>ENA-OQCX01001564-OQCX01001564.1-human-gut-metagenome-genome-assembly--contig:-NODE-1564-length-10241-cov-3.306802_pt1 | contig 10241 bp, 15 predicted proteins | sample MGYA00242762_ERZ504587 | MGnify/ENA primary metagenome ERZ504587 (study PRJEB26092, sample SAMD00036337) | human gut metagenome | host: Homo sapiens | study: EMG produced TPA metagenomics assembly of...
ACCGCATCTGCGACATTATTCGGATGAAGAATATACATTCCGAGAACCTCGCCGTTTTCATCGGTTGACAACGGGACAACAAGTTTGCTCTGCAAAAACTTTTTTCCGCTTTCAAAATCAAGTTCTTCAGTCTGCGGAAAGGCAACTCCGTCCCTTACAACTTCATTCCATACGGAATCATACCCTTAATATCATTTTCCCCGTATTCTCTCACGGTAATACTCATTTTCAGTCACCTCGGGTTAATTTTAGCACTATAAGTTAAAAATTTTCAATCCGAACGGCTGAAATATTTACTATTTTTACCTTTTTAAAATTGCAAATTAATCTTGAAATTTGTCGAAAGATACTGTATAATCTATTTGTAGAATTGAATAAGAATGATCTTATCAAGAGTGACTGAGGGGACAGGCCCTGTGAAGTCCGGCAACCTGCGTATGCAAGGTGCCAAATCCTGCGGTATTTACCGAAAGATGAGTAAACACGGCACCTTTCGGAAGAACGGTGCTTATTTTTTTGGAAGGAGTTTTCTAAATGGCTAAACATTTATTTACATCCGAGTCTGTAACGGAAGGTCATCCCGACAAAGTGTGTGACCAGATTTCTGACGCAGTTCTTGACGAAATCCTCTCTCAGGATAAAAACGCCCATGTTGCCTGTGAGGTTACGGCTACAACAGGCATGATTCATGTTATGGGTGAAATTTCAACCGATTGCTATGTTGACATCGCAGATGTTGCAAGAAAGGTTGTAAACAACATTGGCTACGACGATCCGAAGTGCGGTTTTGACGGCAACACCTGTGCGGTTCTCACATCAATTGACGCACAGTCGCCCGACATTGCAATGGGCGTAAACGAAAGCTTGAGCTTAAAGACGGCGAAAGCGATACCGACAATCAGATTGGTGCAGGTGATCAGGGCATGATGTTCGGTTATGCGTGTGATGAAACACCCGAACTTATGCCGATGCCTATTTCTCTTGCCCACAAGCTTGCAAAACAGCTTACAAAGGTAAGAAAAGACGGCACTCTTTCATATCTCCGTCCCGACGGCAAGACTCAGGTTACTGTTGAATATGACGATGACAAGATTGTCGGCATTGACACGGTTGTAATTTCAACACAGCATGATGAAGATGTTACACTTGAGCAGATTAGAAAAGACATTATCGAGTATGTTATCAAACCGATTATCCCTGCTGAACTTATGAACGAGAACACAAAGATTTTCGTAAACCCGACAGGCAGATTTGTAATCGGCGGTCCTGTCGGCGACTCAGGTCTTACAGGCAGAAAGATTATTGTTGACACCTACGGCGGATTTTCTCGTCACGGCGGCGGTGCATTCAGCGGTAAAGATCCGACAAAGGTTGACCGCAGTGCCGCTTACTACTCAAGATATATTGCAAAGAACATTGTTGCCGCTAAGCTTGCCAAGAAGTGCGAAATTCAGCTTGCATATGCAATCGGTGTTGCAAAGCCTGTTTCAATAATGGTTGACACATTCGGCACATCAAAATATTCAAACGAAGAACTGGCAAACGCTGTTGAAAAGGTATTTGACTGCCGTCCGCAGTCTATCATCAGACAGCTCAAGCTCACGGAAACAAAGTATCTCCACTTGCCGCTTACGGTCATATGGGCAGAGAAGAACTCGGTGTTGAATGGGAAAAGACAAATAAGGTTGACGAGCTTTTAAAGGCTGTCTGCTAATAGAATTAAATTGTTCGATAATTTCGGGAATAAGGTTTGTGTACAAGCGCAAATTCTTATTCCCGATTTTTTATTTTTAAAAAAATATTGTTGATGAATTGTACAAACAATTACAATGCTACGCTCGGGCTTGATATGTTTTGTGGGCATTACAAACCATCTGCACGAATTGGGTACGGCGGCTCGCCGTGCGGGCGGATAATATCCGCCCCACATTCTCATAACTACATATATTTCAAATATTAACACAAAAATCCCGATTAACTTTTTACGGTTAATCGGGATTGTAATTATTATACGGATATTATTTTTAATTCTTAATCGGAATTATACTTCTGCAATAACCTCAACCTCAACAAGGACATCCTTTGGAAGCTGTTTTACTGCAACACAGCTTCTTGCGGGCTTTGATGTAAAATACTTGCCGTAAACCTCATTGAAAGCACCGAAATCTTCCATATTTTTTAAGAAACAAACTGTCTTAACAGCCTTTTCAAGAGAACTGCCTGATGCCTCAAGAACATTTTTAAGGTTTGTGCAAACCTGTTCTGTCTGAGCCTCAATTGTTGCAGCCTCAACATTGCCTGTTGCAGGGTTAATTGCAATCTGACCAGATGTAAAAACAAGACCGTTTACCTTTACAGCCTGTGAATACGGACCGATAGCATCGGGAGCATTTTTAGTATAAACCTTTTCCATTATAATGACCTCCTGTCAATATATTAAAAATTACTGATTAAACAAGCTTAAAGCCTGCATCAACAAGTGCATCACGAATTTCTTTAATCTGAGCAAAATCTCTTGTTTCAAGAACAACACGGAGATAACAACCGTTTACATCTGTACCCTCTCCGCCTCTTTCGTGGTGGATAGAAATTACATTTGCGCCCTTTTCGGCAATGATATTTGAAACGGCAACGAGCTGACCCGGCTTATCCTGAAGTTCAACACAGAAAGTCTGCTGTCTGCCTGTCATAAGAAGTCCACGCTTGATAACCCTTGAAAGGATTGTAACATCAATGTTACCGCCTGATACAACGCAAACAACCTTCTTGCCCTTAACAGGGAGCTTGTTGAACATTACAGCAGCCAAAGGAGCTGCGCCTGCACCCTCGGCAATCATCTTCTGTGACTCAATAAGCTTGAGAATTGCAGATGAAATTTCGTCATCACTTACCGTTACGATATCGTCAACATACTTCTTTACATATTCAAATGTATGCTCACCCGGTTCCTTAACCTGAATACCGTCGGCAATTGTAGAAACGCTGTCAAGATGAACAGGCTCGCCGTTTTTGATTGACTCAACCATTGAAGGAGCGCCCTCTGCCTGAACACCGTAAACCTTAATGTTAGGATTAAGGCTCTTGATTGCACAGGCAACACCCGAAATAAGTCCGCCGCCGCCGATTGCACATACAACAGCGTCAACATCGGGCATTTCGTTCATAATTTCGATACCGATTGTACCCTGACCTGCAATTACATTTTCATCGTCAAACGGATGAATGAATGTATAGTTCTTTTCATCACGAAGTCTTAAAGCCTCGTTATAAGCGTCATCATAAACACCCGGAACCATACAAACCTCGGCTCCGTAGTTCTTAGTAGCCTCAACCTTTGAAATAGGTGCGCCGTCAGGCAGACAGATAAGCGACTTGATACCGTACTTTGTAGCAGCAAGTGCAACACCCTGAGCGTGGTTGCCTGCAGAACAGGCAATAACACCTCTTGCCTTTTCTTCTTCGGTAAGCTGAGAAATCTTGTAACCTGAACCTCTTACCTTGAACGAACCTGTAATCTGAAGATTTTCGGGTTTGAGATAAACATCACAATCATCACAAATACCCCTTGCCTGAACGATATTAGTCTGTCTGATAACATCCTTCAAAACATATGATGCGTGATAGATTTTGTCTAATGTAAGCATACCAATTACTTCCTTTTCTATATGTATCCATTGCTTATTTTAATACAACAAGGCTTTAAAATCAAGTTTTTTTAGAATAAACAAAGGGAATTTTTGCAGGATTTTTTAAAGTCTTATTCATAATTCGCAAACAGAATATAAAATATTAATGATGAACAAATAAAAACACCTGCTTACAAGCGTAAACAGGCGTTTCTATGAAATTATGAAATTGGTATTAACTAATTGAATACTTACAGCCTAAGTTAAGCAAGTGATGCGCCGAGCTTTTGCAGGCTCAAGGGCGTCGTCATCGGGAGCATCGTTACAGATAACGCTTTCGCAAACAAGGTTTGCACCGTCACCCTTACAGGTGTCTTCCCAGTTTCTCATCCATTCGCCGTCACCCCAGCCGTATGAACCAAAGAGGGCAATGCTTTTGCCGTTTAATGCACTTTCACATTCATTGAAAACAGGCTCAAACTCGCTGTCCTCAAGAACCTCCGCACCCATTGCAGGACAACCGAATGCAATGCCGTCAAAATCGGCAACCGATGAAGAATCAAAATCATTTACATTTGCAAGAGTAACTTCTGCGCCTGCGGACTTTGCACCCTCGGCAACGGCTTCCGCCATCTGCTCTGTGTTACCTGTACCGCTCCAGAATACTACTGCTACTTTACTCATATTATATACTCACCTTTCAGTTTTTGTACTTGATTACACTTTAAGTCAGTTACACGCAACCGTCAGTTTCTGAATAGGTGTGCCCTGTAACCACTTAGAGTAATAGATGTCAGAACATTTTTTGAATTTGGCGAACTCTTTGGCTGCTTTTTCTTCATTACCGTAAACCTTCCAGCAACCTGAATATTTACAGCAATTTCCTTTATGAAGAATAAAGCCACGGACATCTTCGGGAGGATAACCGAGGAACAGTCCGATTTCGTGCGGGAACTCAGTTGAGTCTTTAAGTCGGTGGCGAAGCTCCCTTATACAGCGTGCGGCATCGTGTGAATGATACCCCTGCGACTCAAGCAGCTTGCACGCATATTCATCGGACAAATCGACAGCAAGCTTGGACGGGCGAAAAATATAGATTAAAGCCTTTCCGTTGCTGAACTTCAGTGGCAGAACTTTTATTCCCTTTTTGCAGAACATTTTATTCAGCTTTCTCACATCACATTCGCACTCAAGCCGTGATGAGTACGGACAGTTAAAAAGGTTAGCCGTTTTTATTCCTGCAAGCGTTGGGGAACAATGCTTGATAATTAAATCTTCTGACATCTTTTCCTCTAAATAATTGAATGAATGATTTGAATAGAATTGAATAAATACACCACAGTGATTATCCGATAATTGCTTTACAGTTAGCTTTTTGCTAACTTAATTCCATAAGCAAAACTTGTTTGTTGTCTTTATCTTACAGTTAAAATATACCATCAATCAATGTTGTTATCGGCTCTCAAAAGGTTTTCTACGCTCCAAACGGACAGACAATTTCAGCAAAGATTTAGGGACAGCAAACGCTGTCCCTGAAAGGAGAAGAGATATTATGAATAATTACCCGGCAAAGTAATCATCAAATACTCTGCGGATATTTCCGCAGTCTGTCAGAAAAGAATATAGGCGTATCTTTTCGACAATGTTATTATAGCACCTTACAAAGTCTTTTTACTGCTCTTTACGGACATATAAGGCTCTGTTCAGACGAGCGATTTTCTGTACTCATTCGGCGACTTGTTCATCACCCTTCTGAAAGCACCCGCAAACTTACTGCCGTTATTGTAGCCGACAATTCCTGCAATTTCAAGCACACTTTTGTCGGTGTTTTTCAAAAGCGAGGCGGCTTTTTGCATTTTACAGTTCGTTATGTACTGTTAATCGTGTCGCCGTAGACACCCTTAAAGCAAATTTTAAGAGAAGTTGAAGAGATGCCGAGCATATCGGCAAGCTCCGTAATTGTTATATGCTCGTCAAGGTGAGCAAGCAGATATTTTTTTGCCTCTTTTGCGGCGGTAACCTGTGAGCGTGAAAAATATCGTCTTTCCTCACTCTCACCCTTGTATTCAAGACCGCTCAAAAACAAAAGAAGTTCAAGCACCTTAACCTTGTGATAACCCTTTCGGATATTTTCGGGAACGGAATAGAGTTCCGAAAAAATATGCTCAATGCTGATATTTTCACGCATAATTGAGTACGGCTTTTCGGAACAGAATTTCATTTCAAGCTCTTCGGGGCTGACAAAAACATCGTCAAGAATACACGAAAAACACCTTGGCACACGGTTCATATCAATTGCAACCGATACACCGTGGTAGTGGCTCAGCGGACAATATCTGTGTCGGATGTTTTCCGTATTCTTCTGTATCGACAAATCACCCGACGCAAGGTAAGATATTCGCCGTTTTGTATTCAAACTCAATTCTGCCTCCTGACAATGCGTGATGATTGAGCATTTCTCTTCCCATTTGCAAGATTAATGTCACAACTTTGCATATGTACATCGTAATACACAAGCTCAATGCCTGAAAACACAGGATACACGGTGACCTCGCAATCGCCCGTGCTGTCCTGTGAACGGTATATGCTGAACGATTCGCAGTGTTCAACAGTCTGTATCATACCGTATGGATTGTCAATTTTCTGCAATACTGCCATAAGCTCCTAAAACCCTTATTCCGACTTCATAACGGTGTATGCGCCTATATCGTTAACTGTCTTTTTGAGGACTTTATCATCAATTTCTCTTTTCATTCTGACCGTAACTCTGCCGGAAGAAGCATCGGCTTCCGCCCACACACCGTCAATTGAATTGAGTGCGTTTTCTACTCTTGCGGAACAGTTTTTACAGACCATTCCGTCAACAACAAGAGTTTTTTCATAAGGATAATGTGACTTATCCTTATCGGCAACCTTGTTTTTCTTAACGCTTTCGTCACTTGCACCGCAACATCCGCTTGCAAGCTTTTTCTTGTAACTTCTGATTACGAGAACCACAAACGCAATGAATGCCACGGCAAGCAACCCGTAAAAAACATACTCCATATTTATCTCTCCTTTTATTTTTTACGATTCAAAACAGTTCTGAATACACTTTGCACCGTAAAATTTCTTCAACACCAATTTCATAATTTCAATAACAAACAAGAAGGGGTACAGCTTTTTAGCTGTACCCCCTACAAAACATTTACTTATGATTATGGCAGTCACCGTGACACGCACAGTGCGCACAGTTTGCACCGCAGGAGGATTTGCCCTCTTTTTTGTCTTTTACCATACGGGCAACCACAAAAGCAATCACGGCAATAACAATTAATGCAACAATGATTGTGCCGATATTAGCCGCTAACCATTCCAACATATTTATTCCTCCCATTTGTTAATCAATAAATTTATTACTTCTTAGCCGGCTTAACTTTAAGAGTTGTAGCCTCTTTGTAAGGTCTTACGAGCATATAAATCATAAATGCAAATACTGCAACGGCAAAGATAAGACCGATTACATTAAGACCGCCTGCAAAGATTGAACCGAACTGGAATACCATAAATGCAATTACATAAGCAAATACACACTGATAACCGACTGCGAACCAGAACCACTTGATGTTGTTCATCTCTCTCTTGATAGCACCCATAGCGGCAAAGCAGGGAGCACAGAGGAGGTTGAAGAGAAGGAACGAGAAACCGCTGAGTCCTGTGAATGCGGCACCGATTTCTGTCCATCCGCCCGGATAAAGGATACCCATTGTACCAACGATGTTTTCCTTAGCAACAAGACCTGTGATGGATGCAACGGTTGCCTGCCAGTTGCCCCAGCCGAGCGGTGCAAAAATCCATGCAAGACCGTTACCGATTGCGGCAAGAATTGAGTTTCCGATTTCGTCCTCACCGAGCATACGGAATGTACCGTCAACAAATCCGAAGTATGTTGTGAACCAAACAAGATTGTAGAAAGGAGAATAATTGTGCCGGCTTTCTTGATGAATGACCAGCCACGCTCCCACATTGAACGGAGAAGGTTGCCTACTGTCGGAAGATGATAAGCCGGAAGCTCCATTACAAACGGAGCGGGGTCGCCTGAGAACATCTTTGTCTTTTTAAGCATAATGCCTGAAACTACGATTGCAGCCATACCGATGAAGTAAGCCGATGTTGCAATCCACGGTGAACCACCGAAGATAGCGCCTGCGATCATAGCGATGAACGGCTGTTTAGCACCGCAGGGAATGAATGTTGTTGTCATAATAGTCATACGGCGGTCACGCTCATTCTCGATTGTACGGGACGCCATGATACCCGGAACACCGCAGCCTGTGCCTACAAGCATTGGGATAAACGACTTACCCGAAAGACCGAACTTACGGAAGATACGGTCAAGTACGAATGCGATACGAGCCATATAACCGCAGCTTTCGAGGAAAGCAAGAGAATGAAAAGTACGAGCATCTGAGGAACAAAGCCGAGAACCGCACCTACACCGGCTACGATACCTTCAAGAATAAGACCGCTGAGCCAGTCTGCACAATTGATTTGGTTAAGACCGTTCTCAATAAGTTTTGGAATACCGGGAACCCAGATTCCGTATGTTGAGGCATCGGGAGCACCGTAACCCTCTTTATAATCTGTGTTGAGGTAGTTTGAAACAGCCTTTTCAAGATCAGATTTCTTAGTATCGGGAGTTTCTGTAATTTCAAGAGTTTCTTCATCCTGAACAGAATATGTAACACTTGCGTCTGAAGGTGTGAGATTTACGAGCTCTGTAAGAGCAGCCTTAGCGGCATCTTCGGAATAATTTTTAGATTCAAGGTCAACAGCTTCGGCAATGTCGTCATTACCGTACTGAGCATTGAACGCCTCGATAATTGCATCTGAATCACCGTAGGTTTCTTCAGCCTCGGCAGCCTGTGATGAGCCGATACCGAAAAGGTGCCAGCCGTCACCGAAAAGGCCGTCATTTGCCCAGTCAGTTGCGGCAGTACCTACTGTCTGCATTGAGATGTAGTAAACAAGGAACATAATAACCGCAAAAATCGGAAGACCAAGCCAACGGTTGGTTACGACCTTATCAATCTTGTCCGATGTTGTAAGCTTGCCCTTGTTTTTCTTCTTATAACAGCTCTTTGATGATTGAGGCAATGTAGATGTATCTCTCATTAGTGATGATACTCTCTGCGTCATCATCAAGCTCTTTTTCAGCCGCCTGAATATCTTTTTCAATGTGGTCAATAACATTCTGCGGAATGTCAAGCTTTGCAAGGACCTTGTCGTCACGCTCAAAAATCTTGATAGCGTACCAACGCTGCTGTTCCTCGGGCATATTGTGAACAGCCGCCTCTTCAATGTGAGCGATTGCGTGTTCAACAACACCGTTGAAGCTGTGCATGGGAACTGTCTTTGTTGAGCCTGCGGCTTTGATTGCAGCCTCGGCAGCTTCCATAATACCTGTGCCTTTAAGAGCCGAAATTTCAACAACCTTACAACCAAGCTGTCTTGAAAGCTCATCAATGTTGATTGAATCGCCGTTCTTCTTAACGAGGTCAATCATATTGATTGCCACAACAACAGGGATACCGAGTTCTGTAAGCTGTGTTGTGAGGTAAAGGTTTCTTTCAAGGTTTGTACCGTCAATAAGGTTGAGAATCGCATCGGGGCGTTCACCGACAAGATAGTTACGGGCAACAACCTCTTCAAGAGTATAAGGTGAAAGTGAATAGATACCGGGCAAGTCCATGATTGTAACATCCTTGTGCTTTTTGAGCTTACCCTCTTTTTTCTCGACAGTTACGCCGGGCCAGTTACCGACAAACTGATTGGAACCCGTGAGTGCGTTAAACAAAGTTGTTTTACCGCAGTTAGGGTTACCTGCAAGAGCAATTTTAATTTCCATATATCAGTTATCCTCTCTTAGATTAGCAAAAGCTAACCGTAATGTTATAAAAATACGGGATTTCTCCCGTAGGATTTACAAGTCCGAATTACTCAACTTCAATCATTTCAGCATCGGCTTTTCTGAGCGAAAGTTCATAATTTCTTACAGTAATTTCAATCGGATCTCCGAGCGGAGCAACTTTTCTGATGTAAATTTCAACACCCTTTGTGATGCCCATATCCATAATTCTGCGTTTGACAGCGCCCTCACCGTGAAGCTTAACAACCTTTACGGTTTCACCTACTTTTGCCTGTTTTAAAGTTTTCATAACAGTTTCCTCCATCTAAAATTGAGCATAAAGCCGTATAAAACACCTCTCGGAACAATTCCGCCGTGTGTTTGTTACATAGAATCAAATCATAATTTTACGAGCCATTTCTTCGCTGATTGCAACTCGTGTTTCCTTTACGTTAACAATAACATTTCCGCCGAGTGACGAAATAACGGTAACATCTCCGCCGGCAACAAAACCGAGATTTTCAAGGTGCTTTTTAACCTCTGGAGAACCTCCGACTTTCTTTATAATATTGGTTTCACCTGTGTTAGCAAACATCAAAGGCATCATAAAATCAATCTCCTTTAAGTTAGCAGATACTAACAATATTTGTTAATCAAAGGTTAGCTCTCGCTAACCGATTATATGGTACTATAAAACTCGAAATATGTCAATAGGCTTGCGAAAAAAT
>ENA-OQCX01001566-OQCX01001566.1-human-gut-metagenome-genome-assembly--contig:-NODE-1566-length-10229-cov-2.294496_pt1 | contig 10229 bp, 13 predicted proteins | sample MGYA00242762_ERZ504587 | MGnify/ENA primary metagenome ERZ504587 (study PRJEB26092, sample SAMD00036337) | human gut metagenome | host: Homo sapiens | study: EMG produced TPA metagenomics assembly of...
CGAACTCCCCAACGGAACCATAATTGTCTACTACCCCCTCAAAGTAGCGCGTCTACCAAATTCCGCCATCTCTCCGACATATTTCAAACATTTCATAGACCATTGCATACCTTTGTGCCCAGAACAGGACTCGAACCTGCATGCCTCTCGACACACGCACCTGAAACGTGCGCGTCTACCAATTCCGCCACCTGGGCATAGGTAATTGCAATCATTTCATAGAAAGAGCGGAAAACGAGACTCGAACTCGCGGCCCTAACCTTGGCAAGGTTATGCTCTACCAACTGAGCTATTTCCGCGTTGCGGTTGCAAAGGTAGATATTTTCCTTTAACCTGCAAACATTCTACGCATTTTTTTCACACATAAAATTAAACATTCTGCCCGGAGTGAAAGCATAGTTTTGATTATCAACTCATTCGGTTGCGATAATCTTCGTAAGAAAATTTTCTGAATATCTCAGCTTTTCCCTCTTTTGTCCACATGGCAATGGCAGGATGATGGATTCCGTTGAACATATTCGTCTTCACCATGGTGTAATGTATCATGTCTTCAAAGATGATTCTCTCACCGATTTGCAGTTCGTGGTCGAAGCTCCACAACCCCATATAATCGCCGCTCAGGCAGGAGTTGCCGCCCAACCGGTAGACGTACGCACCGCCGTCACCCATTTCGGCGCCCCGGACGGCAGGCTGGTAGGGCATTTCCAGGCAATCGGGCATGTGACAGGTGAAGCTGACATTCAGGATTGCGGTACGGATGCCGCGGTTTTCTACAATATCCACAACTTCGGAAGCCAGCACTCCCGTCTGCCAGGTAAATGCCGAACCGGGCTCCAGAATAATGCGCAAATGGGGATAACGCTCTTTCAATCCGCGGAGCAGGCGAATCAGATGCTCCACATCGTAGTCCTTACGGGTCATCAAATGCCCGCCACCCAGATTCAGCCACTTTATTTGCGGAAACCAACGGGAGACTTCGCCTCCAGATGCTCCAGCGTACGTTCCAGCTCGTACGAGGACGACTCGCAATGGCAGTGGCAGTGAAACCCGTCGATGCCTTGCGGCAGCACATCGGGAAGCTGTTCGGCCATTACACCGAAACGGGTGCCGGGAGCACAAGGGTTATACAGTTCCGTTTCCACTTCCGAATACTCCGGATTGACGCGTATGCCGCAGGATATATCCTGCCCGGCTGCCTGAATCATGGGATAAAAACGCCGGAACTGAGCCAGCGAATTGAATGTGATGTGACTGCTGCATCGCATGATTTCCGGAAAGTCGGCTTTCGTATATGCCGGAGAGTATGTATGCGCCTTGCTGCCGAATTCCTCCAACGCCAGGCGTGCCTCGTATACGGAGCTTGCCGTAGAATGCTCCACATACTCACGGAATATGGGAAACGAGCGCCACATGGCAAAGGACTTGAAAGCAAGGATAATCTCTACACCAGCCCGGTCGGCAACGCTCTTTATCAATGTGAGGTTCTTCCTCAACAGTTCTTCCTCCATGATATAACAGGGAGAAGGGAAAAGGTCGAAATCTTTGTCTGTCATTTTTCTTGTTATATAAACTTTTATAGTAAAAACCGGATCTATCCTATCACTTGAAACGCGCAAAACGCAGAAGAAGTTGCTTGTCGCCCGCATTTTTAAAGTGGATGGTGGCTTTTGCGTTATCGCCCTCACCTTCCACTTTCAGCACTTCGCCCAGGCCGAAACGTTCGTGTTCGATAAACTGCCCCGGCAGCACAGCGTTCCCGCCTGCCGACGAATGGGAAGCGGCAGAAGCTGTTCCCATGGAAGGCGTCACCCGCTTTAAGTTGCGGGGAACGGTCGGGGCAATGATTTCCTGCCGGGGACGAGCTCCTCCATCACGTTTTCCATACATGGCGGAAACGAAGTTCTCCCTGTTCTCCCTGCGGAAAGATGCGGCATGCTCATCTACCTTACGCACCAATCCGGCATCTTGCGGCAGCTTAAGGAAGCGCACATCTATATCTTTCAAAAAGCGGCTGGGATTTCCAAACTCCATCTTCCCGTAACGGTAACGGCTTTTGGCATAAGTAAGGAAACAATGGTCTTCCGCACGGGTGATGGCTACGTAGAACAAACGGCGCTCCTCTTCCAACGCCCTGGGAGAGTCGCCCGCCATACCGCTCGGAAACAAGTTTTCTTCCATGCCCACCACAAAGACATTTTTAAACTCCAGCCCCTTGGCGGAGTGCACGGTCATCAACGTTATCTTTTCGTCGTCTCCGTCCTTGTCCGAATCCTGGTCGGTAAGCAGGGACACTTCCGAAAGGAAATCACTCAGCGTGGTATTGACATTCCCCTCCTCCAGCCGTTGTGCACAGAAGTCGCTCATACCGTTTGCAAGCTCTTCGATATTCTCCTTGCGGCTGAGGTTCTCGGGCGAGTTGTCCTGGCAGACATCAGCGATAATACCCGACTGACGGATTATCTCCGTACCAAGCTCGTAGGCGTTCTTTTCGGCAACGCTCTCGATAAATCCGGCTATCAAACAGCGAAAATCCTGCAACTTGCCCGCCGTTCCTTTATTGATGTTCACCCCGTAGGTCAGCGGTTCGCAGAGCACGGTCCACAGGCTTACATTGTGGCTGGTGGCGGCAGCCGTGATTTTATTTACGGTAGTGTCGCCTATCCCGCGTGCCGGGTAGTTGATGATACGCTTGAAGGCTTCTTCATCATTCGGATTGACCGTGAGGCGGAAGTAGGCGATTACATCTTTTATTTCCTTGCGCTGATAGAAAGACAGCCCGCCGTAAATGCGATACGGCATGCTGCGCTTGCGCATGGCTTCCTCAAAGACACGGCTCTGCGCGTTGGTGCGATAGAGTATGGCAAAATCGGAATAGGCGTAATTCTCCTGCCGGCGCAGTTCGGCTATCTTGTTGATTACAATATCGCCCTCCTCCACATCGCTGTATGCCTGATACACTCCGATGGGCTCTCCCTTATCCTTCTCCGAAAAGACCTCCTTGCGAATTTGCCGTTGGTTCTTCTCTATCAGGCTGTTGGCGGCAGAAACGATGGTTTGGGTGGAGCGGTAGTTCTGTTCCAGCTTAAAGACCTTCGTACCCGGATATACCTTTGTGAAATACAGGATATTGTCGATGTCGGCTCCCCGGAAGGAGTAGATGCTTTGCGCGTCATCGCCCACCACACAGACGTGCTGATGCTCTTTTGCCAACTGAAGCACAATGCTGTGCTGGGCAAAGTTGGTGTCCTGGTACTCGTCCACCAGGATATAGCGGAACTGCGACCGGTAGCGTGCAAGCACCTCCGGACGGTCGCGGAAAAGCAGAAAGGTATAGAACAGCAAATCGTCGAAATCCATGGCATCCGCCTGCCGGCAACGCTCCCAGTAGCGGCGGTAAATATCGCGTATGGCAGGCATCTTGGCCGCACTATCGCTTTCGTAGGCTTCTTTGTTGTTGGCATAGCCGCAGGAGACACGAGGTGGTTCTTGGCATTGGAGATACGTGCCTGCACCGTACCCGGTTTATACACTTTCTCGTCCAATCCCATCTCCTTGATGATTGAGCGCAGCAGGCTTTTGCTGTCTGCCGTATCATAGACGGTGAATTTCGGGGTAAATCCGATCTGCGCGGCTTCCGCATGCAGGATGCGCAGGAATATGGAGTGGAATGTCCCCATCCAAAGGTGACGGGCACGTTCCGCACCCACCTGCCGGGCGATACGTTCTTTCATTTCACGGGCCGCCTTATTGGTAAAGGTAAGCGCAAGAATATCCCAGGGGCGGTAACCGTTCTCCAGCAGATAAGCTATTTTGTAGGTCAGCACACGGGTTTTTCCCGAACCGGCACCGGCTATCACCAGTGACGGACCGTCGTTGTAGAGCACCGCAGCACGCTGTCCCTCATTCAGTTCTTGTATGTAATCGGACATATTCCTAATAATCTAACGGGTAAAGTTCGGGTGCAAAGATAGTGAAAGGCGAGAGCAAAGGCAAGTGAAAACGCAGTTTTCAAACTTGACTATGCCGGGCCGCATCCTATCTTATCAAAAGATAGTGAAAGGTTCGGACACCTGCGAACAATTCCACAGGTTATCGCGTTAGTATAGTAAAGTTTCAAAACTAAATACATTGAACTTATGAATACGTTATTAATGTCTTTAACAATAATGATTATGACACATGAAATGCCTAAACTTCCTTACGCACACAACGCGCTGGAACCTGTAATCAGTCAGCAAACAATAGATTACCATTACGGTAAGCACCTGCAAACGTACGTAAACAACCTGAACAACCTTGTTCCGGGCACGGAATACGAAAACAAAGACCTGGTTACTATCGTAGCCACCGCACCCGACGGCGCCGTATTCAACAATGCCGGACAGGTGCTGAACCATACGTTGTACTTCCTGCAATTCGCACCGAAACCGTCGCAAAGCGAACCTACCGGGAAACTGGCGGAAGCCATCAAACGCGACTTCGGCAGTTTCGAGAATTTCAAGAAGGAATTCAACGCGGCAGCAGTCGGACTGTTCGGTTCGGGCTGGGCATGGCTGTCTGTTGATAAGAACGGCAAGCTGCACATCACCAAAGAAGCGAACGGAAGCAATCCCGTACGCGCAGGACTGACCCCGCTGCTGGGCTTCGATGTTTGGAGCATGCTACTACCTGGATTATCAGAACAAACGCGCCGACCACGTCAATGCCCTCTGGAGCATAGTAGACTGGGAAACGTAGGTAAACGGATGAAATAAGCAACCCCTCATAAACCCCTGTTGAAGCGCATCTGCAAGCTGTAAAAAGCGGCAGATGCGTTTTCTTTTTCCACAAGTCTTAACTTTCTGTCATATCATCAATTACGGCTCTAAACACGCTCTAAACACCCAACGAAAAGCACAACAACATTCTCTAAACATTTGCGTTTATTACGCTCATTTTCCGTGCGGAATGAACGTACCTTTTAAAAATACAATAGGCGGTAAGCCTTTGTAAATGAAAAGCATACCACCTATTTTATTGAGCACCAGCTATATCGCGCTATTCCTCGATTGCAGCCTGCGCCGCCGCAAGTCTTGCAATAGGCACACGGAACGGAGAACAGCTCACATAATTCAGCCCCACCTTGTGGCAGAACTTCACAGAAGAAGCTCACCGCCATGCTCGCCGCAAATACCGCACTTCAGGTCCGGACGGATGGCACGGCCCTTTTCGGTAGCCATACGTACCAACTGCCCTACTCCATTCTGGTCGAGCACCTGGAAGGGGTCTACTTTCAGAATCTTCTTTTCCAGATAAATAGGCAGGAAGGAAGCGATGTCGTCGCGTGAGTATCCGAAGGTCATCTGCGTCAGGTCGTTTGTACCGAACGAGAAGAATTCGGCAGAAGAAGCGATGCGGTCGGCCGTAAGAGCTGCACGCGGGATTTCAATCATCGTACCTACTTGAACTCGATGCTGTCGCCTGCTTCGGCAAACAACTTGGCAGCTTCGGCACGGATAACCTCTTCCTGCTGCTTGAACTCGTACAGGATACCGGTCAGCGGAACCATGATTTCGGGATGTGTCTCAACGCCCTCTTTCTTCAGTTCCAGAGCAGCGCCGAGGATGGCGCGCGTCTGCATCTGCGTGATTTCCGGATACGTATTGCCCAAGCGGCAACCGCGGTGGCCCAGCATCGGGTTATGTTCGCAAAGCGCTTCCACACGCTGCTGGATATACTGCAAGCTTACGCCCATGGTATCCGCCATTTCCTGCTGCCCCTTCAAATCGTGGGGACGAATTCGTGCAAAGGAGGGTCGAGCAGACGCACGGTTACCGGGCAACCTTCCATAGCCTTGAAGATGCCCTTGAAGTCTGCCTGCTGGTACGGCAGAATCTTAGACAACGCCTTGCGACGTCCTTCCGCGTTTTCCGCCAGAATCATTTCGCGCATCGCCTTGATTTTCTCACCTTCGAAGAACATGTGTTCCGTACGGCACAGACCGATGCCCACTGCCCCGAAGTTACGTGCACCTGTGCATCGTGCGGCGTATCGGCATTGGTGCGTACCTGCAATTTCGTATATTTATCGGCCAGTTGCATCAGTTCGGCAAAATCACCGGACAGCTCGGCGGCCTTCGTTTCCACTTTTCCTTTGTAAACCTCGCCGGTACTACCGTTCAGAGAGATGAAGTCGCCTTCTTTCAACACAACGCCGTCCACCTCTACCGTGCGTGCCTTGTAGTCGATGTTCAACGCTCCCGCACCGGATACACAGCACTTACCCATGCCGCGAGCCACAACGGCAGCGTGCGAAGTCATACCGCCACGTGCGGTCAGGATGCCTTCGGCAACGGCCATACCTGCCAAATCTTCCGGAGAAGTTTCGATACGCACCATCACCACGCGCTTGCCGGCAGCGTGCCATTCGGCAGCATCATCGGCAAAGAACACAATCTGGCCGCAGGCTGCGCCCGGAGAAGCCGGCAAACCGCGGGTAAGAACCTGGGCCTGCTTCAAGGCGCCTTGTCGAATACGGGTGAAGCAGTTCGTCCAGCTTGTTGGGTTCGCAACGCAACAGCGCCGTCTTTTCGTCAATCATACCCTGGTGGAGCAAATCCATGGCTATCTTCACCATGGCGGCTCCGGTACGCTTGCCGTTACGTGTCTGGAGGAACCAGAGCTTGCCTTCCTGCACGGTGAACTCCATGTCCTGCATATCCTTATAGTGGTTTTCCAGCTTCGTCTGCAAAGCATCCAGCTCCTTGTAGATTTCGGGCATCGCCTCTTCCATGGAAGGATACTTGGCGGCACGCTCCTCTTCGCTTACGCCGGCAAGTTCCGCCCAGCGTCTGGAGCCGATAACGGCAATCTGCTGCGGGGTACGGATACCTGCTACAACGTCCTCACCCTGTGCGTTGATCAGATATTCGCCGTTAAAGAGGTCTTCGCCCGTGGCGGCATCGCGGCTGAAGCAGACTCCCGTGGCGGAAGTGTCGCCCATATTGCCGAACACCATTGCCTGCACGCTTACGGCAGTACCCCACTCATCGGGAATTCCTTCCATTTTGCGGTAGAGGATGGCGCGCTCGTTCATCCATGAGTGAACACGGCGCAGACAGCACCCCACAACTGTTCGTAGGCGCAGGTGGGGAAATCCTTTCCGGTCTGCTGCTTGACGGCAGCCTTGAAGCGCTTGACAAGCTCCTTGAGGTCTTCCACTTCCAGTTCGTTGTCCAGTTTCACGCCTTTGGCATGTTTCACCTCTTCTATAATGGCCTCGAACGGGTCTACATCTTCCTTGTTCACCGGCTTCATGCCCAGCACCACGTCACCGTACATCTGTACGAAACGGCGGTAGGAGTCCCATGCAAAGCGGGGGTTGCCCGTCTTGCGAATCAGCCTTCCACCACTTCATCGTTCAGGCCGAGGTTAAGAATCGTATCCATCATGCCCGGCATGGAAGCGCGTGCGCCCGAACGGACGGACACCAGCAGCGGGTTTTCCACATCGCCGAATTTGGAGCGCATCAGTGTCTCCACGTGCGCGATGGCGTTTTCCACTTCCTGTTTCAACAGGGCAACGACTTTTTCCTGCCCCATTTCATAATATTCTGTGCAAACTTCTGTCGTGATTGTGAAGCCCGGAGGAACCGGAACTCCGATAAGGTTCATCTCTGCCAGGTTGGCTCCCTTACCCCCCAAAAGGTTTCTCATGCCAGCTTTTCCTTCTGCCTGGCCGTTACCAAAGGTGTAAACTCTTTTTTGTCCATAATATCAATTTAAAGTTTCTGATTGTGATTTCTTCATTTTTTCTGCTCGCAAATCTAAGTATATTTCATCAGACTAGAAAACTTTTGAGAAAAAACTTTAAGTCAAAATGCAATTTCGAGATTGCAAAATTTAATATTCCCATTCATAGAGAGAAATTACGGAAAAATACCTATTTTTGCCGTTGAATTTATTATACTGGTGTAAAAGTGGCAAGAAAGAGAAAAGAACTTCCCCTGTTGGAAAAGGTGGAAATTACGGATGTGGCTGCCGAAGGAAAAGCCATCGCGAAGGTCAATGATTTGGTAATTTTCGTACCGTACGTCGTTCCGGGCGAGTGGTAGACCTGCAAATCAAGAGAAAAAAGCATCATTATGCCGAGGCGGAAGCGGTGAAGTTTCACCAATACTCACCGGTAAGAGCCGTTCCGTTCTGTCAGCACTACGGTGTATGCGGCGGCTGCAAATGGCAGGTGCTCCCCTATTCGGAACAGATAAGATACAAGCAGAAGCAGGTAACGGACAACCTTACCCGCATCGGAAAAGTGGAGCTCCCGGAAATATCGCCGATACTCGGTTCTGCAAAAACGGAGTTCTACCGCAACAAGCTTGAGTTTACTTTCTCCAACAAGCGCTGGCTCACGGCGGAAGAGGTCCGGCAGAATGTGGTGTACGAGCAGATGAATGCGGTAGGCTTCCACATTCCCAACGCCTTCGACAAGGTACTGGCCATCGAGAAGTGCTGGCTGCAGGACGACATATCCAACCGCATCCGCAACGCCGTGCGCGACTATGCCTACGAGCACAACTATCCGTTCATTAACCTGCGCACGCACGAAGGGATGCTGCGCAATATGATTGTGCGCACTTCCACCACCGGCGAGCTGATGGTTATCCTCATCTGCAAGATTGAGAAGGACGAGGAGATGGCGCTGTTCAAACAGTTGTTGCAGTACGTAGCGGACACTTTCCCCGAAATCACGTCGCTGCTATACATTATTAATAATAAGTGCAACGACACCATTACCGACCTCGACGTGCACACGTTCAAAGGCAAAGACCATATCTTCGAGGAGATGGAAGGCCTGCGCTTCAAGGTGGGTCCCAAGTCGTTCTACCAGACCAACTCCGAGCAGGCATACACTTTGTACAAAGTGGCCCGCAACTTCGCAGGGCTCACCGGCAACGAGCTGGTTTACGACCTTTATACCGGCACGGGAACCATCGCCAACTTCGTGTCCGGACAAGCGCGCCAGGTCATCGGCATCGAATATGTGCCCGAAGCCATCGAGGACGCCAAGGTCAACTCGGAAATCAACGGCATCAGGAATACGCTGTTTTTTGCCGGCGACATGAAGGACATGCTGACGCAGGACTTATCAACGAGTACGGACGTCCGGATGTAATCATCACCGACCTCCTCGTGCGGGCATGCACCAGGATGTGGTGGATGTTATCCTGTTTGCAGAGCCGAAACGCATTGTGTACGTAAGCTGCAATCCCGCCACGCAGGCAAGGGACTTACAGCTGCTCGATGCCAAATACCGGGTGAAGGCCGTCCAGCCGGTGGATATGTTCCCGCATACGCATCATGTGGAAAACGTGGTGCTGCTTGAGTTGAAAAATCCGGCGGAAAAAGCAGAGGACTGAGTCAGCTCTTCGGGAACGTGAAAGCATAAGGGACTACTTCGGGAATGTGAGTATCACTTTGGGAAATTTAAAGGGCTACTTTGGAAGTGCAAAGAGCTACTTTGGGAACGTAAAGGGCTACTTTAGAAACGTGGAGTACTACTTTAGAAAGTAGTGAAGTATTACTTTGGAAACGTGAAGTGCTACTTAGGAAACCGAAGCAGAGATTGGGCAACCGGAAGCCGCACTCCCGAAAAGCGGTACGGCATTTCGGTAAGCCGATGCAAAGCCTTGTTTTAGAATTGAATCATTAATCGCAAATTATTATCCTCGTGGCAAAAGAAAGAATTATAGCAAGAGCCCGCACGCAATATACGGACTATATGGTAAAAGAGCCTATGGAACTGATGGAATTTCTGGCAGCGAAAATGCCGGATGCCAGCCGCACCAAGCTGAAAGCATTGCTGAGCAAGCGGGTTGTATATGTAGACAGCGTCATCACAACGCAGTACAACTTCCCGCTGAAGCCGGGTATGAAAGTCCAGATCAGCCGTGAGAAGGGACGCAAGGAGTTCAACAACAAATTACTGAAAATCGTATACGAAGATGCTTACCTCATCGTGGTGGAGAAGATGCAGGGATTGCTGTCCGTCAATACGGAAAGGCAGAAAGAGCGTACTGCCTACACCATTCTGAACGAATATGTACAGCGTTCGGGCAGGCAGCACCGCGTGTACATCGTGCATCGCCTGGACCGCGACACCTCGGGACTGCTGATGTTTGCCAAAGACGAAAAGACGCAGAATACGCTGCGCGACAACTGGCACAACATCGTAACCGACCGCCGCTATGTA
>ENA-OQCX01001567-OQCX01001567.1-human-gut-metagenome-genome-assembly--contig:-NODE-1567-length-10225-cov-1.851060_pt1 | contig 10225 bp, 11 predicted proteins | sample MGYA00242762_ERZ504587 | MGnify/ENA primary metagenome ERZ504587 (study PRJEB26092, sample SAMD00036337) | human gut metagenome | host: Homo sapiens | study: EMG produced TPA metagenomics assembly of...
CAGGTTTCCTGTTTGCATGGTTTCTGCTTTTGTTATAATCTCTATTATGTCCGTACTTTGCAGTTTGCCGGTTCAGGTACGTATTCGGTTATCCCCGAAAAGGCATAGGGCGGGTCTGGTTTTATTTTACGATAAGAAGAAATGGAAATTCTATATTCAATCATTATTCCCCATAAGGACATACCTTGCCTGTTGCAACGGTGTCTCGATTCCATTCCGCCCAGGGACGATGTGCAGATTATCGTGGCAGATGATGACAGTTCTCCGGATGTTGTGGACTTTGCTCATTTTCCGGGCAGTGACAGGACGGATGTGGAGATTCTCTTTACCAAAGAGGGCAGAGGAGCCGGTTATGCCCGTAATTGCGGACTTGCCAGAGCCAAAGCAGATGGCTGGTATTTGCGGATGCCGATGATTTCTTTCTGCCCGGCTTCCTGAACGTATTGGATACTTACCGGAATACGGACTATGACTTGATTACGTTCCGTGCGGAAACAGTCGATTCGGATACACTGGCTCCGGTTCCGTCGCGCCAGGTCCATAATGGGAAAATAGCGGAGGACATGGACCTTGAAATTCTGAAATACCGTAATGACGTACCCTGGGCTAAGATGGTTTCCGCAGAATTGGTACGCAGATACCGTATTTGCTTTGATGAAATGGTTGCCGCCAACGATGCCATGTTTGCCGCTTATGTGGATTACCATGCCCGTAAAGTAGCGGCATGTTCCGGGTATGTTTATTGTGTCACAGTCAGAAAAGATTCATTGCAGTATGGAGTGCGGTCAGACACTCTTCTTGCCCGTGTAAAGGTTGCTTGCCGTTACAACCGCTTTTTGCTGGATATAGGGTGTAGCGATAAGATGCTTTACAGTTATTCCCGTGTGACGGATTGCCGCAAGCACTTCGGCAGTAAAGGATATTGTAGAGCTTTGTGTATTTATCTTCGGTTTGAAAGTTGGAAAAACATATACAGGACTTTTGCAGAACTGTTGAAAAGTAAGTTTCATTGTACTTCCATAACCAAGGTTTTATAAATAATGTTTTACAATGTCAGAATCCCGCCTCCATAAAGCTATCTGAATGCGCGTGTCAATGTATTCTTTTACCTTGTCACCCTTTTCATCTCCTTTTTCTCCAGGAAGATATTTCTTGAGAAACTGGGGGCGGACTTTGTCGGGCTGACGAGTACGATGCAGAACCTGCTTGGCTTTCTCAATCTGGCGGAGCTGGGCATCGGAGCTTCCATCGGCTATGTGCTTTACAAACCGATTTTCGACGGAAACCGGGACAGGATAAAGGAGATTGTCTCGGTACTGGCTTATCTCTATCGTAACGTAGGACTGCTGATTTTGGGTGCGGGCTTGCTTTTGGCCTGCTTCCTGCCCTATATATTCGCCGATGCCGGCATTCGCCTCGGAGTAATCTATTTTGCTTATTTTGCATTTTTTGACTTCCGCTCTCATCAGTTATTTTGTTAATTACCGGCAAACCCTGCTGGGCGCGACCAGCGCAACTATGTAGTCACCGTTTATTTTCAAACGGCCAATATCATCAAGATTCTCCTGCAAATAGCATTGGTATGCTACGTGGGCAGTCTTTATCTGTGGATAGCCATTGAACTGACATTCGGCATTTTGTACTCGTTCATACTGAACTGGAAGATAAACCGGGTATATCCGTGGCTGAAGTGCAGTGTATCGGAAGGCAGACTGAAATATCCGGAGAATAGGATTATCGTGCGTAAAGCCCGTCAGATGTTTGTACATAAGCTGGCGGGAATGGGCAGAACGCAGCTTTTGCCTTTTCTGGTCTACGCATTTACTTCATTGAAACTGGTGGCGTATTACGGCAACTATATGCTGCTGCTCACCAAGCTGAATCAGTTTGTCGATAACTTTTTGGGCAGTACCGGCGCAGGGGTGGGCAGCCTGATAGCCGAGGGGGATATGAAGCGTATCCAGCAGGTATTTTGGGAGTTGAGCTCATTGCGCTTTTTGATAGCCTCGTTTCTGACGTTCGCGTTGTATCATCTGATGGACCCGTTCATTACGGTGTGGCTGGGCGAGGAGTACATATTGCCCCGTTCCGTCTTGATTGTGATTCTTACCAACTTCTTTATCAGTCAGTTCAGGGGTACGAACGACCAGTTTATTTTCGGTTACGGACTGTTTCACGACACATGGGCGCCGGTTGCCACACTGGCGATAACAGTAGCGGTGGCATTGGCAGGCGGCTATTTGTGGGGACTTCCGGGAGTATTGCTGGGAGATATAGCCAGTTCGATAACCGTTATCAGTATCTGGAAGCCTTACTTCCTTTACAAAGAGGGGTTTAAAATGTCCGTGAAGTCATATTGGAAAAATATATTCCGGTATCTGCTGCTTGCCGTTCTTTCATGGGGGCTGACGGATGTGGTCCTTTGTTTCCTTCCGTTGGCGGAGCGTCCCGGGGATATGGCATGTGGATTGTATATGCGCTGGTTTCCTCTCTGGTATTTCTGCTGATATTGTGCAGCAGCTTCTATTGCTGTTCGGCAGGGATGCGTTCGCTGGTGAAGCGTTTGCGGCGTAAATAGAACGCAGACATGTGGAGTTTATTATAATTTATCCACATTAAACTGAAAGTTTATTCCTATTGAACCGGAAGTTTATTCCTAATAAACTATGAGTTTAATGGGGATAAACTTTTATCGGTACTGAACGAACATTCCCCGATAAGTGCCGCATAGCGTTGCCTTGGCAAGTGTGCCTTGTCCGTGCAGCAGGTATACGGCCGCTTTTTAGGAGCGGCGAGGATGCAGAGGTAGGTGCAAGACAGGTATTTCCTGATGCCTCGCAGGTTCCGGCGGGCGAAAAGTACGCGGGCGCGCGACAGGTAGAATTCCCGCATCGGACTGCCTCGCTTCGCCGTCATGCTTTCCTTGTGGTAGACTACGGCAGCAGGTTCGTACCATAGGCGGTACCCGGTTTTCCTAAGCTGTGCAGACCAGTCCAGCTCTTCGTAAAAAAGGAAATATATTTCGGTCATGGGGCCTGCATCCTGTAGCGCCTGCCGGCTTACCATCATGGCGGCTCCGTGCAATGAGGCGGTTTCGCAGGGAGTACGGAAGCACGGGCTGTCCTGTTGCATGAATCCGATGGATGCGTTGCGCAGTGTAAGGGAACTTAGAGGAGTGAAGCCTGCATATTGCAGGATGTCCGGACAAGCGGCGAATTTCAACATGGGCGATACGCCGCCGTTGCGTTGCGGGTCGCACTCCATGCGTCGTACCAACGCCTCCAGTACCGGTTCTTTGATGAGGGTGTCGTTGTTGATGAAAAAGAGATAATCTCCTCCGGCGGCTTTCAGTCCGGCATTGTTGCCACCGGCAAATCCGTTGTTGATGTTCCGCACCACTTTGACGGGGGGAAAGGAGACGGGGTTGTCCGATGCAGGGTTGCCTGATAAGGAGCCGCCCGGTACGAGGTTACTCCTGTATCGTTCCTGTATTTCTTCCGCTTCGGGCAGGCGCGAGCCATTGTCCACAACGATAATTTCGTAGTGCGGATAGGTTTCGTGGTTGCGGAAAGAGTCTATCATTCGCAGGTATCGCGCAGCCCGTTGTAGTTGACGGTGATGATGGAAACAAGCGCTTTCATGGTCTTTTCCTATTTTTTCTTCAGCCAGAACACAGCCCAGTTCCTGAAGCTTACATACTTTCCGAGCCGCAGGCGTCTGAAGCGGCAGGCGGTTTCTATTTTTTCAAGCAGCGACATCCGGTGTCCCGCCCAGATTACATCGTTCAGGGTGTAGGACAGGTATTTGCGGATGACCGTTTTCCATTCGGGATGTTCTTGTCCGAGTGCCTGCATTTGGGTACATACGGTGGTGTATCCCTCGATGTTGCGCATTCCGAAGCGACTGGTCATAATGGAGTGGGGACGTATTCTTCGCCCGAAGAAAGCCTTGGGAACGTAGCATACTCTTTGTGCATTCAGATAAATCATCATGGCAAAAGAATGGTCTTCGTGGATAATGCCGGGATGAAAGCCTGTGAAGCGTTTTTTCAGGAACAGGCGATTGACCATACACAGGCAAACGGAAGTGAGGAACAGGCGGTTGCTCAGCTCATAGTCCAGCATTTCCATGCCGGAATGTATGGATTCGTCTATTTTCCCTTTTCTGTCATAATTGGGAATGTTCTGGCTGTCAGCCGACTCCGTCAGCGGTTTTGCATCGAAGAATATGAAGTCCAGCTCTCTTTTCTCGCACAAATCATGCAGTGCCGGAGGGCTTGTGTATCCAATATGTCGTCACTGTCCATAAAATATATGTACTTGCCGGTAGCATGCAGCAATCCTCGGTTGCGTGCAACGGATAATCCTTGGTTGGGCTGCGCGTACCACCGGATTCTTGCGTCGCGTTCCGCGTATTCTTCGATGATACCGCGGCTTCCGTCGGTAGAGCCGTCGTCGATAAGGATTATCTCCAGCTCTTTCAGGGTCTGGCCGCAAATGCTGTCCAGCGTCTTGCGCAGGTAGGCAGCCGTGTTGTATATGGGGATGATAACGGAAACTTCGGGCATGGTATTTTACTTTTTTATTCGGATAATCTGTTCATACACTTTTTTCATCTGTTCTTCCAAGAAAGGTGTCGGATGGAGTCTCTTATTTCCCGCGGCGTCACGGTCATGTGCTGGCAGAACTCTATCAGGGCGGGGATGCTGCCGGACTTCATCGGCGGGCACTTCAGCGTGTAGGCATGCGGTCGAAATCATCGTCCGTTCGGAGTAGACGAAACCGAACCCGCGCGCCGCATATTCCCTGTTTTTCAGGTCTTGATGTTGTATATGCCGCTGCGATGCCGTGCCAGACTGCCTATGGCAAAGTCTGCCCGGTTGAAAAGCGCGTCCAACTCCTCGCCATGCTTTGCTCCGTACAGGGTGACGAACGGCTGCAAGCAGTACCGGCGGATGAGTGTTGCAATGTCTTTCTCTTCCCGCCTGCCGCTCGGTTTGCCTATCAGATGGAAATAGACTTATATTCGGGGTTGTTGCCGTAATATGCTCCCAGGCCTTTCAGCAACCGGTCGAAACCATGCCAGAAGTGGATTTCGGCAACTCCTATCAGGTGGAGTTCCTTGCTCGTGCCGTGCCGGGGAGAGCGCAGGGGGATGCGGGCGAAATCTATTCCGTTGGATATGCGGATAGTGGGACGACCGAATATCCGGTCATCGCTGGAGAAGGTTACAATGAAATCGACGTACCTGCAGAACGCATGGCGGAACAGTTTGTCCGTGTACAGTTGCACTTTCTCCATGCCGGAAGAATATTCGTGGTCATAGGGATATGTGGGTATCTCCAGCAGCACTCTTACACCTTGCTTTTCAGCATCCTCACGAAGTGTATGGTGAAGGGGTTGGCGTTGTGATAGGAGCGGATATATACGCATTGTATGCCTTCCCGGCGAACGTATTGCAGGATAGGGGCGAACGAGAGCCGTTTTTTTATTTTGGCGGGTATTCCTTTGCCCAAATCGGCAAGCACATCTTCGTCTATCATCCACTTCCGGCTGCCGTCGTTGCCAACCTCGTAGTGGCAGGTGCGTACATCTGCCCCGCATTGCCTGAGGGCGTCCGTCTGGTATCTGATTTTCTTACTGATACCGTTGTATTCCTGAAATCCGTAAAAGACAAGAAAAAGGGTTTTCATGGGCAGAGGTCATTTATATGCCGAGCGATTGATATACTTGAATCAGCTCATCGGCTGTCTTTTTCCACGAGAATTGCCGGGCGCGCAGCAGCCCGTATTCCCGTTGCTGCCGATAAAGCGCGTCTTCATTTTCGAGACGCAGCACTGCACCGGCTATTTCTTCCGGTTGGCGGGGGTCTGCGGCAAGTATGTCCGGACCGCCTATTTCGGGCATGGAAGAGGTGTTTCCCGTAATGACGGGAGTGCCGCAAGCCATGGCTTCCACCAGAGGGATGCCGAAACTCTCGCGCAGCGAGGGGTAGAGGAAAGCGAATGCTGCATTGTACAGCGTGGCGAGGTCGGCGTTGTGGATATAGCCGGGATAGAATAAGTGCCGTTTCAGGCGGTTACTGATATTTTCCTGTTGCAGCAGCCTGTCTATATAGGCTTCGTTGAGGTCTGCGATGAGCAGCGGACGCCTTACGGACGATTTTTCCAGATAAAGGCTGTAGGCTTTCAGCACCCGCGCCGTATTCTTTTTAGGTCCGTGTTTCCCAGAAAGAACAGGAAGTCTTTTTGGGGGATGTAGCGGTTTACTATCTGCATGTCTATGTCGTCCATCGGGCGGAAATGACTGTTATAGCCGTTATAGATGGTCGTAATGCGGTCGGCGGGAATGTTCAGGGTTTCGCGGATGCGGTTGCGTTCGTAGTGGGAGACGGTAATGATTTTCCGGCATTTCTTCAGAATCCGTGGTACGGTGAGGCGGCGGTAGTGCCACCCCATTTCCTGATAAAGCGAGGGACTGCGCTGTTGGCGGGGGTCCAGATAGATGATGTCGTGGAGTGTCAGCACCAGCGGAACCGGACAGCAGAGCGGGGCTGTGTTGGATGTGCAATGCAGCAGGTCTGCCCCTAAACGTTTCACCGCCAGCGGCAGGGCTATCTGTTCCCAAAGCGGGTAGGTGGGACACGCCACTTCCACAATGGAGAGGTTGGCAGATTCTTCCAGGCAATGGTCTTTGCCCGGAGCCACGATAATGTAGTATTCATTGCCGTCGTTCCGTTTCTGCAATTCGCGGATGGTTTCCAGTGCTACGAAATCCATGCCGTGCTTGTCGGGACGGAAATCCGTTGGGCTTCTATGGCTATCTTCATGCTGTGTACTCCTTATTTCTTTTTATAGAAGAATCGTTTTATATGGCTGAATACGGCTGTAAACATAAGTACCGGGAGCGCCAGATGGCTTTGCGGAGACGGCGGCTGACTTCTCCTTCGGGCAGCGCATGAGGAAGGCGAGGATAAGCGTTGCAAGCAGTACGTACCACTTGGAGCCCAGGTCCAGTTCAGCAGGGTGATGCCTCCCGTGCATAGCAGAATTAGTGCGATAAGCAGGAAACGGGAAGGCATCAGCCACTGAAAAAGTTTGAGGGCGTAATCCCATTCACCTTTCAGCAATACCAGCGGGAGATACCTCAGCGCAAAGAATGTACTGGTATATTGCGAACGGATCCACTGATGCGTTGCGTCTGGTAGCCGTCTGCATTATCTTCTTTCTTGCTGTAACATACCACTTCCGCCAGATATTCGGTGTAGATATTCTGTTCCAGCAGTACGGTTTCCATCGCCTTGCTTATATCGGAGCCTTTCAGCTTGGGAGCACGTTCGTGGAACATGGCGAAATCGAATGCCATTGCCGAACCTATGAGAGCCGAGGAAAAGCCCATGCGGGTATGTGCCAGGCGGAAAAGATTGTTGTTGATTTCTTCGCTGGTGGCATTGAGAACAGCGATGCTGGTATTCAGGTTCTCCGCCATGCGGTGCGCCTGGATGGAATCGCAACCGGAGTAGTAGGCGTTGTTGAACATGCTGAGGGCGTTCGGCACGATATGGTTGTCGGAATTGAAGATGACAATCAGGTCGTATTCATCGGGAGCGTAGCGTTCCATAACCTGCTGGATGGCGTAGACTTTGGTGCAATATTCCTTGTCGGGCACTACGATGTTTACGGGCATTTGCAGCAGGGTGACAAGGTCCTCTTCGGGCAGTTGGGTGGCTGCTATGGCAACATCGTATTTGTCGCGCGGGTATTGCTGGGTGTCCAGAAAACGGTTGACGGATTCAATTACTTCTTTCCCGTTGCGCAATACGGTAAAAAGCACTAAGAAACGGTGCTGTACGCTGCCGCCGGATAAGGGTTCTTGTACTTTCCGAGCGAGAAGAGTGCACAGAGAAACAGGTAGGCTACCGGAATAGCCAGCAGCAGGAATAGGACGGAATCTGTCATTTGTAGCGCATTGTTGCTCTCATCCATCCACCAGTCTATGCTGAATATGTTAAAAATGTTGGACATCATAGCGTCGAATCTTTTTTAGTTGTGGTTAATAATGCCTGCTGTTTTTCAATCGTCAGACGTTCGTCTATATATTTCCCGTTCATCAGTATGCCCAGGAACATAATCATCATAATGCCGGTGGGGAACTGGGTGAAGAATGCGTTCCCGTAGGCGCTGAGCATCATGCCGAATATGCCGCAGGCAAGTGCGGTGAGCAGGTGGCGCAGCTCGTCATTCCTTATTTTGAACATGATGCAGTAGCATCCCCATAGCAGGCTGCCCGCATAAATCAGCAGGTAAAGGAGAATGCCCACAACGCCCGTTTCCGTCCATATCTTGACGTAGGTGGAGTCGTTGGGAATGTTGGTTGTCAGCCTGTTGCCGAATCTCCGGCTTCCACACCGCCCAGGCCGAGCCCCTCGCCGAACGGTTTGTTTCTGAGATACTCCCGCCAGCTTTTTTTGGTTCTGCTTTCTTACCAGATAGGACGCGTCTTTATTGGGACGGAATGCCGTGCGCATGCGCCGTATCATGTAGTTGCTTTCTCCCACGTATGTAAATGCGAAGAAAACATAGATGCAAATTCCTCCACTGCGGCAGCACTCATCAGTTGATGTTCTTGCTGATAAGCGCAAAAAGCAGCAGACTGCCCAGGGGTACTACGATAGCTCCTCGGGTACCTGTAATGAACATGGAGTATAATGAGAGTGCGGAGATGGAGAAATAATATACTTTCAGGCTGGACTTCTTGCTGAACAAACCGGCAATACCGAACAACGCGCAGGTGAATCCCATGTTGGAACCGTAATTCCCCGCATCGGTAAAGATGGAGAAGTAGCGGGTGATTTGGGGCAGCAAGTGTGTCTTGTACATGCCGCTTTCCATCATGGCATTGTATTCGACGGCGTCGAAACCGATGAATTTCTGACAAAGGCCTTTCAGTATGGCGATGAGCGTAAGTATGGAAAACAGGAATATCAGCCGGCTGATTTGCTTATAGGATGTTGCCAGCAACACCGTGATTAGGGACACGAGAAACGTATTGTAAATGAATCCCCTGGAATAAATCCATGCTTCCAGGGACGCGGTGGGGTTGACGACTTCCATAAGGCAGTACACTGCCAGTACGGCACCTCCTATGGTGAGGATGTTGACGGCCCGTTTCCAGGGAAAACGGTAGTGCAGCGCCGTCTGGATGATGACGATGAGGAGCACGCTCCACCAGATGATGTCCGACAGTACGCTGAGTCCGTCCTGCCGGCTGTAACGCGCCAATGGGATGAAGAAATAATTGAAAATGAATAGCAGGAATAGGAAGCGTTCCGGTTTGCGAAGGTGCAAAATCAGAATGCACAAGAGGGCGGGCAGTGCCGCCACCAGTCCTGCTATCGCTAAATTTTGCTTCAAAGTAGCTGCGACGATACATCCTAAACCGATGCAGAGTATGGCAAAGGTTAAGGTGGGAGATGATATGTAACTTCGCTTGATACTCATTTTACAGCGGCTTTTTTAGCGGTCAGCCCCAGTTGGGACAATCGGCTGACGAAGCTGTGGAGAGGTGTCTTGGGCGGTAATTCGCCGGTGAACGATTCCACGACTTCACGGTCGGCATTGTTGAGATAAAGCGATAACGGAGTGTCACCCAGCATTTCTTTAATGGATTTCAGGTTGATATCATCGTTTTTGCCCCATAAACGGCAGGCGTTGGCTATGAGCAGGTTAACATCGGCTTGTTTCAGTACGGTCAAAGGCAGGCTGGCAGTGCTTATGGACGGGTATTCCACAAGAATGATGTCCGGTATCTGCTCGGCGGAGTTCAGTTGCCAGAAATCGGATAGTTGCTGTGCCCGGACGTATTTCTGGTCGTTGGTCTCAAAATCGACATCGTGCTTTACGATACGGGTGCGAAGTCCCACGGAAGCCCAATGATCGGCAAAATATTTGGCCAGAAAACTTTTACCTTCCCGCTCTTCCATACTGAGCAGGTTGATGACGGTAGGGCGTCCTGTTGCCAGATACCTGTCGAGCTGATGGCAGGAATAGGCGGCGGCACGGCGGTTGCATGCTTTCAGGAACCCTCGGAACTTCAGGTTGCTGATACCGTTGAATGCGGCGATGACGGGCAGGCCGCTAAGGCGGTGACTGCGTTCGGCATCCCGTAGCGTTCGGTCTGTCAGTTCAATGATGAGGAAGTAGAAAGTAATGAATATCAAACTGGCA
>ENA-OQCX01001568-OQCX01001568.1-human-gut-metagenome-genome-assembly--contig:-NODE-1568-length-10221-cov-6.199524_pt1 | contig 10221 bp, 9 predicted proteins | sample MGYA00242762_ERZ504587 | MGnify/ENA primary metagenome ERZ504587 (study PRJEB26092, sample SAMD00036337) | human gut metagenome | host: Homo sapiens | study: EMG produced TPA metagenomics assembly of...
ATGTGTGTCCTATGGCATTAAGTAAAAATCGCATTAAATATATCCACTCGTTGGAGCAGAAAAAGAACCGGAGGCCGGACAAGGATTTCTGGCAGAAGGACCTAAACTCGTAGGGGATTTGTTGGGACATTTTCCTTGTCAGTTCTTGCTGGCAACTTCAGAATGGCTTTCCCGGAACCGCCTCTCTCCACCGTAACGGATGTCACGGAAGTATCGGAGGAGGAACTTTCGCGTGCCAGCCTGCTGAAAACTCCCCAACAAGTGCTGGCTGTGTTCCGGCAGCCGGATGAGGGAGACGGATATTTCCGTCATCAGCCACTCCCTCTGTCTGGCTTTGGATGATGTGCAAGACCCCGGTAACCTGGGAACGATTGTCCGCCTTGCTGATTGGTTCGGGATAGAGCATATTTTCTGTTCGCCCAACACGGTGGATATCTATAATCAAAACTGTGCAGGCAACGATGGGAGGTATCGCACGCGTCAGACTGCATTATACTCCCCTACCCGAGTTCATCCGCTCACTGAAGGATATTCCCGTTTACGGCACTTTCCTGGACGGAGAGAATATGTACGGACAACCGCTTTCGAAAAATGGGCTGATTGTGATGGGTAATGAAGGAAATGGCATCGGAAAAGAAGTGGAGGCACTCATCAACCGCAAACTATACATACCGAATTATCCCGCCAGCCGTGAGACCTCGGAGTCATTGAACGTGGCTATTGCCACAGCAGTAGTTTGCGCTGAGTTCCGGCGCCAGGCTGCATTGTAGTAAAATCAAAAGGAAAAAACAACCAGGGAATCAAATAAGGCAATTCTTCCTCGATAACCGGAGGGATTGCCGTCAGTATATTGCAGCACGTATCAAAATGAGGATAGTCTGTTTCCACCTCCGTAAGCAAAGCTATGACTCCCGGTAGCCATTCCGTATTCTCCACCTCTTCTGTCAATGGGAAGATACGTGATACACATTGTCCTTCACCTATCTCCACCACATATTGTTTCAGATAGCCATGCCCGGGAAGAAACAGAAAATGGGAAGCGTAGCGTTTCATGCTTTCGGACGGGGACGTATGGTTCTGGGAGTCGTGGTATTTTCCTGCTCCTGAATTTCCAGAGGTTTCAATTTCTCAGGTTTTCCGATACTGTCTTTGCGAAGGGAGTCTGTCGCCTGCTGAAGGCTGTCCTTTGGGGCAATGACCAAGCTGTCCGTGGCGTGATAGCGCATCAGTGAGATACGGTCTGCCAGCAAAGGCTGTGGAGTCTCCTGCTGCGGATAATAGATGAACCCGCGTATTTCCTTGATTTCTCCTAAAGTATCGGCAAACAAGGTGAGCGTTTCCACACCTGTGTCTTGTACTTTCCGAATGGCACTGATGACACTGTCATTCTTTTCGTAAAGAATCTGCATCGCCATCAACGGAGCATGTATGCTGTCCGGTGCACCGTTGTGGAAACGGAAGCGCACGCTCCAGCGCAGCGTGTCACGGTCGTGGAAATTGGTGTCTGATGGCAACGTAAACGTTATCTTGTTGTCCAGGGGCATACCCGTCAACTGATAGATATGCTGCCATATCCACACGTCGATACTGTCTCCGGGAAGTGATTCTTTCGGCTTGTTGTCACGCAGGGCAATCAAGTGGTTGATACCGTCTCTCTCGGCTTTCAACCGTACATTCACTTTCTCGTAGATTTTGGTAAGTACTTCCGGGTTACGGGCAAACCAGACCATAGAAGAGTCAAAATCGGCCTGAGTAATGCCATATTTCTTGAAAACCGATTCAATGTATAGCACCCGCTTATAACTTTCGTTATACGGCACTTCTTCACCCATAGCTTTGGCTATGTGATAATCATAAAGCACGTTTTCCATCTTGGCATCCGGAAGGACGGTTTCAGGTCTTTTCACCTTACAAGCCGTCAGACTGAACACCAGAAGGACTACGCTACACCATTGAATTCGATTTATTCCTTTCATGATTTCTTTATGGCAGCATGATAGGCATCATTGAAGTCCTTGCCGTAGAACAACAGCAAAGCAATGATACCGCAACTGATTGCTGCATCCGCAAAATTGAATATCGGGCTGAAGAAAATGAAATGTTCTCCACCGACAAACGGCATCCATGCGGGCCAGTTTGTATCAATGATGGGGAAATAGAACATATCCACCACCTTGCCATGGAACCACGGGGCATATCCCCCTCCTTCAGGCATGAAGGAGGCTATCTGCGAATGGGTGCTTTCGTTGAACAGCACGCCATAGAACACACTGTCGACAATGTTTCCCAAGGCTCCCGTCAAGACCAAAGACACACAGATGATAAATCCGGTCTTCATGCCTTGCTTCACGAACTTGTACAGAAACCAGCCAATGACCGTGACTGCAGCAATGCGGAACAAGGTCAGGAACAGTTTGGCGAATATTTCCATACCGAAAGCCATACCACTATTCTCGGTAAAGTATATATAGAACCAATCCGTAATCCGGATACTCTCATGCCAGTACATGTGGGTCTTTATCCAAATCTTGATAATTGGTCTATAACCAATACCGAAAATATGATAAGGCAGGCTATCCGGCCCTTCGTAAAGAATTTACCCATTTTTATTTCTTGCCGTTGTTTTTAGCTTCGATGCTCAAAGTGGCATGGGGCACTGCACGAAGGCGCTCTGCCGGTATCAGTTTGCCGGTTTCGCGGCAAATGCCATATGTTTTGTTCTCAATGCGCACCAAAGCAGCCTGCAATCCTTGGATGAACTTCAACTGGCGTTGGGCCAGACGTGTGGTTTCTTCCTTGGATAAGGTGTTGGCACCTTCTTCCAGTACTTTGTACGTAGGAGATGTATCGTCGGTGTCATTACCGTCTGCACCCGTCAGGCTGGCCTTTAACAGTTCATAGTCACGTTGTGCCAACTCTAACTTCTCCATAATGATAGCGCGGAATTCTTCCAATTCAGCATCTGAGTATCTAGTCTTTTCTGCCATAACTTTTACGTGTTAATCAGGGTTAGTATTTAATTATTCTTTCACAACGCTCACGTACAGCGAGAAATCGTCGAAGTTCAGTTCTGTACCATTTTCTACGTTGTCTGCCAGCGTCAGTGAAGTTCCTAAAACTTGGTTGCGAATATAGTCATTATATTCATTTACCGCATCATCTGTTTGAGGATTTTTTGATAATGTAATCTTTATTTTATCTGTTATCTCAAAACCGCTCGACTTGCGGATATTCTGAATGCGGTTTACCAGCTCGCGTGCAATACCCTCACGGCGCAGCTCTTCGGTAACGGTAACTTCCAGAGCCACGGTCAGTTTGCCCTCGTTGGCAACCAGCCATCCCGGAATATCCTCACTGAAGATTTCCACATCTGCCGTTTCAATCACGGCTTCTGCACCGTCCAGATTGAACGTATAAGAGCCTTTCTTCTCCAGCTCGGCAATGGCTTCCTGGGACATTTCTGCCACAGCAGCAGCCACGGCTTTCATCTGCTTACCGAATTTCGGTCCCAGCTTCTTGAAGTCGCATTTCACTTTCTTTACCAGTACACCGGCAGCACCGTCCACAAACTGGATTTCTTTCACATTCACCTCGTTCATGATAAGTGCTTTCACAGCCTCGATGTGTGCACGCTGTTCTTCATCCACTACCGGTATCATGATACACTGAAGCGGTTGGCGGACTTTGATGTTCACCTTGCGGCGCAGTGCCAATACCATGGAAGTGACGTCTTGTGCCATCTGCATGCGGACTTCCAATCCCTTGTCTATCATTCCTCCTTATATTCGGGGAACTTGGCAAGGTGTACGGAAACCACATTGTCGCGTCCCGTAGCTGCAATCAGGTCGGAATAGAGCATATCAGCATAGAACGGAGCGATGGGTGCCATCAGCTTAGCTACGGTTTCGAGGCATGTATAGAGTGTCTGGAATGCAGAGAGCTTGTCCTGCGTCATACCACCGCCCCAGAAACGTTTGCGGTTTAGGCGGACATACCAGTTGGAGAGGTTGTCGTTCACGAATTCGGAAATGAGACGTCCTGCTTTCGTGGGCTCGTATTCATTGTAGCAGGTATCCACGTTCTTCACCAACGTATTCAGTACAGAGAGAATCCAACGGTCTATCTCAGGGCGTTCTGCCATGGGCACATCGGCTTCTTTGTAGTCAAATTCGTCTACATTGGCATAGAGGGCGAAGAATGAATAGGTGTTATAGAGTGTTCCGAAGAACTTGCGGCGCACCTCTTCCACTCCATCCACGTCGAACTTAAGATTGTCCCACGGAGAAGAGTTGGTGATCATGTACCAGCGCAACGGGTCGGACCCGTATTTCTCGATGGTCGAGAAGGGGTCTACGGCATTGCCCAGACGCTTGGACATCTTGTTACCATTTTTGTCGAGCACCAAGCCGTTGGAAATGACAGCCTTATAAGAAATACTGTCGAACACCATTGTAGCGATGGCGTGCAACGTGAAGAACCAACCGCGTGTCTGGTCCACCCCTTCGGCGATGAAATCGGCAGGATATACCTGGTGGCTATCCAGCAGTTCCTTATTCTCGAACGGATAGTGTATCTGTGCATAAGGCATGGCACCGGAATCGAACCAAACGTCAATCAAGTCCGTTTCGCGTTTCATCGGCTTGCCGTCTTTAGAAACAAGGATGACATCGTCCACGTAAGGACGGTGCAAGTCTATCTTGTCGTAATTCTCTTTGGTATATACACCCGGCTGGAAGCCTTCTCCTTGTAAGGGTTGGACTGCATCAGGCCGGCAGCCACGGATTTCTCTATTTCGTTGTAGAGCTCTTCTACAGACTCGATACATTTTTCCTCGCTATTGTCCTCCGTGCGCCAGATGGGCAGCGGAGTACCCCAATAGCGCGAACGGCTGAGGTTCCAGTCATTCAGGTTTTCCAGCCACTTGCCAAAACGTCCCGTACCGGTGCTTTCCGGCTTCCAGTTGATGGTCTTGTTCAACTCTATCATACGTTCCTTGCAAGCGGTGCTGCGGATGAACCAGCTATCCAGCGGATAGTACAATACGGGTTTGTCCGTACGCCAGCAGTGCGGATAGTTGTGTACATGCTTTTCTATCTTGAATGCCTGGCGGGCGGCTTTCATCATCATGCAGATTTCAATATCCAGCGATTCGGCAGCTTGTGCGACTTGTTCGTCGTACTTGCCGTCTACAGTGAATTGGGGGTCGTAGGCATTCTTCACCCACTTGCCCTGATAGTCCTTATAGAGTCTACGTTGACACATGCCTTTACGAAATCCTCGTCCAGTTCGTCAATCAAGAAGAACTTACCGGTGAGGTCTACCATCGGGCGGGTCTCACCCTTCTTGTTTATCATGAACAAGGACGGTATACCTGCAGCGCGTGCCACAAAAGCATCGTCCGCACCAAAGGTCGGGGCAATGTGTACGATACCCGTACCGTCTTCAGTCGTCACATAGTCACCAGAAATTACACGGAAACCTTTGTCGCTGGGAGTCCAGCTACCGTCTTCGGCAACGTCTATCGGTTTCACCCAAGGGATGAGCTGTTCGTACTCCATACCTACCAAATCGGGGCCTTTGTACTCACCTACTATCTTGAAAGGTATCAGCTTATCACCCGGCTTATAATCCTCTAATGCAATGCCTTCCGCTTTTTTGTTGAAGTGAGTGTAGAGCAGTGCTTTTGCCAAGACAACAGTCATCTTCTCACCGCTATATCCGTTGTAAGTCTGTACGGCCACGTAGTCTATCTTGGGACCGACGCAGAGCGCAGTGTTGCTGGGCAACGTCCACGGAGTAGTGGTCCATGCCAGGAAGTAAGGAGTTCCCCACTCTGCCATTTCCGGTTTCGGATGCTTCATCTTGAACTGTGCCACCATGGTCGTGTCTTTTACGTCACGGTAACATCCGGGCTGGTTCAACTCGTGCGAGCTGAGTCCGGTTCCGGCAGCAGGAGAATAAGGTTGTATGGTATACCCTTTATAAAGGAGTCCTTTCTTATAGAGCTGTTTCAGCAGCCACCACAAGGTTTCGATGTAGCGGTTGTCGTAGGTGATATACGGGTCCGTCATGTCCACCCAGTAGCCATCTTGTGCGTCAGGTCTTCCCATTCCTTGGTGAACTTCATGACGTCCTTGCGGCAGGCAGCATTGTATTCTGCTACGGAAATAGTCTTGCCAATATCCTCTTTCGTAATGCCGAGTGCTTTTTCCACACCCAGTTCCACGGGCAGTCCATGAGTATCCCATCCGGCCTTACGCTTTACTTGGAACCCCTTCATCGTTTTGTAACGGCAGAAAATGTCCTTAATGGAGCGAGCCATTACGTGGTGAATGCCCGGCATACCATTGGCCGAGGGAGGTCCTTCGAAAAATACGAAAGAAGGACAACCTTCACGTTCTGTCATACTCTTGGCGAAAACCTGGTTTTCGTCCCATTTCTTCAACACTTTTCCGTTCACTTCGGAAAGGTCGAGCTTCGAATATTCGGCAAACTTCTTACCCATCTTGATATTTACTATTTGACAATTTACAATTTACGATTGAAGATACTCTTGATAGGCATTTGGTACGTCAAAAGCTACCTTCTCCATTTTAAGGGTGCAAATTTACAAAAAACTTAAATACAAGAGACTTTTTTAGGTAGAAAAAGCTGGATAAGTGCAGTAAAATGTTTTATTTAAGGATGAAAAGAGGGATAATAAGAGTGATTAATATCCTTTTAGACATAGAATTCAAAAAATAAAAAGAAAGACTCCTAATATATTCGCACAACTTGAAGAGATTCACTATCTTTGCCATTAGAAGAATGATATTTAGACCAAATATGCAACATAGAATATATAGAACTGCAAAACCTTTTGTAAAATGGGTAGGTGGAAAGACGCAGCTTTTAGGAGATATAGAGCGTACCTTACCATCTGACTTCTCACAGAAAAAAAACGTTATTTATGTAGAACCTTTCGTTGGAGGTGGGGCTGTTTTATTTTGGATATTACAGCAATTTCCCAATATTCAAAAAGCTGTGATTAATGATATAAATCCCCATTTGATAACTACATATAAAGTTATTAAGGAACAACCATATAAATTGATTGAACAATTAAAAGAACTTCAAGAAAAGTATATCCCCTTGGGAGAAGAAGACAGAAAAGAGTATTATTTAAATAAGCGCGACATATATAACGCTTCATCCTTGTCTGAAATAGAGACCGCCGCTTTATTCATTTTTTTAAATAGGACATGCTTCAATGGGTTGTATAGAGTAAATTCTAAAGGAAAATTCAATGTTCCCCATGGAAAATATGCCAATCCTAGAATTTGTGATGAAGATACAATTCTTGCAGATTCTAAGATTTTGCAAAAGGTAGATATTTTGTGTGGGGATTTCGAGAAAACAATAGCTTACGCTTCTCCTGATGCTTTATTCTACTTTGATCCTCCATATAAACCTTTAAGCAAAACTTCTTCTTTCAACTCGTATGCCAAAGATGAGTTTGACGATAATGAACAAATACGGCTACGCGATTTTTGTCACAAGATAGTTCAATATAAAACTAATTTCATCTTAAGTAATTCGGATGTGAAAGGCAAAGACGAAAATGATAATTTCTTTGATGAGATTTATAACGAATACCATATTCAGCGAGTAATGGCTACGCGAATGGTTAATGCCAATCCTGAAAAAAGAGGGAAACTGTCCGAACTTATGATTTCTAATATTAGCATGAATTATAGATAAATTTGTATGGAAAGAGATTTTAAACAATGGCTTGCACTGTTTCGTACAAGTATTGCGAACTACCAATATTATACATACTTTGACAAAGTTTTCTCTAATGTTGATGCTATTAAAGTGGAATTGAATATTATGAATTCTCTTATTGGCAGCAAAAAATATAGAAAAACGATTTTGATAATTTATTATGTAAATACCCTAGTATTCTAAAGTGTATTCCTATTCTGATAGCAAAGCGTGAAATGGATATAGAAGCTATAGATGAAGAAGGCAGCTTCTGTTATAATTTCAAAAAAATGAACTATAGTGTAGAGCAATATAAAATATTTATGCGCAAAACTGGTATTTTCAACTTGATTGAGAATCGCATTATCGGAAGTCTTGTAGATTATGTTACAGGAATAGAAACTGGGCTTGATTCTAATGGAAGAAAAAATAGAGGTGGACACCTGATGGAGAACCTCGTCGAATCATATATACAGAAGGCTGGGTTTGTAAAAGGTATCACCTACTTCAAAGAAATGTATATTCATGCTATCGAAAAGAAATGGGGTATTGATTTATCTTCAATATCTAACCAAGGTAAGGCAGAGAAACGATTTGATTTTGTCGTAAAAACACCTACCATGGTATATGGTATAGAAACCAATTTTTATGGAAGTAGTGGCTCTAAGCTTAACGAAACAGCAAGAAGTTACAAAACGATAACCTTGGAAACCAAAGACCTAACAGATTTTACATTTGTCTGGTTTACGGATGGAAAAGGATGGAATAGTGCGCGTCGAAATTTGGAAGAAACTTTTGATGTACTTGAACATATATACAATATTAATGATATGGAGAACGGCATTATAAGTAAAATCATGAAATAAATAGAACGATGAAAAACATCTATCAACATAATATAGAACTAGAGCCTATTCGTATAAACAATGCGGATAAAGCTACTTTCTCACAAAAACTTATAGATTTACCATATCGAGGTTATGAAGTCGAAGAACTCTCTGATGGTAGGAAAATCGTTATCACGAAGCCTGGTGGTAAATCTGTATATGGAAGACCTAAAAAAGAAGATTTTTTAGTATTCATCTATAATCCCAATGATAATACACTATGGCAAATATCTCACAAACAAATCTTAGAAGATGTAATAAATAAAGTTCAGGAAAACAAAGATAAAGCAAAAGTATTTCTGACTTTAATGGAAAAAACATATAATGGAGAAGAACCTTCCGATTTTATAAATGAAATAAGAGCTTTAAATTTCGCTTCCGGTGAAACTCCTGAGGCTTTAATAAAAGTATATAAATGGATATGGGGGCAGGAAGATGTCAATTATCCCACTGGAGAAGGTCGGTTAATGTCCTGGAAGGAATATCAAGAGATTATTGCTAAATTATGATTCCTTATTTCAAATCCTCCGACCGTGCCTTTACCCTCCTGCATGGTGACTGCATCGAATTATTAAAGCAATTCAGTTTCAAGTTCGATATGATATTTGCCGATCCTCCTTACTTTCTCAGTAATGGAGGGATAAGTGTGCAAAGTGGGAAGATGGTATGCGTGGATAAAGGGGAATGGGATAAAGGAGGTACTCCTGAATACATAGATTCGTTCAATCGAGCATGGATAAGCGAATGCCAAAATAAACTGAAGGAAAATGGAACAATATGGATTAGCGGTACATATCATAATATTTTTTCAATAGCCAATATCCTGACTGAATTAGGATTTAAGATTTTGAATGTAGTGACATGGGCAAAGACCAATCCGCCACCTAATATTTCATGTCGTTATTTTACACACTCAACAGAGTTCATTATTTGGGCACGCAAGTCTGCTAAAATAACACACTACTATAATTATAGTATCATGAAGCAAATCAACAGCAACAAGCAGATGACGGACGTATGGCAATTACCGGCCATAGCTCGTTGGGAAAAATCATGTGGCAAACATCCTACTCAGAAACCCTTATCTGTATTGTCGCGTATTATTTTGGCATCAACTCGTGGTGGTGCGTGGATTCTCGACCCATTTACAGGCAGCAGCACTACAGGAATTGCAGCCAATCTTTTGGGACGCCGTTTTTAGGAATTGATAGAGAAGAAGAATATCTAATCCTTAGTAAAAACCGTAAAAAAGAAATAGAACAAATTGCAAAATTTTCTCTATATCATAAAAAGATTAAAGATATTTCTCTTTTGAATAATGCAGAGAGAATGTCAGTACACGAAAAAGAAGTCTCCATTTATGATTTGCCGTTTTAGTTTGAGCGAATCACGTTTCTCAAAATAAGCCAAAATCCACGGGTTCCCTAAGCAAAAACGGCAAAAAACGTAAAATTAGCTCAAACAAGCGACCTGAAAACTACGTTGAAAACAACAAATGAGAGGGCTATTTTGCTGAGTTCAACAAATGGTATGTAGAATTCTGCGAATGCTATTGCCGCAATCAGCAATAAGCGTGCAGAGAACAGCATGG
>ENA-OQCX01001569-OQCX01001569.1-human-gut-metagenome-genome-assembly--contig:-NODE-1569-length-10219-cov-1.693520_pt1 | contig 10219 bp, 18 predicted proteins | sample MGYA00242762_ERZ504587 | MGnify/ENA primary metagenome ERZ504587 (study PRJEB26092, sample SAMD00036337) | human gut metagenome | host: Homo sapiens | study: EMG produced TPA metagenomics assembly of...
ATGCTTTCCGTCGTAGTAGGCCTGACCGCGCGATCCCTATGCTGATGGATACGGGCGGAAATTCCGGCAATCAGACCTCTACATTGATTATCCGCGGCCTTGCCCTGGGCGAAATCACCATTAAGGATTATTTTATCGTCCTGTTCAAGGAGCTGCGTGTGTCGCTCATCTGCGGCACGGTCCTTGCAGTTGTTAATTTCCTGCGGCTGTTGATTTTTGGAGGGGCGACTTTGCCGGTCTACCTCGTCATCTGCGCGGCATTGTTCTGCGCGGTGGTTGCGGCAAAATGCATCGGCTGTACGTTGCCTATTTTTGCAAAGCTCATCCATTTGGACCGGCGCTTATGGCCGGGCCGATGATTACGACAATTGTGGATGCGCTGACACTTGCGATTTATTTTGCGCTTGCGCATGCGTTTCTGTTGTAAGTATCCCTATGTAGGCAAGTGAAACGCCCTGTGCCCTTCCGTCGAAAATGGAGGAGCGCGGGGCGTTTTTGCTTAAAAATCGTCTGTCGGTTATTCTCTGCATTCCAGCAGCTTCGCTGCATCCACTTCAAGTGCGTCGGAAATTTTAAAACAGTTTATCCAAGGAAAAGCCCGCGCCGCGCCGTTTTGCGCATTGCGGGCGATTTATTTAGTTTTTGCTTCCTGCAAGGCGGTCTGTTAGGGATAGATCAATCCGTTTGGAGATAATGGAAGTTTTTATCACAGTGTTTCCGGCATCGTCGATATAGGTTTTATCTGGATCAAACTTCCCGTAGGAGCTGGTTACGATCGTGCCATCGTCCAGCACAACGTTGCCGCAATAGCCGGTGTCCGCACCCGCTGTAATCTGCGGTTGCGTTTGATCATCCAGATAGGTGTGGGCGAGCTTGAGGCGGTACTGGCCCTCCATGTTGTTTTTCAGATCCTCATAGGTTCCCACCCAAGCGATCCAGCCCTCGCTATACCAGCCGCGCTCTGCATTATCGGAATAGAGGCTGTTTTTGACGGGATCGCGTTCAATGGAGCGGAAGGTGATGAAGAGACGGCCATCTTTTGTCCATTCGGCTTTATGCCGCTCGCCGTTGAGCGCGGCGGGCGCCTCCACGTGGTTTCGACCAGGTTTTGCCTCATCCTGGGAAAAGGAGATCAGCGAATTGCACTTTTTCGTATTGCTCCGGGTAATCAGGCACAGTTCATCGCCTTGCCCGCCATCGGAGCGGATGATCTCCACCTCGCACATATTGGTGGCATATTGCCGCACCCAATGCTGCACAAAGTACGGCTCCGGCATCGACCAGCGCATATTGCCCTGCTCGTCAAAGGTCAGAATGGTTTTAAAATTGGTGAACTTCGCATCGTGGAAAATGCCCATCCATTGTCGACAAACCGGCCGTTTTCCTTGAGCTGCGTCAAGGAACTCATCGCAACGATCGGGATGACCTTCGGAAACTGCCCTTCCCCGTAGAAGGTTTGGAATTCCGTCCAAGTTTGCCCCTCATCGGAGGAGAGAGAGCAGTTGAAGCCGCCGGTCGAGCCGCTCCCCCAGTCGGGTTGGCGGAGATCATAATGAGCTTATCCTGCATCTGCTCGTCTGTGAACTGGAGCCTGTAAACCGTGGGGGTTTCCTGTGAGTTCACCCAACTCGCGGGGGTGTTTGCGATGGTAGAGGAATAACTCCGGCCGCCATCGGTGCTCACTTTATTAAGAACAGCGCCTTTGCCGTGCCCGGCGGGATACATTGTTAGGATATTTCCGTTTTTGAGCAGGATGGAATCTGGGTGAGCCAGATAGTTCCGGCTGTCGTCCACCACAGTCTGCTCGTAGAGCTCTGCAAATTCGGCGGATACGCCGCCGGCGCGGCGCTCAGGTCAATCTGTGGGATTGTGTAATTTGATCCTGTGGTATAGCTTCCGATTAGCGCCGGAATAAAGCAGAACAGAGCGGCCATAAATTGCGCTACGATGCGGAAAATAGTCGTAATCATTTTTCTTCCCCTTTATTTTGCTGCCAGGCGGTCTGTCACAGCCAGATTGATCCGCCGGGAAGCGATGTAGGTGCGCAAAGCGCTTTTCCCTTCCTGATTTTGATAGGTATCTCCGAAGCGACCGTAGGTGCAGGTGAAGATCGTGCCGTCCTCAAGCACAATGTTGCCGCAGTAGCCTGTGTCGCCGTTGGCGACGGGTTCGGGAGCTGTTTGACCGTCTAAATAGGTGTGCGCGATTTTAATGCGATATTGGCCCTCACGGCCCTGTTTCAAATCGTCGTAGGTGCCGACCCAGGCGATCCAACCTCGCTGTACCAGCCGCGTTTTTCATGGCCTTTTTCCTGATGGATGCGGTTTTTATCCGGGCTGCGCTCAATGGAGCGGAAGGTGATGAAGAGCCGCCCGTCTTTCGTCCATTCCGCCTTGTGCCGCTCGCCGTTGAGCGCAGCAGGCAGTTCACGCGGGGTAGACCAGGTTTTTCCCTCATCCTGGGAAAAGGAGATCAACGAATTGACCTTTTTTGTTTGGCTGCGGGTAATCAGGCAAAGTTCATCGCCCTGTCCACCGTCTGACGGATCATCTCCACTTCGCACATTTTCGAGCCTTTTTCGATCGCCCGATAGGTTGAAAAATAGGGCTCAGGAGGACTCCAATGCATACGGCCGCCACCGTCGAAGGTGAGGATCGTTCTGTAATTGATAAAATGTTTATCATGAAAATGCCCAACCATCGATCCACAAACCGGCCATTTTCCTTGAGCCTTGTTAATGCGCTCATCGCAACGATGGGCACAACGGGATGGGCGGAGTTTTTTTCATAGAAGCATTCAAATTCGCTCCAGGTTTTTCCTTCGTCCGCGGAGAGGGAGCAGTTGAAGCCGCCCGGCCCCTTGTCCCCAGGCCAGTCCGTATTGGCGGAGATCAGGATGAGCTGATCGGGCCTTTGCGCATCCGCAAATTCCAGGCGGTAGACAGTGGGCGTTTCGCGGGATTTTTCCCAGCTCTTGGGCGTATTTTCGAGGGAGTGCCAGTTTCGTCCCTCATCTGCGCTTATGCGGCCAAGCACCGCGCCGCGCCCATGCCCGGCGGGGAAGAAGGTGAGGATTTCCCCTGTTTTGGTGAGAATGGAATCCGGATGGCCGAGGTATGGACGACTGCCGTCCACCGTGATAAGCGGCTGGATTCCGTCCGGCTCCGCGCTTAGGTCAACCTGCGGGATGGTGTAATCACGGCCTATGCCGCGCACAATGGGAAAACCGAAAAGGCTTCGTACGCTTACCGGTTGCTTGTTCATAAGAAACTGCCTTTCTGGATTAGATTACGCCTGCGCGGCGCGCGCCGCGTCAAGCTCGAAGAGATGGATGCATTTGGAGGGGCAGACTTCCGCGCATTTACCACAGGCCACGCATTTTTCGCCATCAATCACGGCAAGGTTGTTTTTGACGGTGACCGCTCCGTATTCGCATGCCTTCACGCACCGCATGCAGCCGATGCATGCGCCTTGCAGGCCTTGCGGGCGGGGCCGCCCTTATCCATGTTATGGCACATGACGGCAGCCTTCCTCTCGTGCAGGGGCATCAGCGTAATGAGCCGCTTGGGGCAGGTGGCTACGCATAGCTTGCAGGCGCGGCACAGGAGCGGGTCCACCTGCGCAACGCCCTCGCAGATTTTGATGGCGTCATAGGGCAAGCCTCGGCACAGTCCCATACGCCGAGGCAGCCATAGCTGCATGTGGAGGAGCCGCCGAAGAGCTGCGCGGCCATCTTGCAGCTCTGCACGCCGGCATATTCAAATTTTTTGCCTGTGTTTGTGTTGTTGCCACGGCACAGCACTGTTGCGGCCATGGGAATCACATTCCCGGCGGAGAGGCCGAGAATCGCCGCGATTTCCTTTGCCGCCGCGTTGCCCCCGGGCGCGCAGAGCGCGGTCTCCCGGGTTTTTCCCTCAGAGAGTGCCTTTGCGTAGCCGCGCAGCCGGAGAACCCGCACGCGCCGCAGTTTGCACCAGGCAACACGGCCTCCAGCGCTTCCGCTTTCTCATCCACAGGCACCGCCATCACGATCGACGCGACCGCGAGGCCGAGGCCCGCCAACAGGCCGATGGCGGAAACAATCAAAACAGAGAGTAAAATTGGGTTCATTTGTTTCCCATCCTTATAACCATTCTTTTTTGCGCCGGGTCAATGGAACATGCCTTCCACGATGCCTGTAAACCCCAGGAAGGAGACGGATACGAGGGAGGCTGCAATCAGGGTGATCGGAAGCCCCTGCAAAAATTTAGGAACTTCGCAGGATTCGAGCCGTTCACGCACGCCTGCGAAGAGCACCATGCAAGCATGAAGCCAAGGCCCGCGCCAAGGGAATTCACAATGGATTGCCAAAAGCTGTAGCTCTTATCGATGTTGAGCAGCACCACGCCCAGCACGGCGCAGTTCGTCGTGATCAGCGGCAGATAAATGCCAAGGGAATTGTAAAGCGCGGGCAGAAATTTTTTTAGCGCAATTTCCACCAGCTGTACGAGCGCCGCGATGACGAGGATGAAGACGAGCGTTTGCAAATATTCGAGCCCGTTTTTTACTAAAAGGAACTGATTGATTGGGTAGGTTACAGCTGTGGAAAGCACCATTACGAAAATGACCGCCGCGCTCATACCCACGGCTGTATTGAGCTTTTTGGATACGCCGAGGAAGGGGCAGATGCCGAGGAATTTTGAGAGAACGAAGTTCTCCGTTAAAATTCCGGTGAGCAGGATGGCTAAAAATAGCTTCATTTTGCATCAGCCTCCTTTGTTTCCGCCTTTTCACAATTGACGCGCGAGCATGCGTCCGCCATCGGGCAAGAGCCGCAGTTGAGCGTTGCCTTCGGCTTTCCTCTGCGCTCTGCGAGCCGGTTTGCGCAGGCGATGAGCATGCCGAATACGAAGAAGCCGCCGGGGGGCAGAATGAAAATAATCATCGGCGCTATACTGCCAGGGATGATCTGGTAGCCTAGCAGCGTGCCTGCGCCGAACAGCTCGCGGATTGCGCCCATTGCGAGCAGAGCGGCCATGAAGCCGATGCCCATGCCTAATCCGTCGAGCGCAGAGGCGAGAACGGGGCTTTTGCCCGCAAAGGCCTCCGCCCGGCCTAAAATGATGCAGTTAACAACGATCAGTGGTAGATACACGCCCAATTGCTCGTCGATCTGCGGCAAAAACGCCTTCACAAGCATCTGCACGATCGTCACAAACGAAGCGATTACAACAATATAGCAAGGGATACGCACTTTTGAAGGGATCACCTTGCGCAGTGCGGAGATCACAATGTTGGAGCACACTAGCACGATCATCGCCGCAGCGCCCATGCCTAGGGGCGCTTTCAACAGAGGTGGTCACCGCCAGCGTCGGGCAGGTGCCGAGCACCAGCCGCAACACCGGATTCTCTTTGATCAGCCCTTGGCAAATTCTTTGCCGAGGCTTTTTTTCTCAGCCATTTGCCGCACCTCCTGCCACTTGCGTATAGAGCTCGAGCGCGAGATTGACCGCATCCGTCACCGCTTTAGAGGTGATCGTCGCGCCGGTTAGCGCCTGAATCTCATCTTCGCCCGGGCTATTTTTGGCAACACTAATCCTGCCGCTTTTCCCCTTGAACTGATCGCGGAAGGCATCGTTTTTCGCATTCATGCCGAGGCCCGCCGTTTCATTGAGCGTGAGCGTCTGAATGCCGGTCACACGCCCGTTCAGGTCGATGCCGGTCATGATCTCCACCGCGCCGCCGTAGCCCTTGCTCTGCGTGGTGAAAACGTAGCCCACCGGCGTATCTCCGTCGAAGCCTTCGTAATAGGTGTATTGCGCTTTGGCCATGGTTACGGTTTTCGGATCGCTAAAGCGTTTGGCCGCGCTGAGCACTGTCTGGCGGGTTTCAGCGGCCGTTTTAGCCGCAAGGTCTTCGATCATCGGGGCTGTTACACTGTTGGTCACGGCGAGCAGCACCGTGGAAACAACGCAGATGAGAAAGAGGGATACGGTGGGGATCAAAATTGCCTTCCACAGCTTCTGCTTCTGATTCATGCGCCCGCCTCCTTTTTTCGGCTTTGCTTTTTCTTTGGTGTTTTGGCGCTTCCAAAGGGCTTGGGGGTGGTTAGCCGCTCAATGTGCGGCACAAGGATATTCATAATAATAATCGAGAAGGATACGCCCTCTGGAAGGCTGCCGAAGAGCCGGATTAGTGCGGTTAGGATGCCGCAGCCCACGCCGTAGATCAGCTTGCCTTGAAGTTGATCGGGGAGGTAGTGTAATCGGTAGCCATGAAAATTGCACCGAGCAGCAAGCCGCCGCCAAGGATCTCATAGGCGACGAAGGAGAGGCTCCCTTTCCCGGCAATCAGCATGATGACGGCCACCGTGCCGATGTAGGTCAATGGGAATCACGGGCGTGATCACGCGCCGAATGAGCAGATAGGCAAAGCCGAGCAGGAGCGCTAGCGCGCACACTTCGCCGAGCGAGCCTGACGCTGGCCGATGAGCATCTGCCACAGCGAGGGGAGGGCCGGATTGGAAGCTGTCGCGGCGGCGGAGACGTCCCCCGCCGTAAACATGGAGGAAATGGAAGCGAGCGGAGAAGCTGTGGTGACAACCTGCACGCCACGCCATGCAAAGGGCTGAACCCACGTGGACATCATCGTGGGGAAGGAGGCCATCAGCACGATGCGGCCAACCAGGGCCGGATTGACAAAATTTTGCCCAATGCCGCCAAAAAATTGCTTGACCACAACGATCGCCACAACGCTGCCGATCGCCGCAACCCACAGCGGGATAGTGGCTGGCAGGTTGAAGGCGAGGAGGATGCCCGTTACAATGGCGCTCAGGTCTCCAAGCGTGCCCTCCGCTTCATGATTTGCGGCTGAAAATTCAACTGAGCATGCAAGATAGAACAGTGGTGGCGGTTACAAGCAGCGTGCGCAGCCCGAAGAGCCAGACGCTCGCCGCAAGGGCTGGGATCAGCGAGATGATCACATCCAGCATAATGCCCGTGGTGGTTTCCGGCGAGCGCACATGCGGCGACGCGCTGACGGTCAGCTTTTCTTTCAAACTCATTTCTTCTGGTCACCTGCTTCCCTGACGACTGATTTGGCAAGCCTCATATACTGTACGAGCGGCCGCCCGGAGGGGCAGGCATATGCGCAGCTGCCGCACTCCATGCAGACATTAACGCCGATGCGGCTAAGGCTTTCCGCATCCTTCACGCGGGCATAGCGCTCGATGAGGGTCGGCATCAAGCTCATTGGGCAGACTTGCACGCACCGCCCGCACCGAATGCAGGCGCGTTCTTTTTTGATATGATAGGAGTTCTTTGCAAAGGCGAGGATCGCATTGTTTTGCTTAAGGATCGGTAAACTGTCATCCGCCAGGGCGATGCCCATCATCGGTCCGCCCATGAGGAGCTTGTAAACATCCGTTTTGTATCCGCCGCAATAGTCGATCACGTCCGTGATCCGGGTGCCGATGGGTAGGCGGATATTTTTCGGCTCGCTGATGGCGGAGCGTCTACCGTGATCGAGCGGGAGACAAACGGCTTGCCTGATTTTAAGTATCGGGATACAAACGCCGCGCTGCCCACATTCATTACAATGCAGCCAACGTCCGCCGGAAGCTTCCCGGGCGGCACGCGGCGGCCGGTTGCAGACTGCACCATCATTTTCTCCGCGCCTTGGGGATAGAGAGATTTTAAAGCCATGAGCTTCACATGGTCGCCGATGTCATTGCTGTTTTCTGCAATCCGATTGAGCACTTCAAAGGCTGCCGGCTTATTATCCTCCACGGCGATCACCACATTGTCGATACCAAGAATCTCCTTGATGGTGAAGATGCCGGACATAATATCCCAGGAGTTGTCGATGCATTCCCGGTAATCGACTGTGATATAGGCTCGCACTCCGCAGCGTTAATCACGAGCGTGTCAATGTGTTTATCCGGCATCACGCGCAGCTTTGCATGTGTGGGGAAACCCGCGCCGCCCATTCCCACCAGGCCGGAGGCCCGCACGGCGCGCAAAAAATCTTCGCGGTTGTTCACCTTTGGCGGCTCAACCCATCGAACAGGCGCATTTCCCCATCGGATTCAATCGTCACGCTCTGCACACGCGCGCCGGAGGGCAGGGTGCATTCCCCAATGGCAGATACCTTGCCGGAAATAGAGGCGTGGATCGCGCACTGATGAACTTGTCGCTGTCTCCAATGACCTGGCCCACCGAGACAGAATCGCCCACTTTAACCGTTGGCGTACATGGTGCGCCGATGTGCTGTTGCATAGGCAAAATGACGCGCTCCGGCGAGGGCATACGCACCGGCTCCATATCGGCGGTGTTTTTATTGTGCGAAACACTCACGCCACCGCGAGGCCTGCGCACCGCCGTGAGCACGCCCTTCATTTTTTCTGGTTTCATCTGGTCAACCCCTTGTTTTCAAGCTATAATTTATTTGAAGTGGGAGGGAAAAATCCGGTTGAGAGAAGGAGCGATCGCTCCATATACGGCGCCGGTAGCAAGCCTGTCAGCAAGGCAAACAGCAGCAGCAGCGGCGCGTAGCCGAAAATAGCCTTTGTGCCCGTCAGCGCCCAGGAGGCCAGCAGCTGGCCGAGGTTGTGCATGAGGCGCACAGAATTCCCGTGCCCACCGCGCCGAATGGGTTGCGCTTTCCGTGCAGCAGGGGCAGCATGACAAGCATGCTAAGCACACCGCCTGCTGTGCTCATGAAAAAGGCGGTTGCCCCGCGGGTCAGCCCCGCAAAGCCCGCCTTGAGCAGCGTAATTGGAAATGCGCCTGCGAAGCCGAGTTGAGCAGCCGCGGCCATCGTGGCGATATTGGAAAAGCCGGGCTTTGCCCCGGGGGGCAGGCCTGGAAGGCCGGGAATAAGATTTTCAAGAAAAGAGAGCGCCAGCGCGGCGGCGGCGAGCATACCGAGCAGCGCCGTTTTCCGAGTGCGCGGGCTGAGGTTTGGCCTGCCGTTCATGCTTTGTTCCCGCCTTTCGCCCTGCTTAATAGGTTTGCACATCTACCCCGCCCGCCGGACGAATGCCTTCAATGGCAATTACGGTACGCGCGGGCAGGCAGGCGGCGGTATCCCCCGGCTGTGAAAGCCAGCCGGATTTGACGCACAGCCCATCCGGGCATTCGGCGGAGAGGTAACGGATACGGCCCCTTTCTACCTGGATGACAGCCTGTGGCTGTTTGCCTAGCGTGAGTGTATAGGGCAGCGTTACTTCGTTTAAGGAGATGCGGTCGATTTCCACACCGCCGCTATAGAGTACGGCTTGTACGTCTTGCGGCGATGCGTGGGGTGATTGCTTAGATAGAAAAAGAAAAATACACACGGCGGCAATCACAGCGATCAACAACAGATCGGCCCGCCGAAAAAAGGCTTGCTTTTCATAAATTTATGTATCCTGTATGAGGTGATATGCATTGTTTGTCAATTGAAAAGTCTGTTTCAGGCCGGGTGTTGTGATCACCTGCTTTTCCTTGGTGACAAAAATTGCCTCTGCGCCGAAAGCATCCAGCAGGGGAAGGCTCTTTTCATAGCCGAGAATGAAACACGCGGTGGAGAGTGCATCGCTTAGAAGGCCGGAGGGGGCGGTCACTGTCACACTGATCAGCCCTGCGTCTGCCGGGTAGCCGGTTTTGGGGTCCAGAATATGGTGATAGGTTTTTCCGTCCGCCGTTAGAGTGCGTTCATAATCGCCGCTGGTGGAAACAAAACCTTCTGCCAGCGTAAACACGCCAAGCTGATCTGAGGTTTTGCCGCGCGGGTCGCGCACGCCAACCTTCCAATCTCCTCCGCCGGGGCGGCTGCCCCAGAGCAGGAGGCTGCCACCGACGGAAATCACCGCGCCGCTTAGGTGTGTATCGTCTAAGATACGCTTGGCTTCGTCGCAGGCGATCCCTTTGCCGATTGCGCCTAAATCAAGCGCCTGCCCGCTTTTGAGCTTAGCCTGCCTGGCTCTAGAGAAACCTGTTTCCAGCCGACCGTTTGCAGGGCGGCCGCAATTTCCCCCGGGGAGGGCACCGGCGGGCACGTTCACCGCCAATATCCCAAAGCTTTGTTAGCGCGCCCACGGTGCAGTCCAACGCGCCACCGCTCCTTTCACTTACCTCAGCGGCTCTTCGCAGGTAGGAAGCGGTTTGCTCGCTGATGGGCACGGGCGGATCCGGAAGAGGCGTTAATTTTGGCAATTTCTGAGGACTCCACACGCCAGGAAATTCGCTCCTTTTCCAGTG
>ENA-OQCX01001570-OQCX01001570.1-human-gut-metagenome-genome-assembly--contig:-NODE-1570-length-10197-cov-1.276961_pt1 | contig 10197 bp, 14 predicted proteins | sample MGYA00242762_ERZ504587 | MGnify/ENA primary metagenome ERZ504587 (study PRJEB26092, sample SAMD00036337) | human gut metagenome | host: Homo sapiens | study: EMG produced TPA metagenomics assembly of...
TCCGCCCGGTTGGAAACAACTTCCGCCCGTACCGGTCCACCCGTTTATTTACACCCCGGAGTAAAACTGGGCCAGCAGATAGCCATGGGCACCATGGACCTCTACGCCATCAAAGCCGGCTTTCTGCGCCCTTACAGCTGCAGCCACAAATTTTTTACTACTTCCTTTACTTCTGCTTCTGTCAGCTCATGTACCGGGATCAGATTGGCTTTATCCGGAATATTGCTGGCTCCCACTGCCATTTTATCTGTACTTCCTTTTCCCTGCATTCTTCCAGAATGCTGCAGCTGGGCGAAAATACGGCTCCATTTTCATGTACCCGTCCTGTTAATCTGGAAAATGAAGGAATAAATTCATCATCATAAATAGCTGCCTGCATGGGATAAGCCAGTCCTTCTTCACTGACACATAAAAATTCCGTGATCAGCAGCCCAAATCCCCCTAGTGCCCGCTCGCCATAATAATTGCAGGCCTGTTCCGTCATATGATGCTTTGCATCTGCATAATGGCTGTTCATAGCCGGCATCACAAACCGGTTTTTATTTCCAGTTCTCCTATTTTCATAGGCTGAAATAATGCTTCGTACATAATGTCCTCCTTTATTTTACCAGGCAATAGCATACGCTGTTATCTCTTACATAACAGCTTACATCCCCCTGTTCCAGCAGATATTCCAACATAGAACGGACGATCCGTTCATATAATTTGGCTTTTTCCAGACGTTTTACCGGATGTCCCATATCATTGATCACTTTTGCAGTCAGCTGTTCCAGAGTAATGTCCTCAGAGATCAGTGGCTTCATATCTCTCAGGATTTCCTTAAAACGCTGTATATTCTCCTCTGCCAGTTCCCTTACTTCATCAAAAACCCCGTAATGGGCAAGAATATATTTTTTATACCCAAGGTTTTTGATTTTTTCCAGTGTTTTCAGTGTCTGTGACCAGCAGAGCATATAAAACAGCCGTCCTTTTTTCAGGCTTTCCCGGTCAAACATGCTGTCTGCCAGATAAGCCACCCCATCCGGCGTAACAAAGCCCATATGACTGGCTGCATGCCCAGGAAGGGAAAGGATCCGGAACTGTACGCCGCAGACCTGAACCTGTTCCTGGCCTGGCAGGATCATCTGGTCTGCTTTACACAGCATATCACTACATTCTCTTTCATTATCCTGTAACGTATTCGAATAGAAAACAGTTTTTTAAAGACAATGTATCCTGCAATATGCCTGCATCCAGACAGGACATGACCAGTTCTGCCCCATATTCCTCCTGAAGAAAGCGGTTATTTTCTGTATGGTCATAATGCCCGTGACTGCATAGTACCGCTCTTACACTGATCTTGTTTTTACTAAGATATTCTGCCAGTTGTGTTCTTGCCAGACGGGAACCACAATCCATTAATATCCATTCTCTTTCTCTTATCTCATAATAAGGAATACAGTTTCCCATCAAATAAAGACAACCTGTATTTCCTGCCACCTGCACTGAATGTCCCATACACTTTCGGTCTCCCTTAAACACGTTATCAGGAACACAAATATCCGCTCACCTGAAGTTGTCTTTGGCGGGCGGACATCTGCATTATGTTCTTACAAAATTTTTTTACTTTTCTGCTTTTCTTTGATCTGTTTGATCAGTTCCGGGATCACCAATTTCAGATCGCCTACTACACCATAATCTGCCATATTAAAGATAGGTGCATCTGGATCTTTATTAATAGCTACGATCACATCAGAACCACTCATACCTGCTGCATGCTGGATTGCTCCTGAAATACCAATTGCAAAGTAAACCTGTGGACGAACTGTTTTACCTGTCTGTCCAACCTGTCTGTCTACTGGTAACCAACCGTTATCTGTAACAGCTCTTGAACATGAAACTTCTCCACCGAGAGCTTCTGCAAGATCTTCAAGAAGCTTGAAGTTTTCAGCTGAACCAACACCACGTCCACCTGATACTAAAATCTTAGCGTCCATGATATCTACTGTTTCAGCAACTGACTTAATTACTTCCTGAATTTCAACATATTTGCTGTTCTTTTCTAATTTAGCGTCAAAGTTAATAACTTCTGCCTTTGCGCCTGGCTTTGGTTCTGCCTTCTGCATAACACCGGCACGAACTGTAGCATCTGTGGTCTATGATCCGGACATGCAATAGTAGCAATTGTGTTACCACCGAATGCAGGACGAGTCATAAGAAGCTGATTGTGTTTCTGTTCTCTACCTGGAATTGGGTTGATTGGGAAATCACCAATTTCAAGAACTTGTACAGTCAGCTGTAAGACCTGTTGCTACTCTAGCTGAAACTGTAGGACCTAAATTCTCTACCGATTGCTGTAGCACCAACTAACATAATTTCAGGCTTGAATTCATTAATAACTGCATGTTAAAGCCTGAGCATATGGTTCAGTTCTATATGTTTCAAGTTCAGGATTATCAACAACGATAACCTTATCAGCGCCATATTCAGCTAACTGATCAACTAAATTTCCAACGTTTGATCCAAGAAGTACTGCCGTTACTTCTGTATTTAATGGTTTTGCAAGTCTTCCTGCTTCTCCAAGTAACTCGAATGCGATACCGCTTAATTCGTTATCTACCTGCTGAGCGAAGACATATACGCCTTTATAATCTTCTAAATTAATGTTCTGCATAATTATAATCTCCTCTCTACTAAATAACGTGCTTTGTTAATAATTTGTCCATGATGTAATCAACTGCTTCATCAGGTGAATCAGGAGTAACCTTTTCTCCAGCACCCTTACGAACTTTGTCAGAAGCCTTAGCAATCTTTGTAGGTGAACCCTTTAATCCAAGGTCTCCATCTTCTACGTCAACAAGATTTGCTCTTCCCCAAGTTGTGATTTCAGCATCACATGCATCAAAAATTCCACCTGGAGTCATGTAACGTGGCTCGTTTAATTCTGAAAGAGCTGTAATTAATACAGGCATTTTTGCTTTAAGCATATGATGTCTATCTTCATACTGTCTCTTAACAATTACGCTATCTCCTTCAACTTCAATACCTTCAGCATATGAAATTACAGGGATTCCAAGATGTTCAGCGATCTGTGGTCCAACCTGAGCTGTATCACCATCGATAGCCTGACGTCCTGTAATAATGATGTCGTAATCTTTAATATTTCTAATTGCACCAGCGATTGTAGTAGATGTAGCCCAAGTATCAGCACCACCTAAAACTCTATCTGTTACTAAGATTCCATTGTCAGCACCCATAGCTATAGCTTCACGAAGAACATCTTCAGCCTTTGGAAGACCCATTGTAAGAACTGTAACTTCAGCGCCGTACTGATCTTTTAATCTAAGTGCAGCTTCAAGACCTGCTTTATCATCAGGGTTCATAATTGTAAGCATTGCACCTCTATCTAATGTACCATCTGGGTTGAATTTAACTCCACCTTTTGTATCTGGTACCTGTTTTACACAAACGATAATTTTCACGATTAGTACCTCCTATTATTTTAATAAGTTTGCAGAGATTACCATACGCTGAACTTCTGAAGTACCTTCGTAGATTTCTGTAATCTTAGCATCTCTCATCATTCTTTCAACGTCATATTCTCTGATATAACCATAACCACCATGTAACTGAACAGCCTTAGTTGTAACTTCCATTGCAACTTCTGCTGCGCATAATTTAGCCTGAGCAGCTTCAAAAGAGTATGTCTTCTGTGTAGCCTTAGCCATTGCTGCTTTGTAAACAAGCAACTTAGCAGCTTCTACCTTAGTAGCCATATCTGCTAACTGGAACTGTGTATTCTGGAACTGTCCGATAGAACGTCCGAACTGTTTTCTTTCTTTTACATATTCGATTGTTCTTTCTAAAGCACCTTCTGCAAGTCCAAGAGCCTGAGAAGCGATACCAATACGTCCTCCATCAAGAGTATGCATTGCGATACCGAAACCTTTACCCTGTTTTCCTAACAGATTTTCTTTTGGAATACGGCAGTCTTCAAAAATTAATTCATATGTAGCTGATCCGCGGATACCCATTTTCTTTTCTTTTGTTCCGAATGTAAATCCAGGAGTTCCTTTTTCAACGATAAATGCTCGAAATTTCTTTCATCATTCTACCACGTTTTTCAACTTTACCTGTTACGGCGATTACGATATAAACATCTGCGTACTTACCATTTGTAATAAAGCACTTAGAACCGTTTAATACCCATTCATTTGTAGCTTCGTCAAAAACAGCCTTTGTCTGCTGTCCCTGAGCATCTGTACCTGCACCTGGTTCTGTAAGACCGAAAGCACCTAACTTTTCACCCTTTGCAAGTGGAACTACATATTTCTTTTTCTGTTCTTCTGTACCGAATGTCATAATAGGATCGATACAAAGTGATGTATGAGCTGATACGATAACACCTGTTGTACCACAAACTTTTGATAATTCTTCAACACACATAGCATATGTTAAAGGATCACATCCCTGTCCGCCATATTCCTTAGGAACTGGAATACCAAGGAAACCATATTTTGCCATCTTTTCAACTGTCTCAACAGGGAACTGTTCATTTTCATCTGTTTCCTGTGCAAGAGGTTTAACTTCATTTTCAGCGAATTCTTTGAAAAGAGTTCTTGCCATTTTCATGTTTTTTGCTTAAAGTAAAATCCATTTATCTTTCCTCCATATTTATTGTTTGCCCTAATTACTGAGCATCAACTGGTGTTTTTGTACGATCTGCGTTATAAACGTAGAATCCCTTACCTGATTTAACACCAAGGTTTCCACCTCTAACCATCTTACGGATTAATGGACATGCACGATATTTGCTGTCGCCTGTTTCATTGTAAAGAACATCCATAATTGCAAGGCAGATATCTAAACCAACGAAATCTCCTAATTCAAGAGGTCCCATTGGGTGATTTGCACCAAGTTTCATTGCTGCATCAATACCAGCGATGTCTGAAACACCTTCCATCTTAATGAAAGCAGCTTCGTTAATCATTGGGATTAAGATTCTGTTAACTACGAATCCGGCAGCTTCATTTACCTGTACAGGTGTCTTGCCGATTTCTTTTGAAATCTTAATGATTTCTTCTACTGTTTCGTCAGGTGTGTTAACGCCTGCGATAACTTCTACTAATTTCATTCTATCTGCAGGATTGAAGAAATGCATACCAATCATAGGACGTGTAAGACCATTTCCAATCTCTGTAATTGAAAGAGATGATGTGTTTGAAGCAAAGATACATTCAGGCTTACAAATCTTATCTAATTCGCCAAATGTTGTTTTCTTAACTTCCATATTTTCAAAAGCAGCTTCTACGATTAAATCGCAGTCAGCACATAAGTCTTCTTTAAGACCTGGTGTGATTCTTGCAAGAATACCATCAACCTGCTCCTGTGTCATTTTTTTCTTTCTGTACAAGTCTTGCATAACCTTTAGCAATCTTGTCTTTTCCACCTTCAGCCCATTCCTGCTTGATGTCACATAATGCTACTGTGTATCCATCAACCTGAGCGAAAGCCTTAGCGATTCCCTGGCCCATTGTTCCGGCACCAATTACTCCTACCTTCATCTTTTTTCCTCCAAAAATACTTTTGCGAACTTGTCGCTTATTTATTCTGTAATGGATTAAACCATTACCTTAAATATGTGTGAAGAAATTCTTCCCACGGTTAAAACCGGAAAATCCGGTATTTAAAACAATATTAGCTGTGCCAAAGCACAATTACAAACTATTAGCAGTTCTTAAATGGAACAACTTTAAGTTTCTTTTCTTTATCCTTTTCAAGGAAGTTACCCATTCCGGCTTTCTGATCTTCTGTTTCGAAGCAGCTTCCGAATAATTTTTCTTCGATAACGATAGCATCATCCATAACTGCATCAAGTCCATCATTAATTGCCTTCTTGCAAGCTCTAACAGCGATAGGTGCATTCTTTGCAATACCTGCTGCTAACTTCTTTGCAGCATCCATAAGTTCTTCCTGTGGATATACTGCATTTACAAGACCGATTCTGTAAGCTTCGTCAGCCTTAATATTTCTTGCTGTATAAATCATCTGCTTAGCCATTCCAGGTCCAACGATTCTTGCAAGTCTCTGTGTTCCACCGAAACCTGGTGTAATTCCAAGACCTACTTCAGGCTGTCCGAAAATAGCGTTTTCTGAACAAATTCTAATATCACAACTCATTGAGATTTCGCATCCGCCACCTAAAGCGAATCCGTTAACTGCTGCGATTACTGGAATTTCTAATGTTTCAAGCTTTCTGAAAACATCATTACCTTTCTTACCAAAAGCTTCACCTTCTGATTTTGTAAGTGTTGACATTTCTCCAATATCAGCGCCTGCAACAAAAGATTTGTCTCCGGCACCTGTTAAAATAAGTGCTCTAATTTCATTAACATCAATTGCATCAATTGCTTCGTTTAATTCATCAAGAACCTGGCTGTTTAATGCGTTAAGAGCCTTTGGACGATTGATTTGTAAGAAATTCCAACGAATCCTTCCTTGTTCATATGTAATGAATTCCATTGTTTTTTCTCCTTAATAAAAATAACTTTTTAAGTATTGAAACTTAATTATAAAAAGTGTTTATTTAACACCATAAAAGCTGGCAGTTTCACTACCAGCCCTGGTTATATTTAAAATTAGTCACGTTCAACGATTGTAGTACATCCCATTCCGCCACCGATACATAAAGTAGCAAGCCCCTTCTTAGCGTCTCTCTTCTGCATTTCGTGAAGTAATGTTACAAGGATACGACAACCTGATGCACCTACTGGATGACCAAGAGCAATAGCACCACCGTTTACGTTTACTTTGCTCATATCGAATTTTAAGTCTCTAGCTACTGCTACTGACTGAGCTGCGAAAGCTTCGTTAGCTTCGATTAAGTCCATATCATCAATTGTCATGTTAGCTTTTGCTAATGCTTTCTTAGTTGAAGCTACAGGTCCAACACCCATAATTGATGGATCAACACCACCAAGTGCTCCTGTTACGAATGTAGCCATTGGCTTAACACCTAATTCCTTAGCTTTTTCTTCGCTCATAACTACAACTGCTGCTGCACCATCATTGATACCTGAAGCATTACCTGCTGTAACAACACCATCAGGCTTACCTGAACAACATCTTAACTTGCTAAGTGATTCAGCTGTTGTTCCAGCTCTTGGGCCTTCATCTGTATCTACGATAACTGTCTGTTTTCTCTGTTTTACTTCTACAGGAACGATTTCATCTTTGAATTTTCCTTCAGCCATAGCCTTTTCACATTTCTGCTGTGAGTTAGCTGAGAAAGCATCTAATTCTTCTCTTGTAAGTCCCCACTGTTCAGCTACGTTTTCAGCTGTAATCATCATGTGGTAGTGATTGAATGCATCTGTTAATGCATCGTTAACCATTGTATCAACAAGTGTACCATTGTTCATTCTGTAACCAAATCTAGCCTGTGGTAAAGCATATGGAGCCATTGACATGTTTTCCATACCACCTGCAACAACGATATCAGCATCTCCTGCCTGAATCATCTGTGCAGCCATGTTTACACAGTTAAGACCTGAACCACATACAACGTTAACTGTAACTGCTGGTGTTTCAATTGGAAGTCCTGCCTTAAGTGCTGCCTGACGTGCTACGTTCTGTCCAAGTCCTGCCTGGATAACACATCCCATATATACGTGATCAACCTGATCAGCCGGAACGCCTGCTCTGTTAAGAGCTTCCTTAATAACAATAGATCCTAAAACTGGTGCTGGAGTTGTGCTTAATGCTCCACCCATTTTTCCAATAGCTGTACGGCATGCGCCTGCGATAACTACTTTCTTTGACATAATATAAATCCTCCGTGATTTTTTTGATATGTTAACAGGTTTTATGTATAATTTCACCTGCTTGCTCACATACTCTCATAATACCATTTTTACTATTTCACCGCAAGAAAAAACAGATGACTTTTCTGTTACAATTTTGTAAAATTCCCACTTCTAGTAATAATATTATTAAGATTTGTTATAATTTTTAACAAAATTATAATATTCTTTGTCTAGTAACATAAATAAAAAAAATGGACGAAACCGCATTTTTTATTTTATTAGTCATTTCATTACTTTTACTTAATTTTATACTTGTGTATAACCTGAAAAATCATTCTGATTAAAATTCTGGTTGTAATCCTGATTATATGTTGAATTATGTCTTTCTGCTCTAATCTGACATAATTTTACATAAAGTTCAACATTAGTTAACTGAACATAAGGATTAACAAAGAATATTCCAGGTAAACCAAATGCTAATGCACCTACAAAATTCCAAAGTATGAACGATAAGTCCAGTACAAATGCATTAAACTTATTTCCATCCATTAATTCCTTGCTTATTGCAAAAGCTTCCTGTTTTGACATATTAGGATTCTCAGCCAACAAATATGGAATCATACTATATTCATACGCCTTGATAATTCCCGGTATTATAAACAACAAACTCCAAAGTGTTGTGTACAAACCCATGCAAAACATAATCTTAGCAGTGTTAAAATATCCATTTCTAAATGAATTTAATAATTCTCCCATTGGTGGATTAGATGTTCTGTTTAAGATATACCATCTGTAACATCCAACCTGTAAAGGTGCTACTAAGAAAATGGAAATTAAAAGACCAACAACTATTCCTACTGCTACAGCAATTCCCAACATTGCCCATACTGATCCGGGTATATTCTTCAGTCGGTTGTAAATTCTAAGATATGTCTGATATTCTGAACCATACAATGAACTGTTTCCAATGTTCAATATTTCATCATTTGACCATTCATCATAACTTGAAACACCGGAAAAATCCTGATCAATTGACCAATCTGTTGACTGATTATTTGAAATTCTTCTTGTTATTGTGTTTGTTGCACCACCAAGAATAATTGTCAAAAATAAGCGTTACTAAAACTGCTTTCCAATAGTTCCCGAAAAAAATCTTTTTAGCATTTGCTTTTAAATCTGCTCTATTCCACATACTCTATCCTATCTTTAATTATTTAATTTCGTAAATCCATCCTTCAGGAGCTTCAATTCTACCCATCTGAATTCCTGTTAATGTATCGTAAGTTTTCTTTGTTATAGGTCCCATTTCTTCCATTCCACTTGGGAAGCAAATTTCTTTGCCATGGTCATTAATCTTTCCTACAGGTGAGATTACTGCTGCTGTACCGCAAAGGCCACATTCTGCGAAGTCTTTAACTTCATCAAAGTAAACTTCTCTTTCTTCAACTTTAAGTCCTAAATAATGTTCTGCAACATACATTAATGAACGTCTTGTAATTGATGGAAGAATACTGTTTGACTTAGGTGTAACTACTGCATTATCTTTTGTAACAAAAATAAAGTTAGCTCCACCTGTTTCTTCTACCTTAGTTCTTGTTGCTGCATCTAAGTACATATTTTCATCAAAACCTTCTGCGTGAGCTGTAACGATTGCATGTAACTCATTGCATAGTTAAGACCTGCTTTAATATGACCTGTTCCGTGAGGTGCTGCTCTATCAAAATCACTTACCTTAATTGTGATAGCTTAGCGCCACCCTTAAAGTAAGGTCCTACAGGTGTTGTAAATACTCTAAACTGATATTCTTCAGCCGGCTTTACACCTATAACTGATGAACTACCAAACATGTAAGGTCTAATATATAATGTAGCACCTGAACCATATGGTGGTACATAAGCTAAGTTAGCTTTACTGTTTCTTCGATTGCTTTTACAAATCTATCCTGAGGAAGACCGGCATTTCAAGTCTCTTAGCTGAATCTTCCATTCTCTTTGCATTTAAGTCAGGTCTGAACACTACTACACGTCCATCTTCTGTTGTGTAAGCTTTCATTCCTTCAAAACATGTCTGTGCATACTGTAATACACCTGCACATTCACTGATAACAACTGTTGCATCGTCAGTTAACTGACCGTCATCCCATTTACCATCTTTAAAGTTAGACACAAATCTCTTATCTGTCTGAACATAACCAAAACCTATATTGGCCCAATCAATATTTTTCTTGTCCATAATTCTATCCTCCGTGTGATATTTTTTTAGCCAGCATATCGAATAATAGGCTTTTCGTCCTTCACTCGGTCGCTTTCTCTAATATACTACTATTCTTCCAGCTTCGCAAGTACTCCGCTGTCATTAAGAACCTTAAGTGTATTTTATATTCGCTGTAAATATTTACACTTATCTCTGTTCC
>ENA-OQCX01001571-OQCX01001571.1-human-gut-metagenome-genome-assembly--contig:-NODE-1571-length-10193-cov-2.543016_pt1 | contig 10193 bp, 11 predicted proteins | sample MGYA00242762_ERZ504587 | MGnify/ENA primary metagenome ERZ504587 (study PRJEB26092, sample SAMD00036337) | human gut metagenome | host: Homo sapiens | study: EMG produced TPA metagenomics assembly of...
CGAAGCTTCATTTTCAAACTTCTCGCTCGACTTGCATGTGTTAGGCACGCCGCCAGCGTTCATCCTGAGCCAGGATCAAACTCTTAATTAAATGTTATTTAATATACCTTCCGGTATTTTAAATCAGTTCAATTCTAAACTCATCTTCGCTTGATTCCCTAACCCCAAACTTTTGATTTGGCGCCAGGTCTCATTGCAACTAAATTCCAAAATCTTCGATTTTGTGAATTTGACTGCTAGCGTTACTGCTAATTTCTTTATCCGAATTACTGTTTTTTAGAAATTGTCGGAAACTTTTACATCTTCCATTTTCAGGTTTGTGTTTTTAGTTTCTCTTTTTAAATCAAATATTTTTGACTCAATTTCTACACTATGAAGTTTTCAATGTTCATGCCCTTTCAGCTTTCATTTCTTACTTGCCTTTGGGCCTTGCCCGCTCCTTGGCGAGCTTTTTTATTTTATCGCATGTCTTTATGTTTTGTCAACAACTTTTTTCGATTTTTTTCAGTTTTTTTATTTTCCCTTTTCTTCCAGCCTGCAATGTGTTATAACAGGAATCAAAGAACCCGAATGTATGCAGATTGGAGGAAATTATGAGTACTATGAAACTCACCCTGCTGACAGACTTTTATGAACTGACAATGATGCAGGGCTATTTTAAAACACAAAATACCGAAAAAGTGGTTTTTGATGCTTTTTATCGTAAAAACCCATGCGACGGCGGTTATGCGATCACCGCTGGTCTGGATCAGGTGATTGATTATATCAAAAATCTGCGTTTCAGCAGTGAAGATATTTCCTACTTGCGAAGCCTGAACACCTTTGATGAAGATTTTCTGGATTACCTGGCTAATTTCCGTTTCAGTGGTGATATTTATGCCATTCCGGAAGGCACCGTTGTTTTCCCTCGCGAGCCGCTGATCAAAGTAGTTGCTCCTATCATGGAAGCACAGCTTGTCGAAACAGCGATCCTTACGATCATCAACCACCAAAGTCTGATCGCAACAAAGGCTTCCCGTGTTGTCTGCGCTGCAAAGGGTGACGGCATCATGGAGTTTGGCCTGCGTCGTGCCCAGGTCCGGATGCCGGTGTATATGGTGCAAGAGCTGCTATGATCGGCGGATGTATCGGCACTTCCAATGTCCTCGCCGGACAGCTTTTTGATGTTCCGGTAAAGGGCACGCATGCTCACAGCTGGATCATGAGTTTCCCTGACGAGTACACTGCATTTAAGACTTATGCAGAAATGTATCCGGATGCCTGCTGCCTGCTGGTTGATACTTACGACACTTTAAAATCCGGTGTTCCAAATGCGATCCGCGTTTTTGAAGAAATGAGAAATGCAGGTATTCCGCTGAAAAATTACGGAATCCGTCTCGACAGCGGAGATTTGGCTTATATGTCCAAACAGGCAAGGAAACTGCTGGATGCTGCCGGTTTTGATGATGCTTATATTTCTGCTTCCAGTGACCTGGATGAATATCTGATCGAGAGCTTAAAAGCTCAGGGATGCAAAATCACTTCCTGGGGTGTCGGAACAAACATGATCACATCCAGGGACTGTCCGGCTTTTGGCGGTGTATACAAACTTGCTGCCGTAGAGGACAAAGAGACCGGAGCATTTATTCCAAAGATCAAGCTTTCCGAAAATACAGAAAAGATCACAAACCCTGGAAATAAAACTATTTACCGTATCTACAGCAAAGCAACCGGAAAAATCCGTGCAGATCTGATCTGTCTTGCTGATGAAGCATTTGATGAGAGCAAGGATATGATCATTTTTGATCCGCATGAAACCTGGAAAAAGACCAAAGTACGTGCAAATACCTACACACTTCGCGAACTGCTCGTTCCAATATTTAAAAACGGTGAATGTGTATACCACTCTCCGAGCGTTATGGAAATCCGCGATTACAGCAAAAAAGAGCTGGATACTATCTGGGATGAGACAAAACGGTTTGTTAATCCGCAGCATGTTTATGTAGATCTTTCTGATAAACTCTACAAGATTAAATCTGATCTGCTTGAAAAAATGAGTCTGGAAGCTCTTGAATACTAACATAGCATAAAATAAAGATCCCCTTCATAAACTGTTTTCAGTACAGGAAGGGGATTTGTTATGTTTTGTTATGAAATGCTTGTCAACTGTAACAACAGACTGCCTGAAGATTTTGTCCCACCGTCACTGGCTGTACCTGATATTGCGTTTGCCGCAGATCCTTCAGACGAGAAACGTTTTCTGGAAGTCCGGGCTGCAAAGCATGCCAAACGCCTTTTTGATGCTGCCAAAGCGGAAGGAGTCTTTCTTTATGGAATTTCCGGATACCGCAGCTACAAACGTCAGAAGATACTTTATCAAAGTGCCTGTCGTAAATCTCCGGTGGAATCATCCTTATGTGAAACCGCCATGCCGGGATGCAGTGAACATCAGACCGGCCTGGCTCTGGATGTATCCTGCCCTGCCGTCTCTTTAAATCTTTCGCAGACTTTTGCAGAAACGGTCGAAGGGCGATGGCTTGCCCGCCATGCCCCTCTTTATGGTTTTATCATACGTTATCCCAAAGGCAAAGAACATCTGACAAAGATTCCGGCTGAGCCGTGGCATATACGGTATGTCACCAGAAGCCTCGCCCTGTGCCTGACGCTCACCGGGCAGGTTCTGGAAGAATATTATGCCTGCTGTGACCGATAAAATCTGAAACCTACCAGTGTTGTGAGCACTTCCGTAACCGGAAAGGTCAGGTTATTATGTAACAACGTAAGCAAAGACACAGGATTTTTCCTGTGCCTTCGCCTTTACTGTTCCATTTGTCTTCCCATAAATCCTGCTGCACATTTTGCAAGTGCATTTTCGGTTTCGCCCATTTTGACACTGCGGTCTTTTCCGGAGAGGATTACCGAGCCGATCGCATCACCTCCGCAGAGGATCGGTGTTATCACCTGCTGCACTTCCGGCTTTTCGTCATCGTTTGTAAGTTCTACATGACGTTCTGGTGTTTTTCCTGCAAGTATGGATTCTCTTTCGTTAATCATCTCTTCCAGTACTCCGCTAATGGATTTCCCGACATAATCTTTTTTCAGACCACCTGCTGCCGCCACGATCTGATCCCGGTCTGTGATACAGACTGCATGCCCGCTTGTCTGTGCAAGTGATTCTGCAAATTCTCTGGCAAATTTTCCAAGCTCTCCAATCGGTGAATATTTTTTTAAAATTACTTCTCCTTCGCGGTCTGTGAAAATCTCCAGTGGATCTCCTTCTTTGATTCTCAATGTTCTGCGGATTTCTTTTGGAATAACAACTCTTCCCAGATCATCAATACGCCGAACAATTCCTGTAGCTTTCATTTATCTGTTTCCTCCTGTATTCTTCATGCTTTTCCATATTTTGCACTGTATGGATAGTATGTGAAAACATGAGGGAATTATGCGTGAAAATTAACTCTTGCTTTTATTAGTTTCCATATGGTACAGATTCTTCTGCTACTTTACCCAAGTCCAGTTTTTGCGAATATGTATATATATCTGTTCTTTTCTGTGCCAATTCCATATCGTTATTATCTGTCCACAGTTCACACTGCGTCATAACAGTCTGTACTGCATCATCCATACCTTCCGGTGGATACTTGTGCTTTTTCAGAAGTCTTTTTATCATCATACGCATTCTTGCTCTTGCAGAATCTCGTTTCTGCCAATCAATTGTTCTGTTTTTCCGAAGCGTATCCGCAAGTTCTTTTGTAATGGCAATTAATTCTTCATTTTCATAAAAATCCTTAATCGCCTGCGGTTTTGTGAGGGCATCATAGAAAGCAAGTTCATCTGCAGTCAATCCTAACTGTTCACCTTCTTTGTGGGAAGCTGCAATCTGTTTTGCCAAATTCAGCAGCTCTTCAATGACCTGTTCATTAGTAAGCATACCATTCAAATAAGCATTCATGGCTTTCTGAATAATTTCACTGAATTTTTCAGACTTAACAACATTGGTATGTCGATATATTTTTACCTGTTCAGCAATCAGTTTTTTTAACAGCTCAACTGCCAGATTTTTTTCTTTCATCTTTGAAATTTCTTCAAGAAATTTCGGATCAAAAAGTGAAAACTCCTGATTGATATCTGAGAAAAGATTGATAACACCATCACTTTGTACACTTGCTTTCAACAGATTATTAATTCTGGCGTTCATCTCTGGTAAAGAAATCTTCTTTCCCTCTCCCTGATTCATCAATCGAGTTACAAGTACTCGCGCAGATTCAAAAAAAGCGGCTTCTACACGCAGATCACGTTCTACCAAAGAAGAACAAAGCGATAGTGCCTGCTTTAACAGCAATGCTTCTTTCAAAAATACTTCTCGATCTTTCTCCCTATCAACCGACACAATAAAATTTACCGCACCGCTTATCGTTTTAGAACGTTTTAAATTTGTACCACTTACAAATTTTGAATAATCATATCCATGAAACAGGTCTCGGCAGACAGATAATTTTTCAAGAAATTTCGGATATGCTGCCTTTGCAATATCCGTATCGCCATAGTTTTTCTTATCTCTCGCAGTATAATCGTTCATTGCCTGTTTTAATGCAGCTGCAATCCCTACATAATCAACTACCAGTCCACCCTCTTTGTCTCCAAACACTCTGTTCACCCTTGCAATTGCCTGCATCAGATTATATCCTTGCATTGGCTTATATACATACATTGTTGCCAACGATGGAACATCAAATCCGGTCAGCCACATATCAACCACAATTGCTATTTTCAGCGAACTGTCGTTATCCTTAAATTGCTTTGCCAACTCATCCTTATGTCGCTTGTTTCCGATTATTTTATTCCATTCTTCCGGATCTTTATTGCTGCCGGTCATTACTACAGCAATTTTTTCTGTCCAGGAAGGACGAAGTTGCAAAATACGCTCATAGATCTTCATTGCAATCGAACGGGAATATGCCACAATCATTGCTTTTCCGGTAAGCAGATTTTCACGATAGTTCTCATAATGATCCAATATATCATCAACCAGCGATGCGATTGTTTATCATTTCCAAGAATTGCTTCCATCTGTCCAAGTTCTTTTTTGCTCTTTTCTATAACTTCCGGATCAGCGTTATTCGCCATGATATCATATTCCTGATCAATCAGTTTCAGAGTGTGCTCATCCAGTTTTAACTTAATCACACGACTTTCATAATAAACCGGTCTGGTCGCTCCATCTTCCACAGCCTGCGTCATATCATAAATATCTATGTAATCACCAAATACTTCCCGCGTATTACGATCTTTCATGGAGATTGGTGTTCCGGTAAATCCGATATATGTTGCATTTGGCAATGCGTTACGAATCACCCTGGCAGAACCGATTTTTATTTCACCTGTTCTGGCATCAACCTTTTCTTTCAAACCATATTGCCCGCGATGAGCTTCATCAGCCATAACAATAATGTTTCTTCGCTCTGAAAGACATTCAAAGGATTCTTCAAACTTCTGCATCGTCGTGAAAATAATGCCATTTGCTTTTCTGTCATTTAACCAGTCTCTAAGACCAACAACTGGTTTCTCGCCTTTTCGCAGATGTCTGTTACGTTCTTTATCTTCATCCGAAAGTTTTCGCTTATCCGCATGAACCGGCTCTTGCCGTAAAAAACTACTGCACTTTGCGAACTGACCGTAAAGCTGATCATCTAAGTCATTACGATCAGTAATCACAACAATAGTTGGACTGTCCAGTGTATCCTGTAAACGATGTGCATAAAATACCATAGATAATGATTTTCCGCTGCCCTGCGTATGCCAGAATACACCGCCTTTACCATCTGTTTCCGTTGCATGTTTTGTGGAGAGAACTGCTTTATTTACTGCAAAATACTGATGGTATCCTGCCAAAATTTTAATCTGTTGTGATCCATCATTAGAAAAACAAATAAAATTTTTGATAATATCTAACAAACGCTCTTTCTCAAACATTCCTTCAAAAAAGGTATCAAACTGAGCATACTGTGTATTTTCATAATTTCCATCTTTTGTTTTCCATTCCATGAAACGATCTTCCCCGGAAGTAATCGTCCCCGCTTTAGAGGTTAAATGATCACTCATGACACAAATACAATTATAAATAAACATAGACGGAATTTCATGCATATAGTTACGAATCTGCATATATGCTTCTGATGCATCCGTTTCTTCACGAGACGGTGATTTCAATTCTACAAGTACAACTGGCATACCATTTAAAAACAGCAGTATATCCGGGCGTTTATTGCTGTTCTCAACAAAGGTCCACTGATTGGCAACAATAAAAGAATTATTGTCAGTATTTTTATAGTCTATCAGATACACCAGTCCGGAACGTTCCTCTCCATCAACAAAATAACGCACTTCAATGCCATGTTGAATATACTCCATAAAAATAGCATTTTTCAAAACCAGTTCTGCATTTTCAAAATTTTTCAATTTATATATTGCATCTGCAAGTGCTTGTTCCGGTATATCCGGATTAATACGGTGAATTGCTTCTTCCAGCTCTTCTTCATACAACGGACTGCGGAAATCCCTTTCCAAATCCGGTGCATATACATACCGATAGCCCATATTTTGAAACAACTCTATGACGGAATTTTCATAGTCTGCTTCCGTATAAAAATCTGACATAACTCCATCGCCTCCCTGTCAATGTAAGCTGCTTTTTCTTTTGTTTTTTATTTTTCATGCACCACTTCCTTGTGTGCTTTTATTTTGAACTTTACAAACTCTTTAAACCTATTGACTGATAACTTATTTTTCGTTATAAAAATCACGCAATTATCTTATCATAAGATAAATTGTTTTGATTTTTGATATGTATGGCATAAGTTTACCGTTAAAACAAGAATTTAGAGCAGCAAGTATCAGCACTTTATCAGTCTTGGTTTGAAGATTTTGACCCTACAAATGGTATTTGCCCCGATAATTGGAGCAATCAAACACTTTCAACGATTGCTGATATTTCAAGCGGAAAACGCCCGCCTGAAAAATCTGAAGTTTATAGTAAAGAAACACCTATTCCAATTGTTGGTGCTGCATCCGTTATGGGTTTCACTTCTGAAGCAAACCATACAGATAAAATTCTCGTCACCGGTCGAGTTGGAACACACGGTGTCATTCAAAGATTTAATATTCCTTGCTGGACTTCAGATAACACTCTTGTAATAACAAGTGCTTTTTATGAATTTACTAATCAAATTCTTCGCAGAATTGACTATTCGTCAATGAATCGGGGCTCAACACAACCTCTTATCACGCAGGGAGATATAAAAAAGGTAATTGTGTTAGTTCCAGACGAAGAAACAATTGCAAAGTTTGAGGTACTTGCAGGTTCGCTGATGGCACAATGGGAAGCAAATAACAATGAAACTGTAAAACTTGCTTCTTTAAGAGATACTTTATTACCAAAGCTAATGTCTGGTGAACTTGATGTTTCCAACATCGACCTCTAACCTGCCTGTAGACTCGAAAGCCGCTTTACGGCTTTCTCGTTAACTTCTCTGTCAGACACCTTACCGTCCGTATGCAAGCATCCGTCCGGTTTCGGCATCTGCCTACGCTGCTGTCGCAGCTATCCGTGCAATGCACGGATGAGAAGTTAAATTCTTGTTTATTTTTTGATTAGTTGTAATACGTTTATCAAATACAGATAAAATCTCCACCATCTTATCCTGAATCGAACGCTCTGGTAAAGGCACTTTCTATTTTTTCAATTATCTTCTGATTTAACGATGCCATCGTAGTCCCATGAGAACACATACTAACCATAAATGCTTTATGTCGCCTTGTGAGAAAGTAATAAGACAAAAAACGAGGATTGATAACATCCGTCAAAACTCGAAGTCTGATGCAATCTGATCCCTGTATCCATCCGTTCTCATCTGGTGAAATAAATCCATGTCTTTCAACTGCACCTTTTCTGCCAAAAACTATATCTCCAGTTATCAGTTTGTGAGCAGACAGTCTTTCCAATGTTTCAGTTCCTATCATTTCCAGCTTATTTTTATTCACCGTTGCAAATCCTAAGTTTCGTACATTTAAAACCGGCGTTCCATGGCTAACATATTCTGACGCTTTAAGCTGAGTACCAAAAGGTCCCGTCTTAATTGATACATGATCATGTTCTATTAATTTTTGAATTGAAACATAATTCATCTCCCTAACCTTCCTAACCTATATATTTCCTATGAGCCTGTTTAACATTACTCTGCTTAACCATTGCGTATTGCAATGTCGTATCAATCCGCTTATGCCCCAGGAGCTGTTGCAGTTGCTCTATCGGCATTCCTTTGTCAATCGCCATCGTTGCAAGTGTTCTTCTGAACTTATGTGGATGAATTTTTTCAATCTCTAATGTTTTTCCCATTTCTCGTAATCGAGTTTCGATACCACCGATTTTAATTCTCTCATGTGGCGAACGCAAAGTAACAAATAAGGCTGGATTATCGTCCGTTCGACTATTAATATAATTCTGCAAATGAATTTTTGTTCTTGCATCAAAATAGACGATCCGCTCCTTATCTCCCTTACCAAAAACTACGCACTCACGTTCATTAAAGTTGATGTCCGTTTTATTTAACAGTACCATTTCACCAATACGCATTCCGGTTGATGACAGCATATCAATAATCGCCAAATCACGAAGTTCCGTACAGTTATCACGCATCTTTTCCAGTTCTTCATCCGTATAAGTTTCTTTAATATTAGTTGCCGTCTTCACTTTATGAATACGACGAACAGGACTTTTCAATATATAATCCTCATCCTCCAGCCAAGAGAAAAAACTCGATAGAACCTACGGATATTATCTATCGTCACACGGCTCGACTGATTTTTACTCTGATAGTTTGTTAAATAAGTTCTTAAATCTTCTGTCTGTATATGACGGATGCTCTTATCAATCGCAATCTCCATAGTTTCGATCGTGGTGCGATAATATTTCAAAGTTTTCTCTGAACATCCTTCTATACGCTTTGCTGAAATAAATGAGTCTATCAGTTTTGGATTATCATTCGTTGTTTCTTTTTCTTCCTGTTTTGTAATATCACAACCAAACAGAGTACATTCCAACACTTTCTGTAGTTGCTTTAACTGTGCATTATCGAGATGCGGCAACATCTGCTGCACCACGTCAGTATAATCTGTCGTTTCATGAATCATTCTCCTTCCATTATTTCTTCCAGAGAACGATCATTCAACGGCTGTTCTGTTGGCTCTCTCCCGCCGTTGGTGGGAGATTAGTCTTAATTGCCCTTGTAAAAGCCATTCCTGCTATATTCTGCCCATTTTATATACATTTCTTTATAATGACGTTTGATATATTCCTGTATCTTACTTATTTCTCTATCATTTAAAATTCCACGTTTTTGTAAAACGGTGTTCCCATCGTCTTTAACAAATTTCGCAGAGCCTTCTTCTGTCAATTTTCGATCACTTGCATGAACATGCATACACTCAACTGTGCAAAAAAGAGGTAAAGTACAAATAATATCCACATATTTTATCCTGATAATATTTAGGCATCTTCATCCTCCATAAATTCACGGTCACTATTCCAATAATCCAAAACAATACGGATTTCAATGTCATCCATAGTGGTTTCCAGTACCTTTCCATCCTCAGATATTACTAATGCTTTATCAAGATTGTTGAGATTTAAAATTCTAATCTGATCATTTTCTCTTGTAAATGCATAACCATTTACAATCATGTCTGCTTTATCTGCAATTTCCTTAATTTTGTCCATAAACTAACCTCACTTCCTTAATAGGTTTCAAAAAATGAGCAGCATCAATATATAAATTTTTTAAAATCGGAATTAAATCAATATTATTCTTCTTCTGACTCTTTGTTGTGTTGATATTTCGCCATTACCACCAGATACCCATTATCCCATTCTTTCACAGATGTAAATCGCTCCAATGAATATGGACCACGAAATCGAATAATTTTCTCTCCGTATTGAAATTTTATCATATCTTTATCATTACTAAGATAAGCTCTATCATTATCCATTATAACACCCTCATACTATATTAAAATTTTCACAGGTCAAAAAACAAGAATTTAACTTCTCATCGTGCATTGCACGGATAGCTGCGACAGCAGCGTAGGCAGATGCCGAAACCGGACGGATGCTTGCATACGGACGGTAAGGTGTCTGACAGAGAAGTTAACGAGAA
>ENA-OQCX01001572-OQCX01001572.1-human-gut-metagenome-genome-assembly--contig:-NODE-1572-length-10191-cov-1.601153_pt1 | contig 10191 bp, 13 predicted proteins | sample MGYA00242762_ERZ504587 | MGnify/ENA primary metagenome ERZ504587 (study PRJEB26092, sample SAMD00036337) | human gut metagenome | host: Homo sapiens | study: EMG produced TPA metagenomics assembly of...
GTTTATTATAATACATCAAATCAATTCCTGCAAGATTTTTTGCCGTATAATTTATATTTTTATTTTCCAAGCCTGACTTATGACGTCTTCCGGCTTTTTTACATACAGCCTGCTGCAGATAAAAGAAGTAAACGGGATCGTAAACAGGATGCCAAAGCTGCCGATAACGGCCTGCAGGATCTCTACGACCACCATTTCCTTGTTCAGCAGATACAGCAGCGAATGGTTATAAGCAAAGAACAGCAAAACTATCGTCAGTGAACCGCCGATATATGCCAGGATCAGCGTATTGGACATCATGCCCAGGATATCGCGGCCGATATTATTGCCGGCCTGCAGCAGCATTTTCCTCGTAGGTTCAGCAGTAGTAGCCGCCAGCTCGTTCAGCGCCGAAGCAATATCCATCGCCACATCCATGATCGCTCCCAAAGCGCCGATAATGATCGCGCTGAATATGATTGCTTTCAGATCGACCGGGTCAGCAGGATTCAAAAACAGCAGGTACATGGAATCCTCGTCTACCAGCCCCGTAAGCTGCAAAAAACTGTCTGCAGACGCACTGATAAGCGCCGCAATGACAAGTCCGCCGATACAGCCCAAAATAGTCGCGATCGTTTTTCTGCTGATGCCATTCACCAGCAGCAGATTAGTCACGACAATAAAAGCACAGGTCAGGATCGTCCAGCAGTAAACGTTCTTGCCCGACAGTATCGCCGGCACAAAAACCGCAAAGATTGACAGGCAGCAAAAAATCAGAGAGATCAAAGTATTTACGCCCTGCATCCGTCCAAAAGCGATAATACTTAAAGCAAAAACAGCAAACAGCCACATCAGTACATTACTGCGCAGATGCTCGGCATAACTCCATTCCCCCTGACTGCTCTGTCCCGGCAGCAGCAGCACCTTATCGCCAACGGTACATCGCGCCCAACCGCAAAACTGCCGGCTTTATTCTGCGCAGCCGTCACTTTGACGCCTTCCTGCCTTCCTGACAATAATTCGGCTTCAAATCTTATCTGCTCAAATTTAGCCCCGGCTGCTGCCGGTAAAAGCTTCACTACCCTTGCCTCAACAACATCAGTAGGCGATTTCTCTTTAAAAAAGCTTAAACCCTGCACAGCAAAATAATGCCCCGCCGCAAGATACAGCACAGCCAGAACGATAGTAACGAGATAAACAAATTTAATTTTTTCAAGGTAACGACCTCCAAAATTTATTTAAAATAAAATTTTGGCAATTCTCAATTATCAAGACGCACTTTTCAGCCCGATCAGCGTCAGCCTTGCCAGACTGGCAGGCAAAGCCCTGCTTCCAACACTTTCAGCCGGAACTGACAGACTCAGCAGCAATGGCAGCAGCGCCGGCAGACATAATTAAGACAGCTGCCGATAACGCTGACCGTCAGACACATCGGGCAAGCTGTTCCGCTGCAGTCATGTCCGTGACTGGCCTCTACATATAGAGGGGCCCAGACTGCGCCGACAGCAATAACCAGTATCAGCAGTAAAGCTGTTATCGATTTATAATTACTTTGTTTTAAAGTCATGGCGTTCACTCTCAAAACAAGATTTTTCTTTTACTCTATTTATTAATATACCACAAAAATTTCCGCTGACTTGTGAACTTTTCACTACTGCTCACAGTACAGCCCAGCTACTTCTGACAGTAATAAAAAACAGGCCAGCCTTCTAAAAGCTGACCTGTTTTATTCATGCCTGCTATCAGGCATTTTCATAATATCTGATCACTTTTATACGCCGCATTCTTTTATCATTAGCTTTGACCGGCGCTTCATCACACTCCGGATCGACCAGATCCTCCAGCCTGCACCCGAAAATACTGCGCAGCTTCAACAGCAGTTTCAAACTGCCGGGGACTCTGCCATTTTCAATATTGCTCAGGTGGGTCTGCGTTATATCCAGCATTTCCGCCAAAGCTGTTTGCTGAATGCCCTGTTTTACTCTTCTGACTTTTGATTTCATTGCCTATTTTTTCAAATCGATACTTTGCATATTCGTCCCACCACTTTCTTTAAAAATCTTTTTGCTTAGCTTTAATCAAGGTAACGAATGACCCTGACTCTCTTTTTCCTGGGTTTGTTTTCATCTTCCAGACAAAGCAGTTCGTCGATCGTACAGCCTAAAATATTTTTCAGCTGCAGCAGCAGCTCCAGGCTAAGCATAGCGCGGCCAACTTCGACGTTGCTCATATGTGTCTGCGAGATCCCTAATTTTTCTGCCATCGCTGTCTGAGAGATCAGTTTCTGCATCCTTCTTACTTTGATATTCATCCCTATTTTTTTTCTGTCTAAAGTTTCCATTTTCCACTCCTTACTGTGTACGTATGCATATAGCTTCCTTTAAAAAAATATATCCTGCATTTCTACACGTTTTTCTATTTCAAATTTCATCATAATTGCAAACTGTACACCAACATTTTTAATGTTTAATTATTTTGCCAATTAAATTAAGTATAGTTTATTGTTTTTATTATAGCATTTATTAAAAACCAGCACAATATCTTATATAAAAATGTTGCTCCAAGCCGTTTTTAATCACATATTAAACTTTTTCATATTTTTAGCAGAAGTAGTTTTGTATTAATTAATAAAATTATATTTTTTATTCGTTTACATTTGTTATTTCATTCTTTAATAAAAATAAAGTATTTTTAAATTATATCTAATCGTTTTTTCAAATAACTAAATTTACTATATGTTTTACTATAAATGTTTATGTTATAATTTACTTGTAATATTTTCGAAGGGATATTGGCGATGTTAAGCAAAAATACGCTATTTGAATTTCTTTATCAAAATTTACACGACCAGATCACCTGCGGCCATCTGAAACCTGGCGATACTCTGCCTTCCATGCCGCAGCTTGCAGCCATTTATAATGTCGGCATCCGTACCGTCAAAGATGTTTTGGCCAGATTAAAAACAGAAGGCCTGATCCAAACGACAGAACGCAAACCGGCACGTGTCATTTACCGGGCTGAAAAAACAGTGCTTCTCAAAGCTATGCTGTTGGTCTGCTGAGGCGTCAGGAGTCGCTGACAGAAGTTTATCAAACCATGCGGCTCATTTTACCGTCCATTTTTCATTTTTCTGCCGCACACTGCGATATCAAAAAGCTGCCCTCCTATCAGAAGCTGCTCAAAAAAAATAACTGTCAGGATACTGCAGCGCTCGATGCCGCTTTTTCAGCTCTGCTGAACGAACTGCTGCGCAGCTCCAACAATCTGCTCTATAACGATCTGTATAACAGTCTGAAAACTTATTCTAAGGTTACTTTAGCGGCACCTAAAAATATACTGTTTAAGTATGATCCGGAAACCTTCCGGCTGCTGCTGGCTGCTTTACAGAGTAATGATTACCAGCTTGTCAATAAGCGTTTCAATGATATGTATCTCAGCTTTTCTGTTTCAGTCAACAAATATATCCGGAAAGTATACAAAAAATACCAACAGGCAGAGATTCCCGAACCTGTTTATGATTATAACTGGAGCGCTGAAAAAGGACGCGACCATTACTATACCCAGATCGCCCGTGACCTGATCGATAAGATCGCCGCCAGCATCTATAAGCCGGTACACTTTTACCTTATGAAGCTGTACTGGCCAGAAACTACAAAGTCTCTATTTCCACGATCCGCAAATCGCTGGCTCTGCTCAACGAGATCGGCTTCGCAGAAACCATCAATACCAAGGGCACTATTGTCAGGCTGCCGCCTACCTTCATCACCGCTAATTGTATGCAGAACGAGCGTTACAAAAAAGATACGCTGATCTATCTCAGCGCCTTGCAGCTAATGTCAGTTATTATCAAGCCTGTCGCTGTGGCTGCAGCCGGCAGGATCGATCCCCAGACACAGAAAGCCTGGCGGTCAGAATTTGGTCAGCCAGGTAAAGTACCCCTGGCCTTAATAGTCAATTCCCTGATCGAACTTACGGAGCTGCAGCCGCTGCGGGCGATACTGCAGGAAACCAATAAACTGCTGCACTGGGGTTATTATCTGGCTTTTCACCGCCAGAATCTTGCAGGAACGACGGATACTCTTTGCAAATATACATGGCAGGCTTATTTATACCTGGAAGCACGGGATATTGAAGGTTTCAGCACTTATCTGGCAATTTGTTTTTCCTATATCCTTGAAACGATCCGTGATTTTATTATACAGCATGGCCTGCAGGAAGCCGCAAAGCTTGCAACACCTTACAAGATACCAGATTTAAATATCAAATAAAAAAATAGACCTGCCCTAAGGCAGGTCTATTTTTGGGGAATATCTTCAAACAAGGCGGAGAGGGTTGCAATCTACCTTGCCGAAAATCGACTTCACAAATTTTTAAATATCGCAATATTTAAATTCGCAATATTTTAATTTATGTTATTATAGCACATTCCCATTTTTTTTCAAAATAGTTTTTCAGAAATTTATTTTTAAATCAAAAAGCAGCTTCTCCATTATTAAGATGAGAAGCTGCTTTTACATTTTCCAGGAATATTCCCTGCTGTTCTCACAGCATATTTTCATCAAATACGACAAAAACATTTTTGCCTTTTCCCTTGGCTTTATACAAAGCGCTGTCCGCTTTCTGATACAGGTCGTCAAAAGCAGCGCCGTCGTCAGATTCACAGAACACCATCCCGATACTGCAGGATATCTTCAGTCCTTCTTTTGCCGCGCCTTTAGTGTACAGACTGCAGATCTGCCCGGCTTTCACCAGGCATTTTCCATACTGGTGATATCACACATCAGCACCGCAAATTCATCGCCGCCGATACGGCCCAGCAGATCCGAGCTGCGGAGCTGCGCTCAAGATTGGCAGTAAGCTCACACAGCACCGTATCACCGAAGGCATGTCCCCTGCTGTCGTTAACATTTTTAAAATCATCAATATCCAGCAGGAAAAAGGCATGCTGCCGTTTCGAGCTGTCAGCTAAAACCTCATTGACATATTTTTCAAAAACAGCCCGGTTATAAATACCCGTCAAAGGATCACGCTCAGCCTTATGCTGCATCCGTGCAAATTTATTCTGCGTATCGTTGATATCCAGAACATTACCTAAAACACGCTTGATCTGCCGCTTATCATCAAATACCACCGCCATATAAAAACGATACCAGTGATAATCGCCATCAGAAGTATGCAGGCGCCCCTGAAAAACTGTCCTGCCGGCCCTTTGCAATTCTGTCAGAGCCTTCTGCACGGCACTGCTGTCTTCCTCATGAAAATACTTATTTAAACTGCTGCTATTCTTTTCCGCAATAGTATCAGTAATAAAGCCGCCCAATTTTTCCAGTATCTGTTTTTCGGTATTATGCCCGGCCGCACCTTCACCGGTATTTTTTACGATCAGAAATTTACATGCTTTCAGATCAAATTCAAACATGCAGCCTTCCATCAAGCCCGCCGTCAGCCGCAGACCCTCTATCTCCGCGTTGATCTGTTTTAAACGGTCTTTTTCGATCTGCCGCCAGATATAGATGATAACGAGAAAGCACAGACAGATGAGCAGGAAATATTTTCCCATCGTATCCCGGGCGATCTTATTCAGCATCTGCTGATCTGCCAGAAGATTGGTTCCTGAAACGATCTGGAAAGTGTACCAGTCGTTAACTTCTACAGGCGCAAAGATACATACTGTGTCTCGCCAAAGATATCAGTATAATAGAAAGCGCCGCTTTCTTTATTGGCAATAGCTTTTTCCAGGTCTTGCTCCGTCATCGAGCAGCCAATGGCTTCCTGCTCCAGGAATTTAAAGAAATTTCCCTGCTTGCCATTGCCGATGCCCATAATAACGTCGCCCTTTTCATCTGCGATCATCGTAATACGGTCCTGCTGCATATTCAGCACCGCCAGCAGCGTTTTCGTCGCATTGTCAAGATCATAGGCTTCATGGACAACGCCGATGACCTCTTCATCCTTATACAGTGGCTTAGCCAGAATAACTACTTTCTGCCGCTGGACGGCAAAACGACCGGCCCTTCAACAACTTCTTCTCCCTCTAAGGCCCTTTTTATAATAATCCTGATCCAGGATATCGATTTCCTCGCCATTGCTCATCAGGTTTTCTGACCACGATAAGTAAGTCCAACAGTCGAAAAATGCCCTGTGTTGGAAACTGTACTCAAAAGATTGACCAAATTATCCTTCTGCCCTTCATATCGAGGAGCGTTTCTCAGCACGATATCCAGTAATTCATTCTGCCGCTGGATCTCGGTATGCAGAATAACCTTGGTATGATGGGCTGCGTCCAGCAAATAATCGTAAGTCTGGCGTTCCAGAATGTCCTTTTGACTGGCACTGAAATTGAATGCAAAAGAAACCGCCAGGATCAAAACTGAGATTATAGTTATGACGATCAGCTCACGATGCAGTTTTCCCCACATAAAGCTACCTCTTTCTATTTTTTACAAATGCTCTCTGAATTCTACAAAATAAAACAATTAGATTATCCGCTATTAATTATAACCTTATTTTTTTATATTATAGCATTTTTACTTTTAGCAAATAAATACTTTTATCTTTATTTTTTAAGCCCGGCCACTGTTTTTTACTGCCGCCGAAAAAAAGCAAAACACCGCTTTCTGTAAAAGCGGTGTTTTGCCTGTAGGAAGCTATATATGAGATGTAATTGACGTTAAGGTTAAACATGGCTGTTGGAAACTTCAACAGTTTTGTTCATAACGTTGGTAAAGAATGTAACCGGCACCATAGTCTTGCCATTTACTAAAATCGGAGCGTTGTCCAAAGTAATGGTTTGGCCATTGCGTACATATTGGTTGCTGCCAATAGTCATAAAATAGGTCTGATCACCTTTTTCCATCGAAACATTTTGCATACCGGCATCCCAGAATACCTGGTAGTCCATTTTTTCCATCAGCGGACGCAGGGGCAGGTATACTGTATCTTCTTGAACCATGATGGCTTCATCAGGAGTTAATACCAGCTCTTGTTGATCCATAACGATGGTTCCTGCACCAAGATGGACTTTGATATCGGCACTGTTGGCTTTAGCGATAGACCAGCCAAAAATGCCTACCAATAATAAGCAGACCACTACGATTACAGATTTTTTCATTTTCATTGACCTCTTTCCTTTCCTGCTGAGCAGGTTTTGTTTACGATTTTTATTATATACACTTTTTCATCTGTGTAAAGTTTTCAATATTTAAATATCAACTAGAAAAAAAATTACAGTTTGCTTACAAAAATACTTTTTCCGCCATTTTTACAGGTCTGAATGTTGCATTTTAAAGCCCTTAACCCCCCTGAAACAGTAGAAGTAAATAAAAAAAACGACCTTTGTAAGCGCAGTACCTGCAAAGGTCATTTTTGAGTATAAAAAAATTTTTAATCCAAAGACTTGACGATCACCAGAACAGGAAACGCCGCATCGGGCAGATCGCTATGAGCACCGCCGCAGACCTTTTCTTCATAAGCGTCCCGGTCCAGCAAATCAAAATCTACAATAATATCGTCACTGTAATATTCCTGAGCCGGCTCAATATCTTCTTTGCGGATACCCTGCCAGGCAGCTTTCGGCACTTTTGCCGCAAAAAATTCCAAAGTCGATGATTTAGCATGATAATCTGGATCGCGTCTTCTGCGGTATACAACATAACTTTCAACTCCTGTCTTTTCAAGATCAACAGCGCGCTGCCAATGAATGACAGCATCGCTTGTTGTTATTATCACTATATCACAGAAAGCAGCGACAGTCAAAAATCTTAATAATAATTATTAGTTGCATTATTTTCTAAAATATGATTACTAAAAAGCGGTACTGCCGCCATATCAGGACAGTACCGCAAGTCAGCTTTATTTATTATGCCTCTATCGGCTCGTCCTGCAGGGCTTCATAGCCTTCCTCGCCAGTACGTATCTTAACGACGTTCTCTACATCATAGATAAAAATTTTACCGTCACCATACTTACCGGTATAAAGCACTTTTTTCGCAGCTGCCACCACCGCAGCCACAGGAATAGCCGAAACAACAAGTTCTACTTTGACCTTGGGCAGCAGATGCACGCTTACTTCCGCACCGCGGTAATATTCGGTATTGCCTTTCTGCAGCCCGTAACCCAAAACCTTCGTTACCGTCATACCGGTAATACCAAGTTTATCCAAAGCTTCCTTCAAGATCTCAAAACGCAGCTGCGAAGTAATGATCACGATCTTCGTCATTTTCGGTCTGCCTGCTGACGGCAGAGCGGCAGTAACGTGAGTAACGGCAGCACCAGCCTCTGCTGCTTCCTGAGCAGTCACAGCACCATGGAATCTTCTGCTGCCGGCATAAAATCGGCATAAGAGCTGGCCAGACCATGCTCTTCCATATCCAGCCCGGCGATTTCCTCACGCGTGCTGACCCGCAGCCCGATAGTTTTATCGAGGATTTGAAAAATCAGCGTCATCACGATACCGATATAAGCCGCTACCGCTGCAACTCCCGTCGCCTGAATGATCAGCAGCTCACTGCCGCCGCCGTACAGCAGACCGCCGTCTACTGCAAAAACACCAACCAGCAGCGTGCCCAGCGCACCACAGACTCCATGTACCGAAATTGCGCCGACAGGATCGTCGATTCTGGCAATCTGGTCAAAAAATTCTACTGCAAAAACGATCACAAGCCCGGCAATGATACCGATCACAAAAGCTCCCGGAACACTGACTGCGTCACAGCCAGCAGTAATAGCGACCAATCCTGCCAGCGCGCCGTTCAAGGTCATCGATACATCAGGCTTGCCGTAACGCAGCCAGGTCAGGAACATCGTTGCCGTCGCGGCAGAGGCAGCGGCCATATTAGTAGTAACAAAGATCCTGCCCATTGATGTCAGGACATCGTCACCGGTCGCGCAAACTGTAGAGCCGCCGTTAAAGCCAAACCAGCCGAACCAGAGAATGAATACGCCCAAAGCGCCCAGCGTCAGGCTGTGTCCCGGTATGGCATTGACACTGCCGTCAGCATTATATTTTCCAATACGCGGACCAAGTATCTTGGCACCGACAAGCGCGGCTACACCACCAACCATATGGACCGCCGTAGAACCGGCAAAATCATGAAAACCCATGGCGCCGAGCCAGCCGCCGCCCCAGATCCAATGCCCCGAGACCGGATAAATAACCGCGCTGATCAAAATACTGTAGATACAGTAAACAGAAAACTTCGTCCGTTCGGCCATAGCACCTGATACAATAGTCGCCGCCGTAGCACAGAAAACAGTTTGAAAGATAAAAAAGGCCCAGGACGGATAAGACGCCCCATAATCGTTTTGTACAAAAAATCAGGCGCACCGATCAAACCGCCGATATCCGTGCCAAACATCAGGCCAAAGCCAATGATCCAAAAAACGATACTGCCCAGACACAGATCCATAAAATTTTTCATCACGATATTGCCGGCATTTTTAGCTCTGGTAAAACCGGTCTCGACCATGGCAAAGCCCGGCTGCATAAAAAATACCATAAACGCGCCGATCAGTACCCACATCGTATCCGCTGCTGCGTATTTTTCCATCATCATAGTCCCCCCACATCCAATCATTTTAGCTCTATTTATAAAAAAGAAGCGTATCCTCAGCGGATACGCTTCTTCGCGTTGTCAGCTTCCCCTGGGCGTCCTTTAATTGTTGACGCCGTAAAGCAGCTTGCCGTAGGTCGGATACGGCAGATAGTCTTCACCGATCAGCTCTTCGGCAGCATCAGCATAGCTGCGCAGGAGCTCCATTTCTTTTAAAACCGTGTCATGATAATAGTTGGCCTCAGCTTTCATATCGACGCATTTTTCAGCACCTTTCAGGACTTTGGCCAGCTTTTCACCGCTGTTATACATTTTAGCGGTCAACTCGGAAATCTTCGCCGCCAGATCAGCTTCAAAGCAGTTTTTGATCCCCAAGTCCTTTTTGGCCGCAGCATTGCCCAGCAGGTCATTAGTATAAGCCGTTGCCGCCGGCAGGATATCCTTATACAGCATATCCAGCATCGTCAATGCTTCGATATTGATCGTTTTGGCATATTTTTCCAACATGATCTCCACCCGGGAACGCACCTCGGCCGCTGTAAAAATACCGTGTTTAACAAACAATTCGATATTTTTTTCCGCTTCCATATAAGGCAGCGCTTCCGGTGTGGATTTAAGATTAAGAAGCCCCCTCGATTTGGCCTCTTCTAGCATGCGTCCG
>ENA-OQCX01001575-OQCX01001575.1-human-gut-metagenome-genome-assembly--contig:-NODE-1575-length-10182-cov-1.817504_pt1 | contig 10182 bp, 13 predicted proteins | sample MGYA00242762_ERZ504587 | MGnify/ENA primary metagenome ERZ504587 (study PRJEB26092, sample SAMD00036337) | human gut metagenome | host: Homo sapiens | study: EMG produced TPA metagenomics assembly of...
TTATTTCGACCAGAAGCAGTTGCCACGATCTTTGGCTTACTGCCATTTTTCAACCATCTGTAATAGCCTGATTCACTGACCTTTAGCACCTTACACATCGCATTTACAGGATATTTTTTCTTGTTATTCCGAATAAATGGATATAGCTGATTGGCTTTTACTTCTTCCGGTCTTTTGCGAAAAAACCAAGTGCGTCCTTTAATATGTCATTTGCTCTTTTCAGTTCTGCATTTTCTTTTTCCAGTTCAAGATTTCTTTCTGCGTACTTCTTTCGTCACTCATTTTCTGATTTTACTTTTGTTAGCCTTTTGCTTTGCGATTCTTTCTCCAATCGGCTAGTGTGTAATACTGTATTCCAAGCTGTTGTGCAGCCTTTTTCACACCTATTTCATCTGATAGCTTCAGCGCTTCTATTTTAAATTCTTTACTGTAATTCATTTCTTTTTTTCCTTTCATTTTTTATTCTATTCTATCAGATTTTTGGGCTTTTTCCACTGCACTTTTATTATATCAGTCCAGGTATGAATAAGTGCCATATATAGACCCTAAAGTAGTGCTTGAAGCAAAGAAAATGGACTTGCTAACCTATCTTAAAAACTTTGAGCCACACGAACACACGATAGCTTGAAAATTTCAAACGGAAAATGGATGTGGTTTTCTCGTGGGATTGGAGGTACAACAGCTCTCAATTATCTAATTGAGGTTAAAGGTTATAGCTTTATTGAAGTGGTGGAAACAATCACAGGTAAACAGGTTGTAGTTGCTCCAAAACCTATCAAACAGGATAATAAATATTATGATAGACTACTTCTACTATAGTGGTTCAGTTCACTATAAAATGATTAGATTTTTTGTCTTGACAACTGAACCACTATATTCTATAATGGAGATGAAGTGAGTCCGGTGTTTTAATATTTCAAATCTTGAAAACTTTTAATTTTTTATTAACAGGAGATAAAAGATGAAGAAACTAAAAAAAGATGATTGTGTTGGGTATGGTCGTTCTTTCTTTGATGTCTGCTCTTACTTTTTCAGTATTCTCTGCCGGTAATGTTTCAGATACAATTATCAACATTAGTGCGAGAAGTAACAACGGAGGTACTCCGTGCAGATCTATTTGGCGTGAGAAGAAAGATTATACATCTGTTTGGTGCGAAAACAAGAGCACATCAGGAGGTTCTCTGAGTGCTTGGGTTCAGCGTACAAATAATAAGAATACTTCCTCCGTAAAAACTGTAGACAGATATTACGTTCATGGAGCTATAATGGGGCAACTAAGAATATGAAAAATTTACCAAAGGGTACATATTATTATTTGCCTAACTATGTTAAAGAAGACGGCTATAAATATGCTACTTTGGGCTACATTATGAATAAGGAAGCTGTGAGTTACCACATAGCATGGAGTCCTGACAGCATATAAAATATTTGTGGCTTTGTAAGTTATGCTCTGTGCCTTTTAATGAAGTTTTGACTTTATATATGCGCGCAAAGCATGACTTTTAGACTGCGGTAGGGAGTTGCTTATAGAGGTGTTTATATATTGAATAAAAAAATAACAACCGTAATTATTTTGATTATCATCTGTGCTTCATCTATAATAGTTTCCATCTTATACTTGATAAAAAATGATATTATTGACATCAACGATATATACACTAATGCTGATGCAAAAAACACACAGGTTGCAAATGGAAGTAATATCTCTTCCACAGAAAATTCAGCGTTGGGCTCAAAAAGTTGTGTTCTGCTTGAGGAAGGTGCTGAATACGATACTATGTACGACGATAGAACAAGCATTTATGTTAAATTAAATGATATAAGCATTTCAAAAAACAAAGCAGAACTTCCCGAATTTGACACATTTGAGGACTGGGATGAAATTAAAGATAGCCAAGGAAATATTACAAATGAATATTCATATGTAGTGCTTAACATTACAATGATGAATAAAGGAAATGAAAATGTGGAGGTATCATTGAACAGCTTACTTTTGCATTTTGGTACAGACGGTGGATATAACGAAGCACGAAGTTTTAATTCAAGTAAGAAAAAGACTTCAAAAAATTATTTTGTAGAAAAACTTGAACCCGGTAAAAAATTGAATGTTAATGTAGCATATGTTGCTGAGGACAAACAACTTAATGAGTACAAAGACCAACTTTATTTGATGACAGTGCTCTCAGGCAATCCTTTAGGAGAAGGAACTATGCAAGTCATCAAATCCGAAAAATAATAAATGGAGAATGATAAAATGCAAAGAATGATTAAATTCGAACTGAAAAGAAGTTTTAAAAACAGGCTGTTTTTAATTTCTTTGCTAATTTCATTAGCATTGGTAACATGGTATTCGATTGAAAGAATACCATACTGTGTGCAGTTGAATTCTGAATTTTTAAATGATGAAAATTTAATGGGATTTTTTGAAATTTCATATACAAACTGGATTGGCAGTCATAATATCTATCTTCAGCAAAACATTTTTTATATGGCTATTCCAATTCTCGCCACTTTGCCATTTGGAAGTTCCTTTTATGATGATATAAACAGAGGATATGCAAGAAATGTGTGCGTTCGTGCCAAGAAAAAATATTATCTCATAGCAAAATACATAGCGGTTTTCGTAAGTGGTGGTTGCGTGGTTGCTATTCCAATGGTTTTTAGTTTTCTCATTTCTTCAATGTTTTTACCAACAATGCTTCCTGAAGCATCTTATACATTTACTAACATATATCCTGCTTATAAATGGCTGATTTGTTTTATGTGCAACCGTTATTATATACATCGATATATATTTTTATCACATTTTTGTTTTCGGGAGTAACAGCAAGTTTGTCATTGTTTATTACATTCTTTTTAAACAGAAAATTTGTGACTTTTGTTTTTCCTTTTTTCATTTACATTTTTTCATCATTTTGTCTTGAAATGTTGGGATTTGATGCCTACAGTATCAGAAAATCTTTGTCAACGACTACAAAGTGAAAGTGGGTACATATCCTTTTCTTGTAACTAATTTTATTTTTTGATTTTTCTTTTGCCTTTCATTTTTTCCGTATTATTTTATTGGAGCGAAAAAAGATGTTTTTTAAAGCGTGTAGAAAAACTTTTGTTGCAATGACATATTTTAAATATTTGGTTGTTTTCTGTTTACTCTGCAGTTTTGTATTGTTTTACTTTTTTGCTTTTTTAAAAAAAAATATGATGGATATAACAGACAACATATGTATGGCAGATTTTGTGGAAGCCGCCGGGGGTCACACGACAACTATCTTTTTTGTACCAACTGCCGCATTACTTTCAACGATATTTTCCGAAAAAAACAGTAACTTTACAAATGCCTATATTCGCTTTAGATTTAGAAATACATTGGTTGTCAGAAATAGTTTGAAAGTTCTTGCTTTTTCTGTGGCTTTTTGCATTTTATTCCTCGTCGCAGTTCTTGGTATGTCGAGATTTTTTTCACGAACAGTAATTAATTGGAATTCATATGAAAGCTATTATTATCTGTGTGAAGGATGCATAAGCAATGTAGGCTTTGCAAAAGTAGTGATGAAAACTTTTGTATGTCTTTTAATTCCTACAATATTTTTTTCTGAATTAATATGTGCTTTTGGCTGTATAATAAACAAAGTATTTCCGTTCTTAGTGACGGTCACAACATGTATTGCAGTTTCATTTGATGGTGATTGGAATATTGACTTTTGGCTCTTGATTTTTGGGACAATTATAGTATTCGTACTAAATTTATTGTTCATGAAAAGAAAGGATTTTTTAAATTGAAAGTTCGTCTTTTTTTTCGTTTGCTTTCGCATGATATAACAGAGGGAATCATACATAATCGTAAATTTTTTATTTTTGCTGCGTTGCTGTTCATATTTATTGATTTCGTGTATTGGCATAATATTAGCTTATATTTTAGTGATTATAATTCGGTTGTAGACTGCGGTGTTCTGGATTTTTTTATGAATGTTTTTGCCGGATGTGACCCTTTTGATCCGGAGGCAAATAAGGGTGTAGATATTCCCATAACGTGGTTTTCTTTTAATGTACTTCCTTATTTGTTTGTGGGATTATACATTACAAACGATTTGCAGACAAGTGCCGATACCTTTATTTTGCGGGTAAAATCCCGATATTTATGGTGGTTGAGTAAAATAGTTTGGTGTGTTGTTTCTTCAACTTTGTACTATTTACTGTTTTTTGTAATTTCGACAGCTTTTACATTGTTTTCCGGTAATTTTTCATTAACTCAAAACAGTTTAATAACTGAAGAATTTTTGGAGCTAAGCACTTATGGAAAAAGTATGACAGAAATTTTCATTTCCTCAGTACTGTTACCTTGGATGATTACAACTTGTCACATGACATTTGATGCAATTATCAGTATTACATTTGGACCTGTTGTCGCGTTTTTGATGATAGTCTGCCTTATGACCACATCTGTGTTTTATTGCAGCGAATTTTTGCCGTTTAACTTTTCAATGTTGATAAGAACTGATTTTTGCGCCATAAATAATATATCAATATATACAGAACTGGAGGTTGCCTTTTTAATAATCGTTATATGTTTATTTTTAGGCTTGCCAATTATCAAAAGAAAAAACATTATTTAAAGTAGGAGAGATTTATGAATATAGAAATTTGTAATTATACAAAAAGTTATCAAAAAATCTTGTACTGGAAAATATAAATTTATCACTTTCCGGAGGAAAATTTACGGTTTTGTAGGTAAGAACGGTTCGGGGAAAACTATGCTTATGCGTGCAATTTGCGGACTGATTTTACCTACCAGTGGTTTTGTAAAAATAAATAACAAAATCATAGGAAAAGACATATCGTTTCCTGATAGTGTTGGGGCTTTAATTGAAAATCCGGGGTTCATTTCTGAGTACTCCGGTTTTCAAAATTTGAAGATTCTCGCTCAAATACAAAAGAAAATAGACGATAAAAAAATAGTGGATACTATGAGAATGGTAGGGCTTGACCCAAACGAAAAGAAGAGTTTCCGAAAATATTCACTTGGTATGAAACAAAAACTTGGAATAGCAGCAGCGATGATGGAAGACCCTCAAATACTTGTTTTAGATGAACCTTTTAATGCGTTGGATGAAGTTTCATGTGAAAATGTCAAAAAAATGATTTTGTCCGCAAAAGTTCCCGATAGAGTTGTGTTGCTGTCATGTCATGACAAAAATCAGATTAACGCTCTTTGCGACGAAACTATAGAATTAGCGCAGGGTAAAATCATCAGGAGAGATAGTCTTTATGAGAAAGAAAAATAATTTAAAAGTTATTGTAACGCTCCTTATTGTAACAGTATTATGTATATGTGGTGTCATTAGGTTTTTTTAGTATCAATCAAAATATCCGCAAAACGAAAAAGTTGTATATAAAATGGGCGATTCATTTGTTTGTCAAAATGCAAAATTCACTATAACAGATACATACATGCTTAAGCGTATGGACATTATGAATGATGATGATTTATCAGAATATTTGGAAGAAAATTCTGACTATTTGAAAAGTGAAGATTTGAATCTTGGCTTAATAAAAATTATAATTTCCAATACAACAGATGATGAAATAACTGTTGATTTAACAGCTTTTCATATTGAATCAGGTGCTTTTTCATTACAATTTTATTACCCGCTCGTTATGTATTACAATGATTGTGGAATGTATATTAAACTTTCAAAAGGTGAACAAAAAACGTTTATTGCACCCGTTCCTATCTCTTCTGAACAATTTCTCAATTATGATTCCACCGATATTAGAAACAGAACGTATTATTTGGTATCATCTTTATATCCTCAAAAAATAATGTCAGAAGTCAAATTTAATTAAATTCAAGATATTTAAATTGGTCAAATAAATAACAATGTTGGTTTAGCATAATTAGTGCTGAATTACTTGGACATTGAAAAGTTGCCTCGTTGTATAATCATGACGAAAATCTGATTAACGCAAAACTGCAATACAGCAAGGTGTCGTAATCCGTTTCTTGTTCAAGCTTGAAAAAATATTTAAATTTCCTTTTAACGGTAAACTATTGTTTTTTCTCTTGTGTTCGTGCCGCATTGTATTTCTCGTCTGAGTTTGGTTGCAACGGCGGCGGGCATATTCACGGGCAGCTTGCACATTGATTTCATCATTCAGTTTGCCGTCAATCTCACTGTGCGGCGATATTAAAAACGGAAGTGGATTTCTTTTCATTTTGAAGTCCCTTCCGTTCATTTTTCTTTTCGTTTATCTGCTTTACGGCGGCTTTATACCGCGCCAAAGTTTCCTTTACAGACTTTGAATAATCCGTTATGCTCCACTTGCCGGTTTGAGTGTGTCGAATATGATAGTTGATGATTATCAGCCTTTCACGCAGTTGGTGGTGATCTGTTGACTGAGCCTGCACAATCTTAGCAAAGCATTGCTGTGCTTTGATTCAAATACCTTGTCACAGCCCTTGCAGCTAAGTGAAAACGGCTCGCCAACCTTGTGTTTTCTCGCCTTTATCAACTGATAGCATTCCCTGCTTTTTAGACGGGCTGTTTCAGCTGCTTCTGCCGCTTAATTTCTTCCTCGCTCAGCTGAGATTGAGGAATTTCAAACTTGCCGATGAAATTGAGATAGATTTCAACCTCCTGCATACGTTCTCCGTCAATATAATACGGAGCGTGAACTAAAATTTTGTCGATAAACTCATTTATCATCGGCGTAGTAAGCTCGGAAAAATCGGTGGTTATACATCTTTGCACCGCAATCGGCACAATAAACAAGACCCGTCAGCGGATTCGCCACTCCGGTGGTGTCAACACGTCTCGGCGTTTTTGTCAGTTTCTGAGCAAGCTCCCAAGTTTCTCGGTCAATGATTGCTTCGTGCGTGTCATTGAATATCAGCCAGTTCTCCTGCGGATTTTTCACTGAGCTTTTGTCCTTATATGATTCCTTGTGCGTACGGAAATTTACGGTGTCTCCGCAGTATTCCTGTTTTGCAAGAATACTGCGGACAACATATCCGCTCCAACTGAACGGGTGGGTAAACTCCTTTTTGTTTTTCCTTATTCCAATTCCTTTTTTGTAAAGTAAACAGCCGGGGTTTCAACCTTGTCATCAAACAGCATGCGGGCTATGTCATAAGGTCCGCAGCCTTCTATTGTGAAATGGAAAATTCTGCGGACGACTGTAGCCGCTTCCTCATCAATCAGCCAATGATTTTTGTTGTTCGGGTCTTTCTTGTAACCGTAAATAGCCGAGTTGGTTGTCGGCTTTCCCGATTCGTGCAGATAGTTTGCAATATCAAAAGCATACTATGCCCGAGCGTAAGTGTAGCAACTGGTTTGACGGTTATGTTACAAAAACAAATCCACGTCTAAAAGGTAACACAAGATAACAAAAAACTGTACAGCCGAATATGGTTGTACAGTTTTTAGTTTATATGTTATTTTATAGGAATGTAACATTGTACAAATTTGCACAATTTGAGCCGTAGGGGATTGCTAATCCTACCCGATAAAGCCTTGAACGAACACAATAACAATCAGCACGGGGAGTGCGTATTTAAGGTACGGCTTCAGCACTCTTGAAAGTTTAAGACCTTTACCCGTGTTACATTCTTCAAAGTAATTGTCAAAGCCCCAGCCGAATTTTGTTGTGCAGAACAGGAGATAAACCATTGCGCCAATCGGAAGAAGAAGGTTGCTGACAACGAAGTCCTCAAGGTCAAGCACACCTTTGCCGAGAATGTTGAAGTCACTCCAAATGTTGAATCCAAAAATACACGGCAGACACGCAAAGAACATAATAATTCCATTGATAATTGACGCCTTTGTTCTGCTCATGCCGAATGTGTCGGTAAGAAAAGCAACAAGGTTTTCAAACACGGCAATAACCGTTGAAAAGCTTGCGAATGTCATAAACAGAAAGAAAAGCGTCCCCCAAATCCGACCGCCCGTCATATTTACGAAAACATTCGGAAGCGTCACAAAAATAAGGCAGGTCCTTGGTCGGCTGAACGCCAAATGAAAAGCAAGCAGGGAAGATGATAAGTCCGGCAACAATTGCAACAAAAGTGTCCAATGCACAAATCTGAACAGCCTCACCGTAAAGCGTGCGGTCTTTGTTCATATAACTGCCGAAAATTTCCATTGATGCGATTCCGAGTCCGAGTGTGAAAAACGCCTGACTCATTGCAGAGGTGATTACCTTGCCGAGTCCTACATCTTTAACCTTTCCGAAATCGGGAACAAGATAAAAGCTCAAGCCTTCTCCCGCATTTGAAAGCATCATACTGTTGATTGCAAGAATAATAATCAGTGCAAGCAACGCAACCATCATAACCTTGCTGACCTTTTCAATGCCTTTTTGAAGTCCTCGACTGCATACAAAAAATCCGAATACAACGATTATCGCAAGCCATATAATCATCTCAACAGGCGATGCCATAAGGTCGTTAAACACTCCCGAAACCTGTTCTGAGTTCATTCCGCTTTTAAATGTTCCCGTTGCAAATTTATAGAAGTAATCTAACATCCAAGCCGAAACAGGCGTGTAAAACATCATCAAAAGGTAACAGCCTATCATGCACAGCCAACCGTGAATGTGCCATTTGCTCTTTGGCTTTTCAAGTGTTTTATAGCTTAATACGGCACTTTTTCTGCTTGCTCTGCCGACTGCAAGTTCCATTGTAAGAACGGGAATTCCCATAAGCACAAGAAATGCAAGATAAAAAAGCACGAACAATCCGCCGCCGTTTTCTCCCGTAACATACGGAAAGCGCCAGACATTGCCTATGCCAATCGCACAGCCTGCACTTACAAGGAGAAAACCTGTCCTTGACTTGAAATTTTCTCTTTGCATAAATATTCTCCTTAAAAATACTGTCACTTTAATTATACAAACTTTTTACCGATATTTCAAGTAATTAACTTTTTATTTATGCAATTTGACAGGAATTAAAAAGCTTTGTATACTTTTATTACAGAAACATTTAAGCCTTGTTTAAGGTTCTAAATATATAATAGAATAAGAAAACTTTCGGGAGGTAACCAAATGCGACTTTTACTTGCAGCGGACGAAAAAGAGCTTTCAAAGGCTCTCACGGCAATTCGTTAGAAATAACAGTTGTATTTTAATATATACTTTAAAATCTAATATAAAATGGAATACAAGTAATGTAAAAATGTAAGTGTTCCATTTTTGTTTTTTAATATAAAAACTTAATTTAATTACAAATAAATTCCTTTTACTCCCAAAAATCGACATTTTATTCCAGAGTATATGGGCATTTTTATTTGGATATTATACAATGTTGATTGCTTGTTGCAACAGCAAAATTTTTATGGAGGTTATATCATTTATGAACAACAAGAATTCAAAGGTTAAAAAGATTGTAATAGCTGCAATGGCTGTAATCTGTGCTTTTTCATCAGCAACAGCAATTACAGCAGGCGCAAAAACCACTCAGTATAAGCATACTGTTTGTGTCGGTGGATATCCAGGCGGTAATGATGCTACTTGGCTTTCAATTAAGAAGAACGGTACTTATACCTATGATTTATTTGATGGATATCCAACTATTTTTAACAAAAAATCCAGCACAGTAATAAAATCAAGGGTTGAACATAAAGATAAGAAAGATAGGACTTATTATCAATCTTATACTCTTAGGAGTAACTATTCTGCGCCTGTACAAGTAAAATATGGCAATCTAAGATCAGGAAGTTGGCGTGCGGATTATAGATATGTGAGTGGCGGTGGTTGTAGAGCTAATGTTACAACATGGAAAAATATTAATGAATTTATGGAGGTTGCCATATATATGGTAACTCCATGCTTAGTAAATAAGTTAAATGTAATAAAAGTGTAATAAATGACATCTTGATATTGAATTTTAATTGATAGAAATTATCAAATCATGCTCTTAATAGCCAGTGTCTGGGGAACTGGAAGGTAGTGACTTTAAAGAAAGATTCATATTTGAAAAATACCCTTTAAAAGGAGGAAAAAATAAGACCTATCTTTATGGGTCTTTTTTTAATACTAAAATTTAAAAATTCTAATGAAAGGATGTGACAAAATGGCAGCTAGTAAGAAATATGCAAGCCGTGACTGCGGTGTATTTGAGTTAACTAACTTAGCTACAAGCAAAAAGGCTTTAAGAGTTGATTATGCAAATACAGTAACATTAAA
>ENA-OQCX01001576-OQCX01001576.1-human-gut-metagenome-genome-assembly--contig:-NODE-1576-length-10181-cov-2.823254_pt1 | contig 10181 bp, 9 predicted proteins | sample MGYA00242762_ERZ504587 | MGnify/ENA primary metagenome ERZ504587 (study PRJEB26092, sample SAMD00036337) | human gut metagenome | host: Homo sapiens | study: EMG produced TPA metagenomics assembly of...
CATAAAACGGATTGTGGCAGATTCGGGCGCGATGACTGCATGGGGGCTTAAAGATACTTCCTCACGGCCCGCCAAAGACTTGGGGGAACCCTGCGGCACACTTACATTACCAATCTTCTCTATGCTGGTGTTGATCCAAAGACCGTCCAATACGTTACTGTGAACGAAGTGAACAGTAACCAAAAGTTTGACTTGATTCGAAAAAGTATATTGAGTATATTGCAAACAAAAAATGCATATGATATAATGCCAGTAGGCAAAATGATAAGGTTAAATTCATTTATAACACAGCAAAAGCCCCAGAGTTGCGACCTCTGAGGCTTTTTTATTCCGTTTGGGCAGGGTGGCTTATTCCCCCAGGCTGGCTACCAGCTGCTATTTTCTATCCAACCATTTGCAAATGTAGTAGGCGATTACACTTGCCAAGACAGAAAGCATAAATGATAAGATCATATCCATTTACAACACCCCCCCTTTCTGCACCTGTCTAGGTGGTAGCTCAACTATTATATCATAGAACAATGTGTACAGAAAGACTATACTTGAAATATATACTGGGATAGTGGTGTGTGAACAGTAACTATGTTACAATTAAGTCTGTAATTATTATTAGTCTTTGACATTCCCGCATCTTTTTGATACTATAGAATCAGTAAAAAACTAGCAGACCTCCCATGGGAGAAATCCTATGGGAGGTTTTTGTAACGAGGTGAGGTGTATAATGAAAAAAGAAAACAATTCTGCACATAACCATAATAGAGGAAGCTTTTCCGGAAGGATTGGTTATGTGCTGGCAGTTGCAGGTTCTGCAGTAGGACTGGGAAATATCTGGAGATTTCCATATCTTGCAGCGAAATATGGAGGCGGAATTTTCCTGCTGATCTATATTCTTCTGACTGCATCATTTGGTTATGTACTGATCATGTCAGAAACAGCTCTTGGACGAATGACCAGAAAGAGTCCGGTAGGTGCATTTGAGCATTTTGGAAAAACGAAATCATTCAAAATCGGCGGATGGTTAAATGCAGTGATTCCAATGCTGATTGTTCCTTATTACAGTACGATTGGCGGATGGGTAATTAAGTATCTTGTGGAATATTTCAAAGGAAATGTCCAGGCAGTAGCGGAAGACGGATATTTTGGAAACTTTATTTCCGATTCCTGGCAGGTGGAACTCTGGTTTCTGGTATTTGCGGCGCTTGTATTCATCATCATTCTCGGTGGTGTACAGAACGGTGTAGAGAGAATGTCAAAGATCATGATGCCGGTTCTGGTAGTTCTGGCAGTCGTAGTTACAATCTATTCTGTCACACGTCCGGGTGCTGTTGAAGGTGTGAAATATTTCCTGATCCCGAATGTGAAAAATTTCTCCTGGATGACAGTAGTAGCAGCGATGGGACAGATGTTTTATTCTTTGTCCATTGCAATGGGAATCCTGTATACTTACGGTTCCTATGTCCGTAAAGATATGGATATCGAGAGATCTACCACACAGGTTGAGATTTTCGATACAGGTATCGCAATCCTTGCGGGACTGATGATTATTCCGGCGGTATTTGCATTCTCCGGTGGAAATCCTGAAACACTTCAGGCAGGACCATCTCTGATGTTTATCACATTGCCAAAAGTATTTGCAAGTATGGGATTTGGTACTGCAACAGGAATCGTATTCTTCATACTTGTATTACTTGCAGCTCTGACAAGTGCAGTTTCCCTGATGGAAACCAGTGTTTCCACATTCATGGACGAACTTCACTGGAGCCGTAAGAAATGCTGCGGTCTGATGGTTGTGATCATGATTGTACTTGGAACCGCATCTTCCATGGGATATGGACTTCTGGATTTCATTCGTATCTTTGGAATGAACTTCCTTGATTTCTTCGATTTTATAACAAACTCAGTAATGATGCCGCTGGCAGCACTTGCAACCTGTATTCTGATTCTTCGTGTTGTTGGTATTGATGGAATGGTAAAAGAAATTGAACAGTCTTCTCCATTCCGCAGAAAGAAACTGTACAGAGTATTTATCAAATACTTTGCAACGATTTGTCTGATTATTATTTTGCTGAGTTCTATTGCAAACGTTTTGGGAATTATCAGTATGTAAAAAATATATGACTCTTTTTACAAAGAATGCAGCATGGATCAACTGCAAGACAAGAGAAGAAGCAACTGCACAGTTCACCAGGAAGAATGGCTGGCAGGCAAACATGGCAGGAAATCTGCCAATGAATGTGTGAAATGTGGTAAGTGCGAAGAAGTATGTCCGCAGCACATTAAGATCAGAGATGAGCTGGAGAAAATTGCAGCAGAACTTTTGGGGTAAATTGCTATAGATAAGAGTAGAAAAGAGGAGTGAAACATGAAATTCGATAAAGAGAAAATGCGCTTATACGCAATAACGGATCGTCACTGGCTTAATGGGCGGAGCCTTAAGGAAGTGGTAAAGGAGAGTCTGGATGGAGGCGTAACCTTTCTGCAGCTCAGAGATAAAAATTCAGATGATGAAACTTTCCTGCAGGAAGCAGCTGAACTTCAGGAATTATGCAGAGATTATAAGGTACCTCTGATCATAAATGACAATGTGGAAATTGCTTTGAAGATGAATGCAGATGGTGTTCATGTAGGGCAGAGTGATATGGAAGCAGGTGCTGTGCGTGAGAAACTTGGACCGGATAAAATCCTGGGAGTTTCGGCACGAACGGTAGAGCAGGCATTGCTTGCACAGGAGCGTGGTGCAGATTATCTGGGGGTGGGTGCAGTATTTGCAACCGGTTCAAAAGCAGATGCGGCAGAACTTCCCCATGAAACACTGAAGGCAATCTGTGAAGCGGTATCTATCCCTGTGGTGGCAATCGGAGGGATCACAGCAGAAAATATATCTCAGCTAAAGGGAACAGGGATTTGCGGTGTGGCAGTGATCAGTGCCATTTATGCTCAGAATAACATTAAAGAAGCAGCAGAAGAACTGAAAGAGGCAGTAGATAAGATTGTATGATAGCAGAAATGAGAGGAAGACAATTATGAGAACTGCACTGACGATCGCAGGAAGTGATTCCAGCGGAGGCGCCGGAATCCAGGCAGATATTAAGACAATGATCATAAATGGTGTATATGCAATGAGTGCCATTACCGCATTAACTGCACAGAATACAACCGGTGTACAGGCAATATTAAATGTAACACCGGAATTTCTGGGGCAGGAACTGGATTCTGTTTTTCAGGATATTTATCCGGATGCAGTAAAAATCGGAATGGTATCAGATAAAGATCTGATTCATGTAATAGCAGAGAAACTGAAACAATATAAAGCGGAAAACATTGTTGTGGATCCTGTTATGGTTGCAACAAGCGGTGCCAAGCTGATCAGTGATGATGCAGTGGAGATATTGAAGCAGGAACTGTTTCCACTGGCTGATGTGCTTACTCCGAATATTCCGGAGGCAGAGGTTCTGGTTGAAATGTCAGTGACCAATGCAGAGGAAATGATAGAGGCTGCCGGAAAGATTTCTGAGACATATCATTGTGCAGTACTTTGCAAAGGCGGACACAGCATCAATGATGCAAATGATTTGCTTTACTATGATGGAAAATATTGCTGGTTTGAAGGAAAGCGTATCGATAATCCAAACACACATGGAACAGGCTGTACGTTGAGCAGTGCCATTGCTTCCAATCTTGCAAAGGGATATGACCTGCAGACTGCTGTAAAACGTTCCAAACAGTATATTTCAGGAGCACTGGCGGCAATGCTTGACCTGGGAAAGGGAAGTGGCCCTATGGATCATGGATTTGCAATCCGAAATGAATATGTGAAAGAAAGTGAAAAGTGAGAATAGCTATGGAAGACAACAAAAAGAAAGGCCTCGGAATGGTTCTGGAAGGTGGAGGTATGCGGGGACTGTATACAGCCGGAGTTCTGGATGAGCTGATGGAGCAGGGGATTTATGCAGATTCTACAGTTGGCGTTTCCGCCGGTGCAATTTTTGGATGTAATTATAAGTCCCGCCAGATTGGACGAACCCTTCGTTATAATACCAGATTCTGCAAGGATAAACGATATATGGGATTGAAAAGCTGGATCACTACCGGCGATCTTTACAGCAAAGATTTTGCATATGGGGAGGTGCCCTGGAAGCTGGATGTTTTTGACACAGAGACATTTGCCAGATCACCCATGAAGTTTACGGTTGTATGTACAGATATTGAAACAGGAAAACCCTGCTATCAGGAATGCAGAATGGGAGACAGGCTGGATGTGGAATGGATGCGCGCATCAGCTTCCCTGCCACTGGCCGCCAGACCGGTAAAGCTGAATGGAAGAATGTATCTGGACGGAGGCATCTCAGATCCGATACCTGTAAACTGGATGCTTTCACAGGGGTATGAGAAAAATGTGGTAGTCTGTACCCGTCATCCGGGATACAGAAAAGAACATAATAAGCTGATGCCACTGCTCAGACTGAAGTTCAGGGAGTATCCGGAGCTTGTAAAGCTTCTGGATGAACGTCATATTCAGTATAATCGTATGCTGGATAAAATCGCATATCTGGAAAAAGAGGGCAGGATCCATGTTATCCGCCCGGACAGAGACATCAGTGCCAAACCGGTTGAGCGTGATCCCGCCCATTTAAAGGAGATTTATGAGGTGGGACGGAGAGTGATGAAAGCTGATATGGAGAAACTGAAGGCGTATTTGGCAGAGTAATGTTTAGTCTATCAGCAGGTAGCGAATCCGGTGATAGATTTCCATCTGATTGCAATTGACTTTGGGTGAGGAATTATGAACAGCAGCAAGTTATCAGTAAAGCTGTCAGATACAACGAAGTTAGTAAAAACAGACAGGAATAAAAATTGTATAAAACTGGTACATAAACCAATTAAAACAGTACTGATTTATCAGTTGCTGTTTTTTTTTCGCAAAATAATACTTTTGTTCTATTGCTGTAAACAGCAAATATATCAATGTGTTTTCCTAATCTAAATGCTATAATCCGAAAAAAGTCCCATAGAGAAAATGCTATTAAAGGCTATATAATAAAACCATCAAAAACAAGCGCGCTGATAAAAAACAGGAGGAAATTTTATGAAGAGAAGAGGAATGGCTTTAGGTCTGGCGGCATTAATGACCTGTACTGCTTTATTTACCACAACTGCGAATGCAGAAAACAAGGGCAGTGACGAGAAAGAAACTATAAAATTCACTTACTGGGGAAGTGGAGACGAAAAAAAGGCTATTGAGGAATCTGTAGATAAATTCATGGAAGCAAACCCCAATATTGAAGTGGATCTGATGCATATTCCATCTGAGGATTTCCTGACAAAATTGAATGCTATGATTGCAGCCGGCGAAGCACCGGATGTAAGTTATTCAGCTTCATGGAAATGTCAGATGGGTGAGGATGGCCTGATTTATAATTTCTATGATCTTCTGGATGATATGGGACTTAGTAAAGATGATTATCTGTCTACCTGTTGGTGGAACTGGAGTCCTACAGAATCAGCAGGACCTGTTCAGGCCAATGTTACAACAAATCTGATGTACAATGTAGACTGCTTCGAAGAGGCAGGGGTAGATCTGCCGCCGACTAAGGTAGAGGAAGCCTGGTCATGGGATGAATTTGTAGAGATGGCACAAAAACTGACGCTGGATACAGAAGGAAGAAATGCAGCTGATCCGGATTTTGATGCAAATAATATTAAACAGTACGGTGTAATGTTTGGAACAGACTGGAATGTATATATGCCGTTTATTCTATCAGCAGGCGGCGGTTACTTAAATGAGAGTATGGACGGACTTGGATTAAATGATGAGAAGTCAGCTCAGATTTTACAGAATTTTGCAGATCTGATCAATGTGTACCATGTATCTCCTACAGCAGTACAGAAGAATGCAATGCCAAGTGCAGCAACAGCACTAGGCTGCAAAACAAGACAGCAATGTACATTGACGGAAGCTGGAACCATCTGGATCTTATGAATTCAGGATGCAACTGGGGCGTAGGTGTTCTCCCAATTGATGAAAACTATACTACTTCTTTGATGGTGGTTCTTTGATTATATTCAAGAGTACAAAGCATCTGGAGGCTTCCGAAAAACTTTATCTGTGGCTTACAAATCCAGAAAGTTCAGAAAGAATCACAGAATTATACAGAACTTTATGGATGCCTGTACAGACAGAATATTATACTGATCCGGATAAGATTGATTTCTGGGCATCTGAAGAATTGCCTGCAAGACCAGAGGGCTTTCAGGACGCTATTGTAAAGGCAACTTATGATCATGCAGTAGTGGCAACCGAAATTAACGTAAAGAATTTTAATGAGATTAATACATTAGTGGGTTCTGCACTGGAACAGGTGTGGTCTGGAAAGAAAACAGCAGAAGAAGCAATGACAGAAGTAAAAAGCCAGACGGATTCTTTGGTAGAAGGAACCTATTCAGGAGAACGTTCTTAAAGTATTCAAGTGAAAGGCTGCTTTTGGCAGCCTTTCCTGATTGAAATAGCTATAATGCCAGAAAGGAATAAATATGCAGACGAAAATAAAGTATAAAATGACAAATCGCGAGAAAAGAGAAAATCGTTGGGGAATTTTATTCAGTCTTCCCTGTATTCTGGGATTTTTGATTTTTGCATTGCTTCCGATGGCAGTCAGTCTGGGACTGAGTTTTACAAATTTTAATTTTACAACAGGCGGACAGTTTATAGGAATCAGCAACTATAAAAATCTGTTCAGTGGAAGTGATCCGTATTTTTATAAATCATTACTTGTAACAGTAATTTATGTTGCGCTTTCTGTACCGACAGCTATCATATTTTCTTTTTTTATAGCAATGCTGTTAAATACAAATGTAAAAGGAAAAGGATTTTTCAGAACAATCTTTTATCTTCCGACTGTAGTTCCGATCGTAGCAATGGCAGCGATTTGGATGTGGATTTTCAATCCGGACATGGGATTGGCAAACAATATTTTAAAGGCAATGCATTTACCGGTAAGCACATGGCTTTCAGGTGAAAGTTCAGTTATTCCCACACTGGTTTTTATTAATCTGTGGACTACCGGATCTACAATGGTAATTTTCCTTGCCGGAATGCAGGATGTACCGAGACAGCTTCTGGAAGCAGTTGAGATTGATGGAGGCGGATTCTGGGCAAAGCTGCTTCATGTTACGATTCCTATGATGACTCCTACAATTTTTTATAATGTGGTAATGGGAATCATCAATGGATTCCAGATATTTACCCAGTCTTATGTTATGACACAGGGTGGACCAAACAATTCCAGTTTGTTCTATGTATACTATCTGTACAGAGAAGCATTTGAGTTTGGAAGAATGGGAAATGCCTGTGCAGTTGCCTGGGTATTGTTCCTGATCATTATGGTACTGACTGCAGTCATATTTAAGTTTTCCAACCGTTGGGTTTATTATGGAGGAGAATGAATATGAAGAAATACAAAGAAAATTATTTCAAAAATTCTAATATACTTTGCGCTGATTTTAGGTGTTTTGTTTTGTCTGGTTCCTTTGTACTGGATGATCAGAAGTTCACTGATGAACACAGTGGAAGTGTTTATGATGCCGCCTCGCTGGATTCCTTCTAAATTTATGTGGGAAAACTATCAGGAAGTTTTTGATACACTTCCCTTTGGAAAATATTTCCTGAATTCATTTATTGTAACCGGAGGATGTGTAGTGGGAACAATGCTTACCAGTTCCATCTGTGCATATGGATTGGCAAGAATTAAATGGAGAGGCAGAAATGTGGTATTTGCCTGCATCATCAGCAGTATGATGCTTCCAGTTGCGGTTACTTTGATTCCTACATTTCTGATGTGGAGAACTATTGGAATAACAGACAGCTTTATTCCACTGATTGTTCCGGCATGGTTTGGAGGCGGTGCATTTTACATATTCCTGCTTCGTCAGTTTTATCTGGGAATCCCGAAGGATTTTGATGAGGCAGCATATCTGGACGGTGCTTCCCATATTCAGATTTTTACAAAAATTATCCTGCCAATTACAAAACCGGCCCTGGCTGTTGTAGGTATGTTTGCGTTTTTAAATTCCTGGAACGATTTCCTGAGTCCGCTTGTATATTTAAATTCTGAGAAAAAATATACAGTTGCACTGGGACTTCAGTTGTTTACTGGTTCTTACAGAGGTGAATGGAATTTAATGATGGCAGCAGCCTGCCTGGTGCTTGCACCTGTTGTGGTTGTATTTGCCATTGGTCAGAAGTATCTTGTTGAGGGTGTAACAATGTCTGGTGTGAAAGGCTAAGAATAGGAGGAAAAACAATGCATTTAAGAGGAAATGTGATTTATAATACATGGGAAAATTTCTGGAAAAAGGCATATAAGTCTTCTTATTTCAGAGCACAGTATGATGAAACTTCGGAGCGCACAGACTGGTCATTAAGTGAGAGACAGCTATTTACACAGTCAAATGGAAGAACACTTTTGGGCCAGGATACCATGGGCAGACTGCACTTTTTGTGCACTCCTCATGATAAAATTTATGCAGTACCATCCGGAGGAACAGATCTGGGAGGACAGTTTAAAGGATACATAGGTCAGTATTATCAGAATGATACAGCATTACTTCTTGGAAAAATGAAATATGATCTGGAGCTGGACAATGGTCTGATGATCTCAGGTGCAAATAAGCAGTCATGGACAACTTATTATGATGATTTTCTTCCGGTTACTGCTACAGAGCATCCGGAACTGGAAACCAGAATATTCTCTTTTGCGCCGATTCTGGAGAAAGAAGCAGTTCCGGCATCATCAATCCATCCGGTTCCGGGACCTGCAGGAGCATTCTACTGTATAGAAGTAAAAAATACTTCCGGATGCAAAATTAAAGGAAAACTTCGTCTGTCATTTGACCAGAAGTTTGTAAATCAGTTTGAGCATTATGGGAAATATTTCGATGATTATACAGTAACACCATATAAATCAGAATGGGATCAGAAATTGCTAGTATTATGGCACCCGGAAGCCTGTGCAGCAATTCAGCTTCTGGATTCCGTATGTGAAGGCCAGGGAGATAATCCCAGAATTTATGTACCATTTGAATTAAAAGCAAATGAAAGCAGAACATTTACAACAGTAATTGCTCTTACTCCAAAGAGAGAAGAGATTTATTCTGCCCTTGGAACACTGTATCAACATACACCGCTGGAATGGTTGAATGTTACTGATGATTTCTGGAAAGAAAGATTTGGAAAAATCACTACAGATATTCGGGAAAACCAGGAGGCTGGTGAGAAATACCGTGATATGCAGGTACGGTTTATTCTTGATAATTTTAACTGTCTTTCTTTCAGAGAAGATGGAAGTCTTCTGACCAACTGGCAGGGGGCACCGTCCCATAGTCTTTCGAGGCTCTGGGGAATTGATATTACTCCTGATGTGGTAAGTGTTATGTATGCAGTACCTGAGGTAGGAAAAAGTGCAATGTTTTATCTGGCAGAAAGAAACCGGCCACGTTATAGCCTGTATTCGGATCATAGTATGTTTTACTACATTTCTTTGCTTGTAATAGCAGGAAAATATCTGGAGCTGACAGGAGATGAGAAATTCTTCAGAGATCATCCGGAACTGGTTGCTGCTATTGATGAGATCTACGATGGAATGATGAAGCATAAACATAAAGAAAAAGCACTGATTTCTAGCAGATACGCCAGCGATCTTATTGTATTCCGCAAGTATGATTATGGTGCAAATGTACAGTGTTATTATGCGTTGAAATCTTACAGAAGAATTCTGAAACTTCTGGAACGGGATGCGACAGATGTGGACAGATTTATGGAACAGATGAAAGCAGACATGAAAGCTGATGGAAGGCAGCGGACCATTCGGCAGACAGATTACAGGCGGAAACAACTTAGGTGAGAATGAGGAACGCTTCTATATCCAGGATGATCTGAATTATTATGGTGGTGAGGATACTGCTACAGTTATGGCACCTTTGTATGGCTATATGAGTTCGATTATGAGCCATATGTAAATCTTCATAGATATGCACGTTCTATGTATATCACAAACTATGATCCGGAATTCCAGACAATGCGTGAATTACATTTGCATGAATCATCTGCAACAGGCTGTACTTAAAACTTGGCGGAACTTACCAGAACAGGAAATGACTTTGAGTAAACCTGAATCCTTCTTAAC
>ENA-OQCX01001577-OQCX01001577.1-human-gut-metagenome-genome-assembly--contig:-NODE-1577-length-10178-cov-3.958512_pt1 | contig 10178 bp, 14 predicted proteins | sample MGYA00242762_ERZ504587 | MGnify/ENA primary metagenome ERZ504587 (study PRJEB26092, sample SAMD00036337) | human gut metagenome | host: Homo sapiens | study: EMG produced TPA metagenomics assembly of...
AGGTCAAACCGAACGCCATCGTTGGCGCAGGAACATGGGAAATGCCGCTGTACGTTTGGTGTAGGGCCCCACGCAGGCAAGGAAAGATCATGTGATTGCATGGTGTGGTATCCTCCCATCAGCCCTTGACCGCGCCAAATGGTAACGCCGGCAACAAAGTACTTCTGCAGGAACGGATACAGGCACATGATCGGCAGGGTGGAAACCACCATGGTGGCATATTTCAGACCATCGCCGATGACCTCGACATCACCGGTGGAACCGGCCATGTTGCCGATGTCGCTCTGGATCAGGACCTCACGCAGGATCATCTGCAAAGGATACAGAGAACGATCCCGAATGTACAGCAATGCCGGGAACCAGCTGTTCCACTGCGCAACGCCGTAGAACAGCGCCATAACGGCGAACACTGCACCGGAGAGCGGAAGAACAATGCGGAAGAAGGTCGTGATATCGTTACAGCCGTCCAGGGCTGCGGCCTCGATCAGCTCATTCGGGATGGTGTTTTCAAAGAAGGTGCGCATGATGATCATGTTATAGGTACTGATGGCGGAAGGCAGCACCAGCGCCCAGATCTTATTCAGCATACCCAGCTTCTGAATGATCAGGTAAGTGGGGATCATGCCGCCGTTGAAGAACATGGTAAAGATGAAAAGGCTGATAAAGACATTGCGCCCGAACAGATCCTTGCGGGACAGGGGGTAGGCGGCGCAGGCGGTAAGGGTCACGCTGATCAGGGTGCCCAGCACGGTATACAGGATCGTGTTCAGATAACCCGTCCAGATGCTGGCATCCTTCAGAACCTTCTCATACATGGAGGTCGTAAAGCCTTTGGGCCAGAAGGAAACATTGCCTGTCAGCAGCTGCATGGGATCACTGAACGAGCCGCTGATGATGTGCAGAAGCGGCAGAATGATGGTTGCGCTGATCAGGATCAGCAGCAGATACACAACAATGGTATAGATCCGTTCCCCGATGCTTTCCTTCACTTTCGTGGGGTGATTCATCGCATCAATATTCTTTTTCATCACCACAGGCTCACCTCACTGATCTTTTTGCTGAACTTGTTGAACAGCACGATAATGGTAAAATTGATCACGGAATTGAACAGGCCCACAGCCGCAGAGAAGCTGTAATCGCCGCTTTCAAAGGCACGGCGGTAAACGTAAGTGGAGATCACATCGGCAGTCTCATAGGTTGCAGGGTTGTACATCAGCATGATCTTTTCATAGCCGACCGAGAAAATAGAGCCCATGCGGAGGATCAGCATGATGATGATCGTGGGCAGCAGGCCGGGCAGCGTGATATGGATCAGCTTGTCCCATTTGGAAGCACCGTCAACGGTGGCGGCCTCGTAGAGAGAGGGGTCAATGCCGGTCAGTGCCGCCATGTACACAATGGAACCGTAGCCGGCGCTTTGCCAGATGTCAGAAAGAACATAGATCGTCTTGAAGTACTTGGGTTCGGCCATAAAGTGGATCGGCGTACCGCCAAAGGCGGTGATCAGCTGGTTGATCAGGCCGCTGGAAGGAGAAAGCAGGGCGCTCAGAATACTGACAACGACCACGGCGGAGATGAAGTGGGGCAGGTACACTACGGTCTGTACGCTGCGTTTGAAGAATTTACCGCGGACTTCGTTGATGAGCAGAGCCAGAATGATGGGAATGGGAAAGCCCACAATAATGGAATACAGCTGATGCCAAGTGTGTTTTTGATCAGACGGCCAAAATACTCGGATTTAAAGAACTGGATGAAATATTTGAAGCCGACCCACTTGCTGCCCGTGATGCCCAGTACGGGAGAGAAATCACGGAAGGCGATCTGCGCGCCGTACATGGGCGCGTACATGAACACGATATACCAGATCAGGGCGGGCAGCAGCATCAAAAGCAGATAACGGCTGCGCCAGAACTTTTTGCAGGCATGATCAAGGCGGTTCGCTGTTGGCAGTGTGATCGGTTTTGCTGCGGTGGCTGTTTTCATGGTGGTATTCTCCTGTTTTCGTTCTGAAGAACCCAGGAAAAAATAGGCCGGGAACAGGGTGTTCCTGCCCCGGCCGTTATTTTACTGGATCAAAAAATAGGTACCTGCTGGGGCATCAGCCATTCAGCGTCTTCTGGTAGATATCGACGACTTCTGCAATGCCCATGCCATTGACCTTTTCAACGTAGGTGTCCCAGTTGGACAGCGGCTCACGGCCGGAAACAAACTTGATGATCATCTCATCAACGTAAGTATCCACGTCTGCCATTACTGCACGACGGACGGCATCGTCCTCAGAGGAGAAGGAGGTGGAGCCGGGGATCACATACTTCTTGGATTCTTCCAGGAAGGGAATGATGCAGTCCTGCTTTGCGCGGTTGACAGACTCATCATCCAGCTGTGTGACCTCATCCTGGCTCAGAATGAACGGGCCGGAGCTCTGTGCAAAGGTGAAGGTGCCGATCGCATTCTTGGGAGACAGGCCGTCAGGATTGTTCATCACATAATCGGTGAAGATCGGCTTGCCGTCCTGCATGGTGTAGTGAGTGCCCTCAATACCCATGTTGATCAGCCGGGTGCCCTCGTCGCTGTACATGTAATCCAGCAGAGCGACCACGCGGTCAACGTTCTTGCAGCTTGCGGTGATGGTGGCGGCTGCAATGGCACGCGGCTCCTGATCAATATAGGAGTGGATCTGTGCATCGCCCTTGGGGGGTACGGTGGCCTCAACATGGAAGCCGGGGAAGGAGGCAGGCATGGTGGCGTTCTGTGCAGCCAGCATACCGCCCAGCGGGCCGTAGAAGGAAGCCACCGCGTTCTGGGCCAGCTTCGGCACGAAGGAAGCGTAGTCCATTGTGATGATCTCGGGATCAATATAGCCCTTCTCATACATGTCATGCATCCAGGTCACGGCCTTTTTATACTTGGGATCAATGGGACCGTAGTGGACCTTGCCGCCATCGTCCGGGTCGGTGTAGAAGTCATCCAGGCAGCCGAAGGCGGTGCAGAAGTTCCGCAGGCCGGTCATATCGTAGGAGCTGAAGGGGATCTCATCGTTGGTGCCGTTGCCGTTCAGGTCGGTGGTCTTGACCAGATGCCAGTAGTTCTCCCAGTCCTCCAGGGTCACGGGGCTCTCAATGCCCAGCTTTTCCAGCCAGTCGGTGCGGACGATGTAGGGCATATTGCCGGAGACCTTCTCATCCAGCATGGGCATATAATAAATATTGCCGTCGCTGTAAGTCAGTGCTTTTTCGACACCGTCCCGCTTGTCGATCTCCTTCTTCAGGTTGGGCATGTTGTTCTCGATGTAATCGTTCAGGGACAGGATCACGCCGGACTCGCCGTATTTCAGCACCTCGGTGGTGGGCATATCCATAATGATATCCGGCAGCTGAGCATCCATCATCACAAGGTTCAGGCGCTCGTTGTAGTTGTCCTGCGGGGGATTATCAAATTCAAAATCCATATTGAATTTTTCGCCCAGGACCTTCCAGACATCCATCTGCTCGGCAGCAACCTCATTCGCGGCCTTGGATTTCAGGATGCGAACAGTGATACGCTCGTTGGAAGCAGCTGCTCCGGAACCGGCAGCAGAAGAAGTAGTAGAGGAAGAGCTGCCACAGCCCTCCAGGACACCCAATGCCAGAGAAGCGACCATAGCGCTGCATACGGCGCGTCTGCTGATTTTTCTTTCTTTCATAAGATCTTTTCCTCCTTGATTTATGGAATGGGACGGGGGAGATCCCCGTGCTTCCATAACCTCCGTTCAGCTCGTACGCTGCCGCCCAGTGGTTTTTCCTTACTCAGAAGCATATCATGTTCTTTTTGGAATTGCAACATTTTTTGATACAAAACGCACAAAAGATTTTCTCATTTTTGAGCGTGATTGTTGCACAATATACACAAAGATGCGTTTTTTCTTCCTTTTGTCATGGTGCGGGATGAAATGTCATGCTCCTTCACCTTGACGATTCCGGCACAAAAAGATATGCTGGAAACAAAATTGGAATCGGAGATCCATTCAAAAGAAAGGAAGAGAGAAACTATGAGTAAGCAGATCACAGCCATCATCGTGGGCGCGGGCCATCGGGCGATCCTGTACAGCCTGTATGCGCTGGAACACCCGGACGAGCTGAAGATCGTGGGCGTAGCAGATCCGGATCCGATCCGGCGGAAAAAGGTTGCGGAGATGCATGGCTTCGGGGAGGAAATGTGCTTCAGGAACGCTGAGGAGCTGGCAGAAAGGCCTAAGCTGGCAGATGCGGTGATCAATGGAACCATGGACCGCCAGCATGTGCCCACTGCGGTTCCGCTCCTGCGTGCAGGATATGATATGCTGCTGGAAAAGCCCTTCGCGATCAGCGAAGAGGAAGTGAACTATTTATATAAGGTGGTAAAAGAGACCGGGCGGAAGGTGATGATCTGCCACGTTCTGCGGTATGCGCCCTTCTATGTCGCAATCAAGCAGAGACTGCTGAGCGGGGAGATCGGTGACATTATCAACATTCAGGCCACAGAACATGTCAGCTACCATCATCTGGCCGTCTCCTTTGTGCGCGGCAAATGGGGCAACGAGGAAAAATGCGGGGCTCCAATGCTGCTGGCAAAGTGCTGCCATGACATGGATCTCATTATGTGGCTGAAGAGCGGCGTTTCGCCCAAACAGATCGCAAGCTTTGGAAGTGACTTCCAGTTTGATCCTGCCAAAAAGCCGCAGGGGCAGGCAAGCGCTGCCTGGTGGATTGCCAGTGCGAGGAGACTTGTCTGTACTCTGCCAAAAAGCATTATCTGGATCACCCGGATCGGTGGGCGTTCTATGTATGGGACTGCCTGGAGAATATTGAGGAGCCGACGCTGGAGGACAAGCGCAAGTCGCTGATGACAGACAATATCCATGGACGCTGTGTGTGGGATTGCGAACATACGGTGTGGATCATCAATCGGTGCTGATGAATTTTGCGGATGGTGCAACTGCGACCCTGAACATGATCGGCGGCACCGCGAAGCCGGAGCGCAACATCCACATCATTGGTACGAAGGGTGAGATCAAGGGCGTGTTTGACGATTCGGTTTTCACTGTGCGCACCATAGATACCGCCAGCGAGAAGGGTTGGAACGAGGAAGTGGTAGACCTGAAGATCGGTGGAGATAAGAGCGGCATGACAGGCTCTCATGGCGGCGGCGACCTGCGGCTGGTGGAGGACTTTGTTCATGTGCTTCAGGGTGAGGAGCCTTCCATCTCCTGCACAACGATCAAAGATTCGATCAATGGGCATCTGGGGGTCTTCTGCGCAGAGCGTGCTCGCAAGGAGAGCGCCGTCATAACGATGCCAGACATCAGATAATGCAGTGCTGACATAGAAAACGTCCCCGTGCAGTTTTGATATCCTGCACGGGGACGTTTTGTGATCTTTTTATTTCCTCATTTCCGCATTCACCATTCCCGCACGCGGTCAGGCCGGTTGGTGACGATGCAGTCAGGGCCAAGGGGCAGCAGGGAACGGACAGCGTCCTGGGTGTCCACGGTCCAGAACGCGGCCTGGATGCCCATGGCGTGGAGCTGGTTCACGAGATCGGGGTTGGAGTAGGCGGTGTGGTACTCGCAGCTGACGATATCCACAGGGAAATCCAGCGTTTTGATGTAGGCAGCCACATCTGCCTGCTCCTCCAGATGGCCGATGACCTGCTCCACGGTCTCGCCGGGGAAGTTGGCACGGAGCATATCCACCTTGTCGGCCACAGTGCGGTAGATGAGATTATTCCGCAGGTCGATGCAGTTTTCCTCGCTGAAGGGCTCATCCGTGCTGTTCACAAGGCCCAGATCCTTCCACACCACCGGCGGAGGCAGCACCATGCTGAGGAAAGCGCCGTAGGTCAGCGCGCCTACCTTCAGCTCGGGCATCAGCTGCTTTGCCTGCCGCAGCTGGGAGTGGTGGAATGAGATGAGGGTGAGCCGGTCAGTGAGCCCGGCGGCGCGGACCGCATCCAGCACCCGGGGCACAAAGTCGGGGTCGTCCTGCAGTGGGCTTTTCAGTTCCAGCTGCACCTGGGTGCCCTCCATGCCGGCGCAGAGCTCCAGCGCTTCCTGCAGCGTGGCGATCCTCTCGTTGGCGTAGATGGCATCTTTCCAGCTGCCAAAATCCAGGGTCTTCAGCTCGCCCATGGTCAGGTCGTAGATCTGGCCGGAGATGTCGGTGTGCATATCCACCATATAGTCGTGGTGAATGACCAGCTCGTTGTCGTAGGTCTTCTGTACATCCATTTCCACGCCGTCTGCGCCGATCTCCATCGCCTTGCGGAAGGCGACCAGCGTGTTCTCAGGGGCCAGATAGGATGCACCGCGGTGCGCAATGATTTGGGGTGTCGTCATCTTGTGCTATGATTCCTTTCCTCACAGTTGGCTCAGGCCAGATCTTCGCCGTCGGAGGCGATGACCTTTTTATACCAGTAGAAGCTGTCCTTCCGGCTGCGGGCCAGCGTGCCCTTGCCCTCGTTGTCCTTGTCCACATAGATGAAGCCGTACCGCTTCTTCATCTCGCCGGTGGAAGCACTGACCAGGTCGATGGGGCCCAGGTGGTGTAGCCCAGCAGGGGCAGGCCGTCCTCGTTGATGGCCTTTTCCATCTGCTCGATGTGGGCCCGCAGGTAGTCGATGCGGTAGGTGTCGTGGATGGAACCATCTGCTTCCACCTTATCCACCGCACCCAGACCCGTTCTCCACGATGAAGAGCGGTTTCTGGTAGCGGTCATACAGGCTGTTCATGGTGATGCGCAGGCCCACCGGGTCGATGGCCCAGCCCCAATCGCTGGCCTTGAGGTAGGGGTTCTTGACGGCATCCATGATGGCATTGCCGCTGGCCTTGTTCATCAGTTCGGGGTCCACAGTGGTGCAGCGGCTGGAATAGTAGCTGAAGGAGATGAAGTCCACAGTGCCCTCTTTCAGCAGCTGCTCGTCGCCCGGCTCCATCTGCAGGGTGATGCCTGCACGTTCCATCCGTTTTTTGGCCCAGACAGGGTATTCGCCGCGGGACTGGACATCAATGAAGAAGTAGTTGTCGCGGTCAGCCTCGGCAGCAGCCTGCACATCGGCAGGGGCGCAGGTGCGGGGTAGAACTGACCGGCGGCCAGCATACAGCCCACCATGGCATCGGGCATGATGGCATGGGCCAGCTTGACGGCCTTTGCGCTGGCCACCAGCTCGTGGTGAGCGGCTGATACTTGACCTGCTGCACGTTCTCGCCGAGTGCAAAGAGCAGACCGGCTCCCATAAAGGGCATGTGGAGCAGCATGTTGATCTCGTTGAAGGTCAGCCAGTACTTGACCTTACCCCGGAAGCGCTGGAACAGCACCTCACAGTAGTGAGCGTAGGCATCCACCATCCGGCGGTCTTTCCAGCCGCCGTACTTTTTGATCAGGGCAATGGGGGTATCAAAGTGGCACAGGGTCACCAGCGGCTCAATGCCGTACTTGTGGCACTCATCAAAGAGCTCCTCATAGAAGCGCAGGCCCTCTTCGTTGGGCTGCGCGTCATCGCCGTTGGGCAGGATGCGGGTCCAGGCAATGGACAGGCGGTAGCAGCGGAAGCCCATCTCGCAAAGAGCCTGATGTCCTCCTTGAAGTGGTGGTACATGTCAATGGCTTCGTGGGAGGGGTAGAAGTGCTCGGCATCGCAGTCCAGCATCTTCAGCTGGCCCAGCGCCACGGGGAAGCGGTCGGGGCCAAAGGGCACCACGTCCACACTGGACAGGCCGCGCCCGCCCTCGTTGTAAGCGCCCTCGCACTGGTTGGCGGCAGTGGCACCACCCCACAAAAAGTCTTTCGGGAATTTGCCCATAGGTCTTACCTCCTGATGCAGTTGAATTCTGATGATTCAATGATACCATGTTCTGAGCCGCTGTCAACCGGGAAAGTACGACTTTAGCCGTCAATTCGACGAAAAATGTTGCTGATTTTTGACACTTTTCACGAAGAAATCGAAAATTGCGAGCGATTTTCCTTGGAATCTGTTTCTTCCAAACGGACAGTAAGTGTGATAGACTGAATAGGTGAACGGAAAACGGCTCACTCTGCCCTTCATTGCTTTGCAATGCCGGAGCGGGCGAGGACGTTGATGAAAGAGCTATCAGGAAAAATGGAGTGTTTGCTATGACTGAATTCAAGCCCATCAAGGAAGGCAAAGTCCGCGAGATCTATGACAATGGCGACAGCCTCATTATGGTTGCCACCGATCGTATCTCTGCATTTGATGTGATCCTGAAAAATAAAGTGACCAACAAGGGCAAGGTGCTGACCCAGATGAGCAGATTCTGGTTCGACTACACCAAGGATGTTCTGCCCAACCACATGCTGAGCGTGGATACCGCCGATATGCCCGAGTTCTTCCGCACGCCTGCCTTTGAGGGCCGGAGCATGAAGTGCCGCAAGCTGACCATGCTGCCCATCGAGTGCATCGTGCGCGGCTACATCACCGGCAGCGGCTGGGCCAGCTACCAGCAGAACGGCACCGTCTGCGGCATCCGCCTGCCCGAGGGCCTGCAGGAATCCCAGCAGCTGCCCGAGCCCATCTACACTCCTTCCACCAAGGCTGAGATCGGCGACCACGATGAGAACATCAGCTACGAAAAGAGCATTGAGGTGCTGGAAAAGCAGTTCCCCGGCCACGGCAAGGACTACGCCACCAAGCTGCGGGACTACACCATTGCCCTGTACAAGAAGTGCGCCGCGTATGCCCTGAGCCGCGGCATCATCATTGCCGATACCAAGTTCGAGTTTGGTCTGGATGAGAACGGCAACGTGGTGCTGGGTGACGAAATGCTCACCCCGGATTCCTCCCGCTTCTGGCCGCTGGAGGGCTACGAGCCGGGCCACAGCCAGCCCTCTTTTGATAAGCAGTTCGTGCGAGACTGGCTCAAGGCCAATCCCGACAGCAACTACGATCTGCCGCAGGACGTGATCGACAAGACCATTGCCAAGTATCTGGAGGCTTACGAGCTGCTCACCGGCAAAAAGCTGTAAATTTTACGATAAAACGAATCCCGGCAGATGCTTGACAGCTCTGCGGGATTCGCTATAATGTCTATAGAAAGGGCACTGCGACAAGCGGTTGTCCCCAGTTCAAGGTTTACAGTTTTTGAGAACCGTCACCGTGCCGGGTGGCGGTTCTTACTTTTCACGCGAATGGTGAATGTCAATCCAAACAAGTGGAATGTCAAAGTAATTGGCATGTACTCACCTCCTTTCGGAAGTGAGGGCCGAACCGCCTGCCGTTGTTTGCAGTGCCCCGCCGCCTTTCAGCAGCAGAGATAGCATAACATAGTTTTCGGCTGATTTCAACAAAAATGCTTCCGTGCACCGCACGGAAGCATTTTTTGTTTCACTCACTCAGCTCCGCGCTTTCCTCGGAAAAAGCTTCGGACTCTGCCGTTTCTTCGTTTTCTTCGTCCAGCAGGTACTGCACCTCGGTCTGCTTTGCCATCTGGTCAGCCGTCCAGTCCAGCTGCGCAATGCCCACCAGCTCCAGCGTGTACTGCTCCACCTGCTGCAGTGTTCCCGTGCCAAGGCTCTCTTCCGGGTCGTGTCCGGCGACCATGTAATGCGCAGCTCATTCGGCTGTGCGCTGCATTGCTGCACGGCATCGGTCACGCTGCGGCAGTCCTGCGCAAAGGCCTGTACGCTGTCATAGCCGCCAAGCAGCTCCACAGTCAGGCTCCAGATAGCCGTTTCCGGCATTCACATCCCGCAGCGTTTTCGCCTCACTGCTGTACAGGTAGGCGTTTCCGCTGATATTCTTCACACGGATATCCGGGGCTGTTTGTTTAATCTTGTCATAGGCTTCTGTCGTATATTCCTGCCCCAGCTTCATGCTTGCCTGATTCCGCTCCGGGCCGAGTTCATCCCACACGACCGGCAGCAGCGACAGACAGAAGCACCCGCCCATGAGCACAAGGCAGATCAGCACCGACCAGAAATCGTATTTCCAGCGGCCCGGGCGGGCGGCAAAGAACAGCACCTCGCCGCCCAGCAGGATCAGCCTGCCGCTGGGGCGATCTTGAGCATCAGCTTCCAGTCAACGCCCGGCACAAAATAGGCAAGCAGAAAGAAGATGCCCGCTGCGATCAGGCATACGCCCAGCGTAAAGCTGCCCACCGGCGCAGCGGCTGCGGTTTGCAGGCTGCGGTGCTTCATCCGGTCAGCGGC
>ENA-OQCX01001578-OQCX01001578.1-human-gut-metagenome-genome-assembly--contig:-NODE-1578-length-10175-cov-4.110868_pt1 | contig 10175 bp, 16 predicted proteins | sample MGYA00242762_ERZ504587 | MGnify/ENA primary metagenome ERZ504587 (study PRJEB26092, sample SAMD00036337) | human gut metagenome | host: Homo sapiens | study: EMG produced TPA metagenomics assembly of...
CGTCAAGTCATCAAGCCACAGTTCATCGAGCCAGTCAAGTTCGGAATTCAAAAACCGAGCCAACAGCCAAAACCCGATCCCGAACCGACGCTACAGAACCTGAATCAGGACGAAGAATAATTAAGCAAAACAACTTCCGATAATAATAAAAACTCCCTTTCGCAGATAATAAAAGTGGAAGGGAGTTTTTGTATGATAAAACGAACAGGTGCATATACAATTGCTTTTGAAAGTCAGCCTGTTATTGCCGGCTGGGGGTCGGTTGTCGGAAAAAAGGAAGCCGAAGGTCCCCTTAAAAACTATTTTGACAAGATTATTTACGACAGCTATGACGGCTGTGACACCTTTGAGCAGGCGGAAAGTATGTTTCAGGGCGAAGCTCTTGAAAAAGCTCTGGAGCGTTCAAAAACACACGCAAACGAGGTTGACTGCGTTTTCGCAGGAGATTTGCTCAACCAATGCATCGGATCAAGCTTTGGACTTATGAAATTCGGAATCCCGTATCTTGGCAGTACGGAGCGTGTTCAACAATGGCGCAAAGTCTTATTATGGCGGCATCTGCCGTTGAAAGCGGCGGAGCAAAAGTTTCCGCCTGTGTCACCTCGTCACACTTTGCATCGGCGGAACGGCAGTACCGTTTTCCGCTTGAATACGGCGGAGTTCGCACTCCAACCGCACAATGGACAGTTACGGGTGCGGGAAGCTGTATTCTGAAAAGCCTTAAAAAAGGAATCTGCGTTGCAAGAGCGACAGTCGGCAGAATAGTTGACCTCGGTGTAAGCGACGCCAATAACATGGGGGCGGCAATGGCTCCGGCGGCAGCTCAGACCCTTGAATGTTATCTTGAGGATACCAAAACATCGCCCGAGGATTACGATATGATTATTACGGGTGATTTGGGCGAAGTCGGCAGTAAATCACTTTATGATTTGCTTGAGCGTGACGGAATCAATATAAGAAAACAACACAACGATTGCGGACTGATGATTTTTGAACGCTCCAATCAGGATGTTCATGCAGGCGGTTCGGGCTGCGGATGCGCCGCATCGGTTCTTTGTTCAAAAATTATGGACGATTTTCAAAACGGACTCGTTCAAAACATCCTGTTTATGGCAACGGGTGCGCTCATGAGTCCGACATCAAGCGGACAGGGGGCAAATATCCCGTCAATTGCACATTTGGTGAATCTGAAAATTAAGTAAAATTTTTGCAAAATATCTGTTCAAATGAATTTTAATGTGTTATAATGAACCTGTATGAGTGATGATAGAATGCTGAATCAGCCTGTTTTGCAAGCATATTTTGCGACAGACAGGATAAATATTACGAACAGGAGTTGTGTTTATGTTTGGCAGAATTCAAAACATTGACAACAGGGTACTTGATAACATATCCCGAATTCATAAGCCGGCACTAAACAAAATAATGATTACTGCATCTCGTGCAGGCAATGCAGGTATTGTATGGTGGGCAATCTGCCTGCCGTTTCTTATAAACTCCAACTGGAGGGCAACAGGTGCAAACTTTGTGTTCGGACTTGCGTGGGCTCACCTTATGGGAGAGATTATTATCAAGCATATAGTAAAGCGTGTGCGACCTTGCCACACCCTTGACGATGACGAACAGCTCATTGACAGACCGAGATTCTACTCGTTTCCGTCAGGTCACACGACGGCATCGTTTGCAATGGTCGGGGTTGCTCTTATGCGTTGCAAAGTCATAACCTTTATGCCGATTCTTATGCTTGCAATGTTGATTGCGTTTTCAAGAATTTATCTGCGTGTTCACTACCTTACGGATGTTATCGCCGGTATGATTTTAGGCTTAACCTGCGGAATCTGCTCTGTCCTTATTTTCAACACCGTAGTTCCGATGTGGTTTCCTATGGTATAACTTTTGAAAAAATAATATGATAAATGAATTGCATCGGTCGCCCGAACAAGGCTCCGATGCATTTTTGTTTGTACGCATAACTTTTGAGTGACGAAAACACTATGTAATATGTGGCAATAACATTATGTTATAAACATCCTTTGCTAATCAACACTCTTATCGGTTTATTTATTTTTCTGCAATTATCTATAACAAATTTAGTACCTCTGCTTTTTCCGTCCCAGAAAGCCAAAACAAAATCTGCATTGTCAATGATTTCAAGATTGCGTTTCAGCGGAGCATATCTTCCATGTATTTTATATTCAGGAAGAAATTCCGTGTATCTGATATTGTTTTTTACTGCAAATTCCTTTGCACATCTGTCAATTCCATTTGCACCTCCCGAAATGATTTCTGTTGTATCTTTCGGAATATATTTTTCAAGATTTCTGACTGTAAGCGTCCTTGAACCCATAACCGCAATTTTCATTAACAAAGCACTCCCTTTTATGAACCGTTATGGGTTCACTTTTACATTATAGCACTATAAGGACTTATAATAAACCCATAATAGGTTCATTTGAGGTGCAATTTTATGAAAGGAAAGCCAAAACATTTGTCACTACGCATTGATGAAGATTTATTGCGTAAATTTGAGTATGTCGCAAAGTATGATGACAGGTCAATGAATTGGTATCTTCTTCATCTGATTAAAAATGAAATTGCGGATTTTGAAGAAAAACACGGTGAAATCCCCACCGCCTCCGACAGTAAAACAGAATAATCAAAATTAATTTAAGGTCGAAAAAGCAATTTTTCGGTCTTTTTGTTTGCCTACATATTCTTTGATGTAATGAATGTTATGCTTTAATTTGGTATGCACACGAACGGGAGAACACGGGTCTCCCCTACATTTAAACACAACTTCTATATATAAAAAAACAGTCGGGCGACAATGATTTGCATTTTTGCAAACTGTCTGCCCGACCACAATTTTCAATTTTCCATTTTCAACTTTCAATTTAAAAAAACTTCCGCTCGGGCATAATATGTTTTTAATATTACAAACTGTAACAGCAAAGCAGTCGGTTGGCAATATACCAACGACTGACTTTTTAATTATTCATTTTTACTTTTTTCTGAGTAATTTATTACTCACAATTACTCATAAAGCGGATATTTTTTGCAGATTTCTTCAACACCTGCTCTAACCTTTTCCTTGCTGTTCTCATAGTCGTTAAGAACGAGGGTGATGTACTCGGCAATCTTGTCCATATCTTCCTCGTTAAGACCTCTTGTAGTAACAGCGGCAGTACCGATTCTTACACCGCTTGTTACGAACGGTGAACGGGGTTCGCCCGGAATCGTGTTCTTATTTACTGTGATGTAGCAATCGTCAAGACGAGCCTCAAGCTCCTTGCCGGTTACATCTGTATCACGGAGATCCATAAGAAGAACATGGTTGTCCGTACCGCCTGAAACAAGCTTGTTGCCTCTTTTGAGAAGTCCGTCTGCAAGAGCCTTACAGTTAGAAACAATCTTTTTGCCGTACTCCTTGAACTCAGGCTTTAATGCCTCGCCGAAGCAAACAGCCTTTGCGGCAATAACATGCATAAGAGGACCGCCCTGTGTACCAGGAAGATAGCCTTGTCAATCTGCTTTGCAAATTCTTCACGGCAGAGGATAAGACCGCCTCGAGGACCACGGAGAGTTTTGTGTGTTGTTGTTGTAACGAACTCACAATACGGAACAGGGTTCGGATGACGCCTGCGGCAACAAGACCTGCGATGTGAGCCATATCGACCATAAGATATGCGCCTACTGCGTCGGCAATCTCACGGAGCTTTGCAAAATCGATGATTCTTGGGTATGCAGACGCACCTGCAACAATCATCTTAGGCTTGCATTCCTTTGCAATTTCAAGAACCTTATCATAATCAATTCTGTGCGTTTCAGGATCAACACCGTATGGAACAAAATTGAAGTATTTACCTGAAATATTAACAGGTGAACCGTGTGTAAGGTGACCGCCTTCGTTAAGGTTCATACCCATTACCGTATCACCTGGATTAAGCATTGCAAAATATACCGCTGTGTTAGCCTGAGCGCCTGAGTGAGGCTGAACATTTGCGTGTTCGGCACCGAAAAGCTCACACGCACGCTGACGGGCAATTTCTTCAACTACATCAACGCACTGACAACCGCCGTAGTATCTCTTTCCCGGATAACCCTCGGCATATTTGTTTGTGAGCAAGCTACCCATTGCAGCCATAACTGCCGGAGAAACGATGTTTTCACTTGCGATAAGTTCAAGGTTTCTGCGCTGTCTTTTAAGCTCGTCTGTCATTGCGTTACCGATTGCGGGATCGTACTCGTTGAGGTAATCAAGAGTAGCGATATTTGTTTTTTCACTCATTGTTATATTCCCCTTATATTTTTATTTTAGGATACTGTGTATCCTGTTTGAATTTATGTCATTGCAACGAAAGGCTTTTGCCTTAATTCGTACAAATCATCAAGCGTTTTAATTTTTCCTGCCTCATTTCGCAAAGCTGCCGCACCCTTCATGCCTTTAAAATAGCCGACTACAAGTTTTCTTGCCTGAAGCATTGCCATATGCTCGCCCTTGTACTCAACCATTTTGCCGATATGTTCAATCATTACACCGAGCCTTTCTTCAAGGTCGGGAGTGTAAATTTTAACATTCGGGTTTTCAAGGTATGCGTTAATCTGCGAGAAAATCCACGGATTTCCGAGCGTTGCCCTACCGATCATAACAAGGTCACAGCCCGTGATATCCATAACCTCCTTTGCCCTTTCGGCACTGTCAATGTCTCCGTTTGCAATTACGGGAACGCTGACGGATTCTCTTACAGCCTTATGATATCGTAATCAACGGGAGGCTTGTAATATTGTTGTCTTGTTCTGCCGTGAACGGTGATTGCCGCCGCACCTGCCGATTCGCAGATTTTTGCAACTTCAACGGCATTTACGCTGTCATCATCCCAACCCTTGCGGATTTTTACGGTTACGGGTATGTCGGTAACGGCTGTCACAGCCTTGACGATTTCTCCGCAAAGCCAAGGATTTTTCATCAATGCACTTCCGCTGCCGTTTGAACTTATCTTCGGAGCAGGGCAACCCATATTGATATCAATAATATCAGGTTTGTTTTCAAGTGCGTGCTTTGCGGCATCAGCCATACATTTCGGATCATCACCGAAAATCTGAATTCCGCAAGGACGCTCTAAGTCTGAAATTTCCATCAGTTCTTCGCTCTTTTTGCTGTTGAAAGAAAGCGCCTTTGAGCTGACCATTTCGCTTACGCAGTATGCCGCACCGAATCTTACGCAAAGCTCACGGTAGCTCTGTCGCTTACCCCCGCCATGGGTGCGAGAACTGCGTGGGATTTCAGCGGAACACCGCCGATGTTAAGATTATCCATATTTTTACACATTTAATGCTGTTACCTTATTCTTTTTCTTGCACCGACTTTTGTGCTGATCATTACAACCGCAATTGCAACTATTCCAAGACCTACGCAAATCCACGAAACGATTCCCGCCGTGTAGCTTGTGGAATACTTTTTTTCGCTGACTGTTTTTGCGATTGTCGGAGCCTGAAATTCCGTTGAATCGGTCGCCTGAGTTTCAACATACTGATTCTGATACTGCGTTTCTTCCTGTTTCTGAGCTTCCGTTTCGGGCTGAACATACTCAGTTGTGGGTTCTTCCGTTACGGGTGCAACATACTCGGTTGTAGGCGCTTCGGTGTAAACAGGCTCGGTATAAACCGGCTCTGTGTATTGCGGTTCGGTTTCATCGGGAACATGCTCCGTCACTACAGGATCGGGCTGGGGATCGGGAGTTTGCGAATCGTCCTCTCCAACCGCAAAGGCAGTTATTGAACAAACCGACAATGCAAGAACCGCAAGCACGGTCGGAAGTATTCTTTTCCTAAAAATTTTCTTAAAATCTGACTTCATATTTAATACCCCGTTCATTCTGCGTGCACATATTTTCATATACATACTATGATTATAGCAAAAGCAGGCGTTCATTGCAAGATTTCAGACAACTTTTCTGCACACAATTAATGCCCAAACAACAAAAAATCGGAAAACCGATTGTAAAACCGATTTTCCGACTTGATTATTATGTCAGTTTTTTGAGCGTTTTTTAGCCTTTGGCATAACAAGATTGTAGCTTTCGTCAATCAGCGGAAAGATTTCTTCCTTGCTCACAGAGCCGTCAAGCAGAATACTTATCCACTTGTCCTTGTTCATATGATAGGCTGGCAGAAATCCGTTTTTCATTCTCAGCGAGCCGACAAGAATCGGATCGCACTTGACATTCATCACATCGACAAAGCCATCGCCGTCAAGCCCTAAAATCTGCCTTTTGACACACATAATTATTGCGTACCATTTGCCCGACATCATATTCCGCAGAACCGCATTATCGGGACTGCTCTCCCACGGATATTCGGGTTCTGTTCCGTATGTGCTAAGGCATAGTTTAAAATTACATCTCTGTTAATAGAATTATCATTGTATGCCATTAAGCCTTAACTCCTGCTTTTTTTTTAACGAGTGAAATATATTCCTGCATTGTGATTTCGTTACGCAGTAATTTTTGACACCATTCTTTGCTTTTGCTGTCAATGGTATAGCCTTCCATTTCACTGATGCGGCAGCATTTTCTATTATCTGTTCAATCGGCTTATTACCGTTCACAGTAACACTCCCTTTCGTGAAATCTGAACTTCATATCATTTTATCATAACAAAGGCATATGTCAACCAAAAGGTGAAAATCATTCGCCAAAGCTGATGCCCATTTTTCTTGCTGTTTCAACAACCTCGCTGTCTTTCGGAACGCTCTTGAGCTTGCCTGCGATATCCTCAAGCGGAACGGCAACTACCTTATTATTTACAAGGGCAACCATTTTGCCGTAGTCTTTATTGATAATAAGCTCTGCGGCTTTAACACCGAAACGAGTTGAAATCACACGGTCATAGGCATCGGGACTGCCGCCTCTCTGGAAGTGACCCGGTACTGTAACCCTTGTTTCCTGACCTGTTGCCTCCTCAATATCATGGGCAATCTGATAGGAAATTGACGGATATTTCATCTCTGCAATAGCGGCTTTTCTCTGCTTTTTAGGCAAAGCGGCAATCTTTTTTGAAATTGCACCCTCGGCAACTGCAAGAATTGAAAAGTTCTTACCGCCTGCGGTTCTTGACTTGATTGTCTTTACAACCGAGTTGATGTCGTACGGAATTTCGGGGATAAGGATAATGTCCGCACCGCCTGCAATGCCTGCATAAAGTGTGAGCCAGCCAACCTTATGTCCCATAACCTCAATAATGAAAACTCTGCCGTGAGATGTTGCGGTTGAGTGGATACAGTCGATTACATTTGTTGCAATATCAACGGCACTCTGAAAACCGAATGTCTTGTCTGTACCCCAAAGGTCGTTGTCAATTGTCTTAGGAAGCGAAACCACATTGAGTCCCTCTTCACGAAGAAGATTTGCGGTTTTTTGAGTTCCGTTGCCGCCGAGTACGACAAGACAGTCAAGACCAAGCTTTTTGTAGTTCTTCTTCATAGCCTCAACCTTGTCAACGCTGTTCTCGTCAACAACACGCATAAGCTTGAACGGCTGTCTTGATGTGCCGAGAATCGTACCGCCCATTGTGAGAATACCCGAAAAATTCTCGGGTTTCATCTTTCTTGTTTCGCCGTAGATAAGGCCTCTGTAGCCGTCAATAATGCCGATGATTTCAACATCATTGCCAAGCTGATTATAAAGTGTTTTTGCAACGGCACGGATTGTTGCGTTAAGTCCCTGACAATCACCGCCGCTTGTTAAAATGCCTACTCTTTTCATTGTTCGGAGTCCTCCTTTTTCACTTCAACGGGTACAATCGGAGTTCCGACAGTGCTCGCATATGTCTTTTTCATTGCCTGCTTTTGAGCCTTTAACGCAAGCTTTGAAAAGAATTTCTGACAATTTGTTTTGTGTTTTCCACGCTTGTCAACAGACTTATATACACCTGTTGAAAGCTGTTGGCGTGCATTTACGGTATCCTTAAATGAAACCGTGATAACCTCCTGCACACGCTTTTTGATATCCTCGTCCTCAACAGGGAACACAAGCTCAACTCGTCTGTCGAGGTTTCTCGGCATCCAGTCGGCACTTCCCATATAATAAAGCGGATTTGAATTGTTTTCAAATATGAATATTCGGCTATGCTCCAAAAGCTGACCGACAATTGAAATTACTCTGATGTTTTCGCTGAATCCATGAACCCCGGAACAAGGCAACAGATACCTCTTACGATGAGGTCAATTTTTACGCCTGCGTTTGACGCATCGTACAAAAGGCTGATGATTTCAGGATCAACAAGCGAGTTCACCTTTGCGGTAATTTTGGCAGGAAGTCCGAGCTTTGCGTTCTCAGTTTCCTGAATAATCATAGCCTCAAAGAACGGACGCATTCCGTGAGGTGCAACGATAAATTTGTTGTATTCAGGCGGAGTTGAGTAACCTGTCAATACATTAAAAAGTGATGATGCGTCAACACCGTATTCTTCACGACAGGTGAACATACCGATATCGGTATAGAATCTCGCCGTGCTGTCGTTATAGTTACCCGTACCCATATGCAAATATCTTCGGATTCCGTCCTTGTCTTTTCTTACTACAAGACAGATTTTGCAGTGGGTTTTAAGTCCTGTAAGACCGTAAATTACATGACAGCCCGCCTTTTCAAGCTTTGTTGCCCACTGAATGTTGTTTTCCTCGTCAAATCTCGCCTTGAGTTCAACAAGAACAGTTACCTGCTTGCCGTTTTCAGCCGCCTTGATAAGAGCCGCAACAATCGGTGAATTTCCGCTGACACGGTACAAGGTTTGCTTGATGGCAAGAACATTCGGATCGGTTGCCGCCTTTTTGACAAAATCAACCACAACATCAAAGCTTTCATAAGGATGATGCACAAGTCTGTCCTTTTCACGGATAGCCTCAAAAATATCGTCATAACCGCAGAATTCCGCAGGCGGATTTACGGGAACGATTGGTTCAAAGCACATATCCTCACAGCCCTTAATGTGAGCAAATTTTGAAAGGAATGTAAGGTCAAGAGGACCTCTCTGAAAGTAGATTTCACGCTCCGTAACATCGAGAGCGTCAACAAGAAATTCACGAATTTCTCGGTTGCATTTCTTGCCGAATTCAAGACGGACAGGTTCTCCTCTCTTACGCTTTCTGATTGACTTTTTAATTTCAGCCATAAGATCCTCGGTATCCTCGTCAATGTCAAGGTCGGAATCTCGGGTGATTCTGAAAGGATCGTACTGCTTAATGTTGTAAAGCTCAAAAAGCTCACCGAGGTGCATTGCGATTATTTTTTCAAGCAGAATAAACGCTCTGCCCTCGTGAGTCGGAAGTTCAAGAAATCTCGGAAGAATTGACGGAACCTGAACCAATGCGAAAAATTCTTCATTCTCGGCATTTGTAAGGCGAACCGCAATGTTAAGGCTTTTGTTTGCAAGCATCGGGAACGGACGGCTTGTATCAACAGCCATAGGCGTCAATACGGGGAAAACTACTTTTTTAAAGTATTCCTCAACAAACGCTTTCTGGTCGCCGTCAAGCTCGTCAGCCTCTTTGAACACAATGCCTGCCGAACGAAGTGACGGAATTATTGAACGGTTGTAACAGCTGTACTGCTTTTTGGCAAACTCGTGAATTTTTTCAACAAGTCCGTCCATAACCTCTGTAGGAGTCATGCCTGATGCGTCACGGCTTGTTCTGCCGTGATGAATCTGATCAAGCACACCTGCAACACGAACCATAAAAAATTCGTCAAGGTTCGACGCCGTAATTGAAAGGAAGTTGCATCTTTCCATAATTGGGTTGGTCTTTTTGAACGCCTCTTCAAGCACTCTTGCATTAAAGTCAACCCAGCTTAATTCTCTGTTAGTATAAGGCATCTTTTGCCATTTTGACATAAGCTTTGCTTTTTCGGATGTTTTTTTATTGTTGTTTTTTTGAATTTGACATATAATTCACCACCATAAAACTGATATATCACCCAATTTAATATATCTGATTAAGTATAAAATACGGAACGGATTATTTCAAGCGAATTGCACTAAATTTACCTTTAAGTCAACAGCATTCTTTACATATATTTTACAATAGCACAAATAAAATTGATTTGCAATAGATTTGACAAAATTCGCAAAGATAAAACCAAAATTTTCTTTTGCAAAATTATTCAAAAAAATTCAAAAAA
>ENA-OQCX01001580-OQCX01001580.1-human-gut-metagenome-genome-assembly--contig:-NODE-1580-length-10167-cov-2.676295_pt1 | contig 10167 bp, 15 predicted proteins | sample MGYA00242762_ERZ504587 | MGnify/ENA primary metagenome ERZ504587 (study PRJEB26092, sample SAMD00036337) | human gut metagenome | host: Homo sapiens | study: EMG produced TPA metagenomics assembly of...
TTATACTGATCACCGGGTCTAAGCCCAACGGACCTACACAGGCTGCCAATACGGCCTCCGAACTGAAGGGGAGAACACTTCCGGCTATAAAAGAGCCTAGAAAAAGACCCCAATATCCCCAGTCGATCAGGAATTGAAGAATTGCATCCATAAATTGTATATAGTTAGAACTATTAATAGAACAAATGTAATGATGAAAAAGATGCCGGTAAAGCGGTTGTGGGTTAAAGTAAATAAATGTCCTGTTAAAATGGATCCTACAATGACCTGCATCTGCAACAGGATGTCGAAATGCTGTGGCTGTAAGATACCCAGTAAATAAATCCAGGCTTCAACGGCGATCAGGAAAAAAAGGAATATACGCGTGCGTACCTTGTCTAAATAAGAAACATGGAAATAATGCACGCTGCTGACCAGTGATATCAAGGTGATGATTCCACAGGATATGATTCTGTCCATCCCTAATATCCCATAACTGATGGGTTGAAAATGAATAAGCTCCTGTAAAGGGTGATAGAAGAGATTCATTTTGTCGTAATAGAACGCATAGCCGAAAAAGAGCCAGTAGGGCACACAGAGTCCTGTAAGTCCGGCAAAGAAACTTTTGAGTGACAGGGATCTGAAACTGATCATCCCCAAATAGAACAGAGGTACAAAATAAAGCAACTGTGGAAACAACAGGCTTCCCAGTCCGATGAAAAAGAAAGCGTGGAATATACTTCCCGCCGGATAGGGAGATTCGTAGCTGCTGAATAATTGGGAAATAGCGATCAGAAAAGTGAGTGGCGCAAAAACGGCATACTGGAAGGAATGCAGAAACAGGCAGGCCGTGGACAGGAATACGTAAAAGCTGACATGCAAGGTACTGCGTGTCCGTATCAGCGTGAAGGCGGTGTTTATCTCGATCAGCAGATAGGCAGTCAAAGCACAGACCAGCAAATTGATTACATCCTGCCATTCATTGCCCGTGATGATCCGGAGAAGCAGGCATATAAGGATGGCAACAGGGAAGGTGAATCTTCTTTGCCATATCTATTTGGAATTTGTCATAGCCTGCCATGGGTTGATAGTCCGCTGATTACAGGTCGAATCCAATATCTGAACGGAAATATTTCTTGTCGAAATTGATTTTCTTCGCATTGGCGAATGATTGTGCCAAGGCTTCTTCTTTATTGGCACCGTAGGAGCTGACTGCAATGACACGTCCGCCGCTAGTGACTACCTGTCCGTCTTTCAGTGCTGTTCCTGCATGGAATACAATGCTGTTTTCAATTTCTTCTACTCCGCTGATGGCAAATCCCTTGTCATAATGTTCCGGATATCCGCCGGATACCAGCATGACGCATACTGCCGAACGGGGGTCTATCTCCAGGACTTTTTCATTCAGATTGCCTGTTGCCACTCCTTCAAGCAGTTCCACCAAGTCACTCTTGATGCGCAGCATGACACTTTCCGTTTCCGGGTCGCCCATGCGTACATTGTATTCAATGACCATCGGTTCGCCTTTTACATTAATCAGACCGAAGAAGATAAAGCCTTTATAGTCGATGCCTTCTGCTGCCAGTCCTTCTACTGTGGGGCGGATGATACGTTCTTCCACTTTTTCCATCCATGCTTTGTCGGCAAACGGAACAGGAGATACACTACCCATACCACCGGTGTTCAGCCCTTTGTCGCTTCGCCGATGCGTTTGTAGTCTTTTGCTTCGGGCAGAATCTTGTAGTTCTTTCCATCGGTCAGAACGAATACGGAACATTCTATACCGCTCAGGAATTCTTCAATCACTACGGTGGCGGAAGCGTCACCGAACATTCCGCTCAGCATTTCTTTCAATTCTTTCTTGGCTTCTTCCAGGGTGGGCAGAATCAGTACGCCTTTTCCGGCGCAAAGACCGTCGGCTTTCAGTACGTATGGAGCTTCCAATGTTTCCAGAAAGGCTAGTCCTTCTTCCAGATTTGCGGCAGTGATACTTTTGTAACCGGCTGTCGGGATATTATGGCGTTGCATGAAGCCTTTGGCGAACTCCTTGCTGCTTCCAGTACCGCACCCGCTTTTGAAGGCCCGATAACAGGAATGTTTTTCAGCGCTTCATCTTTTTTGAAATAGTCATAGATTCCTTTGACTAACGGGTCTTCGGGACCTACCACTACCATATCTATATTATTCTTTACTACAAACTCTCTGATTGCTGTAAAGTCATCTGCTTTAATCGCTACATTCTCGCCTACATTACTTGTGCCGGCATTTCCCGGGGCGATATAGAGTTTCTCGATTTTGGGACTTTGAGCAATCTTCCATGCCAGGGCGTGTTCACGTCCGCCTGAGCCTAATAGCAACAGTTTCATAATCTTATCTTTTGTTTATTTTAAGTGGTCTTCAAAATAGCGTGTAATGCGTTCATACAAGTGCACACGGTCGCGTCCGAACATATTATGACCGTCGCCCGGATACATAAAGAAATCGGGTTGGGTTCCGGCATCAATGCAGGCACGGAGGAAACTGATGCTGTGCTGGGGAACACAAGTGGGTCATTGGCGCCAATGATCACTTCCAAGCGTTCCTTTCAGGTTTCCGGCTCTCAGCTTCAGGTTGGCGTTCTTGTAGCTTCGGGGTTGGTTTGCGGAGTATCCATGTAGCGTTCGCCGTACATTACTTCGTAGTAAGCCCAGTCGATGACAGGACCGCCGGCTACTCCTACTTTGAATAGTTCGGGGTAAGTCAGCATCAAGTTGGTGGTCATGAAACCACCGAAGCTCCAACCATGTACGCCAATGCGGTTATTGTCCACATAACCCAATGATTTTAAGAAATCCACTCCTTTTACCTGGTCTTTCATCTCTTCGGTTCCCAATTGGCGGAACGTACAGTTCTCAAATTCCAGTCCCCGGTTGTCACTGCCCCGGTTGTCAACGGTCAGCATGACGTAACCAGTTGTGCCATGTAAATATCCCATCCGCGGGCGTCATAGTTGCGGTTGTTGTGGATTAGTTGGGCATGTGGTCCGCCATACACGTAGACTACGGCCGGGTATTTTTTGTTGGGGTCAAAATTCACCGGCTTTATCAGGCGGTAGTATAAGTCGGTCTTGCCGTCGGCTGCCTTGAGGGTACCGACAGTGATTTCGGGCATATTGTATGCTTCCAACGGATTGGTGGCGGTCAACAGGCTGATAGTCTTTCCCTTTCCGGAAGTGGGAACGATCTCGATATTCCGGGGAATGGTGAAAGAAGTATAATTGTCTATCACATAGTTGCCGCTACCGGACAGTTGTACATGATGCATACCGTCTTTATTGCCGATGAGGCGGCGTTTGCCTGTCTTTACATTCACAGCGTATGCGTTGCTCTGCAAAGGGGAAACCTCTGTGCTCATGATGATGACTTCCTTGGTCTTTTCATTGAATCCGAGGATGTTTTGTACTACCCAGTTGCCTTGGGTAAGCTGTCTGGTCTTGTAGCTTTCCCGGTAAGAACCTCCGGCCGCGGCTCCATGTGATTCCGGATATACGGAAGTCTTGGTGTCCATCAGGTAAAGATGGTTGTAGCCGTCGCGCTGGCTCTGATAGATGAACTTCGTGTGGTCCCATGGCAGAAAGACGATGGGATGTTGGGGCTCTACATATTTAGTATGCTTCTCTTCGTAAAGGGGATTGCTTTTCAGTGGCTCTCCTGTTTCCGCGTCATAGCAGCATAGCAGGGCATGGTTCTGGTCACGGTTCAGTTCAATGACATAAACGCTTTTTTCGTCAGGACTCCAGCTGATATTGGTAAAATAACGGTCGGTAGGGTCGCCGGCTTTCAGATAAACTGTTTTTTGGGTCGCCGGATTGTAGATGCCGACAGTCACTTTGTGGCTGGTCATTCCTGCCATCGGATACTTGTCCGGCTCCAGTGTCGCTATGCGGGTGGAGGTATTTACTTGTGGATAATCGGTTACCATGCTTTCGTCCATGCGGTAGAAAGCAAGCAGATTTCCTTTCGGACTCCAGAAAGTACCTTTCGAGATACCAAATTCCTGACGGTGTACACTTTTGTCCGCATACGATGCCTTTCGGTTCGTCGGTGACTTGTTGCGTTTTCCCGTCGCAGTCGTTACAAACAGATTGTTGTCAAGGGTATAAGCCAATGAACGGCTTTCCTTGTTCCAGTCCTGGTTGGCGGCTTTAGGAGAGAGAGGCTGACTCCATATTATTTCCTTTTTAGTTAAATCGATCAGCACTTTATTGGATGTGGTATTTACCAGCATCATCTTTTCAGCATATGGGAAAGATGCATTCCTGAAGTGGTTGATTTTCCCTAATTCCTTGTTTGCCAACAGTTCATTCACTTCCTGCAAAGTGATAAGTACGTTTTCCTTCCCATTTGCCGGCTGGATGGTTTTTACCTCTTCTATGTCGGCGTTGATGCATACATCTCCCCACCATTGCAAACCATACAGATTTTGTGGAAGCAGGTTATAATAATTGTTTCCTCCCGGCATCAAGTCTTCCAGTGTGAAACTTTTCTTGTCTTGTGCCCATGTTACAGATGAAGCCATGATTAATAAGGCAATCAGATTGATTAATTTTCTCATAACTGTTTATTCTTCTGTCTTTTCCTTATTGTCGTCAAATTTACGGGGACTGCTTTTGAAATTGTCGCGGCCTTCACGTCTGTCACCAAAGTTGCGGTGTTCTCCTCTTTTGAAATCGCCACGTCCCTCACGTTTGTCATCAAAAGAGCGTCTTTCTCTGCGCTCTCCTCCTTTGTACTCTCCGTGTTCTTCACGTCTGTTGTCAAAACTACGACGTTCTCTGCGTTCTCCATATTCTACCTTTTCCGTGTTACGCGCGGGCGGATTTCTTCCCGGCGGGGCTTGAATTCCCGATCGGCGTTCTCACTACGGAATTCTTTGAATTTGCCGTTGAATAATTGGTATTTGCGGAATTCACATTCCAACGAACCGTTGAACAGGGGGATTTTTATAGAAGGCTTTAAACCAATCTGGTCGAAACATTCTTCACGGTAACTTAGTACCCATGCATCATTGCCGGTGAAAGAGTGTTTCAGACGTTCGCCTATCATTTGATACAGGCCCAGCAAATCATTGGTTGAGATACGTTCTCCATAAGGAGGGTTGGTGATGATGATGCTTTTTTCTTTGGGTTGCTCAAATTGCTGGAACGGTTGGATTTTTAAGATAATCTCCTTGCTCAGTCCGGCTGCTTTCACATTGTGAGTGGCAATTTCATTTGCTTTCGGATTATTGTCATATCCAAAAATCTTATGTGTGAACTCACGTTCCTGTGAGTCGTCATTGTAGATGCGGTCAAATAGTTCCTGATCAAAATCGTTCCACTTTTCAAAAGCGAACTCCTTACGGAATACGCCGGGAGCGATGTTACGTGCTATCAGGGCGGCTTCGATAGGTATTGTTCCTGAACCGCACATCGGGTCTATCAAATCACATTCGCCTTTCCATCCGGTCATCAGGATCATACCGGCTGCCAGTACCTCATTCAAAGGAGCTTCTACAGCTTCCTGGCGATAACCCCGGCGGTGGAGTGACTCGCCCGAACTATCCAGTGACAGAGTGCATTTATTTTCGGCTATATGGATGTTCAGTGCCACATCGGGATGGTTGATGCGTACCGAGGGGCGCTCTCCTGTCTTTTCACGGAAATAGTCCACAATGGCGTCTTTTACTTTGTAGGCTACGAACTTGGAGTGACGGAACTCGTTCGAGAAAACCACAGCGTCTACGGCAAAACTTTTATCTTTATCCAAGAAGTCTTCCCACGCAATGGCCTTGATAGCTTCGTAAACTTCATCGGCATTCTTCGCCTCAAAATGTTTGATGGGTTTCAGGATGCGGATGGCAGTACGCAGGCAGAAGTTTGCCCTATACATCATTTCTTTATCGCCCGTAAAGGCTACCATGCGTCTTCCTACTTCTATATTGCTGGCTCCCAGCTCGGTGAGTTCTTTTGCCAGTACTTCTTCCAGTCCCTGGAAAGTCTTGGCGATTAGCTCGAATTCTTCCTTCATCTTAAATGATAATTACGTAATTTCAATTGATGGGACAAATTTAATGATTTTCTGTTTGCTAATCAATTATTTAGAGAATTAATCTGTTTGATGAAGCAAAAAGAGGATGAAATCGGGGCGTCCACGCTCCTTGCCGGGGTCTTTATTTACCTTTGATTATAAAAATTCTTTGAAAACGGAATTGGGTATATCTGTGGAATAAATTGACAAAATATGTATCCGGCAATGTAATTGTTATCCTATAGAAATAAATTCTACACAGGAATTTGCCATTTTTGCTGAATCAAGAAACTTAAATAGAAATCAGAATGAAAATGGAATTGACGGATGAGAAACGTAAGGGATATGTGGTTTGTGCTTTAATGATACTGGTCTCTTGTTTGTATTTGGTTTATTTGGGGTACAGTCTCTACCGTATGGGGCATGCTTAGGACAAAATGAAACCATATCTGTATCACACAGGTATGGTTTCTGTAAGAGAAATTCTATGATTAATAGGTTGAGTGACTTTTATGCGAATTCTTCTGCCAGATAGACTTCGTTTATTTCGCAGAAAAACTCATCGGCGATATCTGACAGGGTTTCCAATGCTTCTTCGGCAGTTTCGCCGTAAGTGCAGCATTGGTGGTAGTCTGTTAAAAAGGCGTAATATTCCCCGTAGGGTGTACATTCTATCTGATATTCATTGCTTTTAAGTTTCATATATACCTCCTTTTTTATCGTACTGCAAATATCTTGTTTATCTGTTACAAGAAGGTGTACAGGAAGTTACTGTTTTATTAAAAAGTTTGCTGCCATACTACTTTTTAGACCATTTTGTGATGTCAGCATTTCTATGATGCAAAGGGGTTTTATTCGTCTTTGTTTTTTCGCTGTACGATACGTGATCCGGCAGGTACATTTTCTGTTACCCAAATATTACCTCCTACGGTAGCACCCTTGCCAATAGTAACACGCCCTAAAATGGTTGCATTGGAATATACAATGACATCGTCTTCTAAAATAGGATGGCGTGGAATGCCTTTAATGGGATTTCCATTATTGTCTAGCGGAAAGCTTTTAGCTCCTAATGTTACCCCTTGATAGAGTTTCACATTATTTCCGATGATGCTGGTCGCTCCGATTACTACACCTGTACCGTGGTCGATAGTGAAATGGTGTCCTATTTGTGCCCCCGGATGAATATCGATACCGGTTTCCGAATGTGCCATTCTGTAATGAAGCGGGGGATTAAAGGTACACCCAGTATTAACAGCTCATGTGCGATGCGGTAATTGCTGATAGCGCGGATAGCCGGATAGCAACTGATGATTTCACCAAAGCATGTGGCGGCGGGATCACCATAATATGCGGCTTCTACATCGGTAGCCAGAATGCGGCGGAGTTCGGGCAGTTTACTGATGAAACGAGCTGCCAGCAAAGAGGCTGTTTCTCTGCACGGTTCATTGTCATCGGTTGCATTTTTACTGTTTTCCTGTCCGAAGCAAAGTCCTGCCAGAATTTGTTCGGTCAGCAGACCGAACAGGGTTTCTACATTTACACCGATATGGTAGTTGATGGTATGGCTGTTAACGGTGGAATTACCAAAGTAGCCGGGGAAGATAATGGCGCGTGCCAATTCTACTATCTTGTATAGGGATTTGGCAGATGGTAAAGGATCTCCATCTTTGTGTTGGTGGAATAATCCTTTATAGGACTGGCTTTCAGATAATTCATCTACTGCCTGCGTTAATATTTTCGTGTAATTGAATGTAGTCATGAACTGAATGCTTTAGAAGGACAAAAGTAAGTAAATTCTATATTATTGCCAATAAATAGAATGAATATTGATGTTAATCCTTTATTTTTGCAGAAAAAAGGGAATATTTATGGTAAATAAGAAAAATCCATTTGCTTTTAAGGCAAAACAGGAAACTAAAAAGAAGTCTGGTGGTAAACGGATCGGCAAATCGAAGCCGGATAAAGCGAATAATCAGTTGAATAGAAGAGTGAAGTAAATGAAACTATTGTCTTGTTGTAGGGGAAGAACCAGTCTGCCCCTACAACAGGATGTTAATCTTTATTTCTCGACCAAAGCGAAATCAAGTTGCTTTTTCTCCAGATTGGCGCGGGCCACTTTAATGGTAACCGGATCTCCCAAACTGAATTTTTTGTGATGCCGGCGTCCCGTCAGACAATAGTTCTTTTCATCGAAATCATAATAGTCATCACCAAGGTCACGCATGGGAATCATACCTTCGCACTTGTTTTCGTTCAGTTCCACATAAAGTCCCCATTCGGTAACTCCGGAAATGACTCCATCGAACTCCATGCCTAGCGTTCACCCATAAACTCTACTTGTTTGTATTTTACAGAGGCACGTTCCGCATTGGCGGCGATTTGTTCCATTTCAGAGCTATGGTCACACAATTCTTCGTATTTCGCTTCCTGTACCGTACGTCCTCCTGCCAGATAGCGGGTGAGCAGACGATGAACCATCATATCCGGAAAACGGCGGATAGGTGAGGTAAAGTGAGTATAATAGTCAAATGCCAGACCATAGTGGCCAATATTATGTGTGGAATAACGGGCCTTTTGCATGGCACGCAAGGATACGGTTTCCACCAGATTTTGTTCTTTCTTGTTCTTTATGTCGTCCAGTAAACGATTGATGGATTTGGATATCTCAGTTTTGCTACCCGATGTACGTATCTTATATCCGAAGCGATTGATAAACCAATTCAAGTTCTCCAGTTTATCGGGGTCCGGAAGGTCGTGGATACGATAAGGGAATACTTTGGCTTTCTTGTTTTTAGGTACTTTACCGATTTTTTCGGCAACCGTGCGGTTGGCCAACAACATAAATTCCTCTATCAACTTATTGGCCTCTTTGGATTCTTTGAAGTAGACACTGAGCGGTTTGCCGGTTTCGTCTATCTCAAATTTCACTTCTACGCGGTCAAAGTCAATAGCACCGGCAGCAATCTTTGTTTACGCAGGATTTGTGCCAGTTTGTTCAGTTCCAGAATTTCTTCTTTGTAGTCGCCTTCACCCGTTTCAATCACTTTTTGCGCCTCCTCATAGGTGAAACGGCGGTCGCTCTTTATAATGGTGTGCACGATGCGCGAGTCTTTCACCTCTCCCTTTTCATTCATATTGAAAATGACGGAGAATGCCAGTTTCTCTTCGTCGGGGCGGAGGGAACAGATGAAGTTGCACAGCCGTTCGGGCAACATGGATGGTACGGTCTACCAGATAAACGGAAGTAGCGCGTTTTTCAGCTTCTTTGTCGATAACGCCTCCTTCTTTTACATAATGAGTAACATCGGCAATGTGTACGCCTACTTCCCATAGTCCCGGTTTGATGAGACGGATGGAGAGCGCGTCATCAAAGTCCTTTGCATCTTTAGGGTCAATGGTGAAAGTTGTTACATTGCGGAAATCTTCACGTTCTGCATAGTCCGCCTCGGAAATCTCTGCCGGAATCTTTTCGGCAGCGGTTTCTACATTCTTGGGATATACGTAAGGTAAGCCGAATTCGGCCAGAATGGCATGCATTTCAGTTGTGTTTTCTCCTGCTTTTCCCAAAATATCAATGACTTGTCCTATCGGGTTTTTTGCCTCTTCGGGCCATTCTACAATTTTCACGACCGCTTTGTCCCCATTCTTTCCACCTTTCAGCTTATCTTTCGGGATAAAAATATCATTTGCCAGAGTGCGGTTCTCGGTCAGCAGAAAGGCGTAGAATTTCTCTACTTTCAGTGTGCCGACAAAAGTATCGTTGGCACGTTCCAGAATCTCTATCACTTCACCTTCCGGGTTCCAGTTCTTACGTTTGGCAAAGAGGGCTATTTTTACTTTGTCATTATTCATGGCATGTGCCGAATTACGTTCGGCTATGAAAATGGTTTCTCCACCATCATCGGGGATGAAGGAGTTCTTGCCGTTGCTTTTACGCTGAAAGACGCCAGTCATAATCAGGCCGTGGTCGTTCAGTTTGTAGTGTCCTTTTTCTACTTCTTGCAGAAAATCATCTCAATCATTTCAGTAATGATGTCGGCACAAAGCATTTTAAGAGGATGTGTAGTAAGGTTCAGACTGCTTGATAATTGTTTCATGACGTGTAATATTTCGTTTCGGTTTGTCGGTTGGAATAAAGCTT
>ENA-OQCX01001581-OQCX01001581.1-human-gut-metagenome-genome-assembly--contig:-NODE-1581-length-10165-cov-4.287607_pt1 | contig 10165 bp, 10 predicted proteins | sample MGYA00242762_ERZ504587 | MGnify/ENA primary metagenome ERZ504587 (study PRJEB26092, sample SAMD00036337) | human gut metagenome | host: Homo sapiens | study: EMG produced TPA metagenomics assembly of...
GATGGAGATCCTTTGTGTTTTTCCGGCGGGAATCAATTTAAACACAAAAGACTTCTTGGAACTCAAATATTAAATTATAATATTCGAATACCATGATGCTTATTCATTTTATGATTTTTCAAATAAAATTTACAATTGGCAAAATCGGAATAATGGAATGCACGTGCAAAGTCGCAAAGCTTTAAATATATCTGGATTAGCGTATCGATTTTCGAATAGATGCCAATCAAAATATATACATTACAGACATTTCTACCAATCCACATTATACATTACATAGTAGTTATTTTTATGTATTTCAACAATTAGGATTAAATTATGAAGATTTAATAGCATGTTTAATTGCATCATCATTAATGAATAATACGAGGAATAAAAAAATGATTACCAATATTTTAAGCAGAAAAACGTGTGCACAATGCAAATATTGCTGTAGTTATACAGATGAAGATTTATGGGATGCTCCTGGATTCACAAAAGAAGAATTCCAGGAGCTTTCAAAAAAGTTATAATTTCCCAAACATATTACGCAATAATCTCTACTATCTTAAAATGAGTAAAAATGAAACTGACGAATATACATGTCCACTGCTTACTTCTAAAGGGTGTCAGTTAGATACTAATAAACCATTTAAGTGTGCAATATGGCCGCTTTATGTGATATATTATGAAAACCAAGTAGCTATTGCTGTTTCAGATATTTGTCCAGAGATATCTAAGATTAGTGATAACATAATTTTGCAGGGAATCACTGGCCTTATTCCAACCATAAAACAAATTATCCAGAAACATCCGGAATTAATTGAAAAGTATCGAAAAGAGTTTCGTATAATTTGTTACTTGTAAGTATAATTTTAGGATTCACTCCAAAATTCCAATTCGCCAAATAAATATTTATGTGTATAATAGGTTAAATCATCTGAGCTTTTCCTATCATCAATGTGCAAATTCCTCGAATCATAGCTAAAGGAATCTATGTCAGAATCTTTCAGTGAATTTATAATTGCTTCGGAATGCAGTTCCAGATAATTCTCGTCGTTATCGATACATTCCAACGCAATTCTTCTAATTCATCTATAGGAATAGATCCTGTATTCAAAAATTTAAAAACTAACAAATTTACTTCTACAAGATATTTATAATAAAATTCAAGATTTCTAATATGTACAATTTTGTTATGTAAATCGGTTAATGTTTCTAATGCTGCTACATGATTTCCACAAAGTCCTTCAAAAATAGAACGATTTACCTTAATTATAATTTCAGTAGATTCCTCCATTTTATAAGCATCTAGTATTTGTTGAATACAGTTATATGCTTCTATTTCTGTAAGTTTACCATTTAAGTAAAAAATTAAAACCGCATTATTAAGAGGCATCTCAAATCGCGGAAACTTTAAATACCCGATGTCTTTAGGAAGTACACTGATTTCAGCAGCACTCTTTAATGCGTCTTCATATTTGCCATTCATTAAAGACGCAGCTAAAAAATTATTAAGTGACATATAATATTCAATGGGATCCAATGGCATGCCACCCGTTTCCTTTGGTGCAAAGAAATCTTTGCTTTTTTTAATTAAAGAAAGAGCTTGTCTAGGTGGATGTAAACTGGTAGCTTTTCTTCGAATAATATTCAATTTATAAGAAGCATCTATGTCAAAATCTATCCTTCTTTTTATACTTATGTATAATTTGGTCTCATATTCCTGAGCCAGTTCGTAATGGTTCGTATGTATACATGCAATAATATATGCTGATACAATACGCTCCCATATTTCAATTTCATTATTTATAGAATCAATCTCCAAATAGGGAACAAGAGTAAGCGATGAATAATCACCCGGTCACGACTTCCTGGGAACCTTAAATATTCAGGTTCCCACGTTCTTCAGGTCTTACTTTTTCGATATCTATGATCCCGGTACATCTTTCTTTTATAAAGTCACTCCATGGCAGCAGCTGTTTTATGCCTGCGGGCTCATTTTTATAGTCCGGCATATACAGCAGCAAGGTGTAGAGATAATGATAGATGTTCAGGTTATTGGCTTTCGCTGTTTCTATGAGACTCAATACAATGGCACTTGCCGTTGCTCCATCAGCAGTATCATGAAACAGAAAGTTTTTACGCCCCGTCACATAGGTTTTTGCCCGACGTTCCGCTGCATTATTAGAGATCTCGCATCTTCCATCCAGTAGATAATTCATAAGGGTCTCTTTATGATTAAAGGCATAGTTTACCGCTTTTTCAAGCTTACTCCCGCCAGCAGGCTCCAGGGTTTCCAACCATGTCCAGAATTCATTCCAGATGGCAGGTTCTGTTTCCTGGCGTTTCTGTTTTCGTTCTTCCTGTGGAAGTTCTTTGTAGAGACGTTCCATATAGAAAAGACGGTTACAGAATGCAACTCCTTTTTCGGCAGGGAGCAGGGAACTGTCTTCTGCAGTTCCCTGCGGAGGTTCTGCAAGTTCCTGTTCAGAATTAATGTCCAGAAGTTTCAGCTTTTTCTGACGTGCTTTTGGGACTGCTTCAAAGAACTTACGCCTGCAGTGGGCAAGACAGCAGACCAGGACAACATCTTCGATCCTGCCGTATGCACTATACCCATCACACTGGAGCATCCCAGTGAAACCATGGAGAAATTCTATCGGATAATCCCCGCTCCGTCCGGGTCTGTAATCATACAGGATGATCGGTGGTTTTCCATCAGTCCCGCTCAGGTAGATCCACATATAGGATTTTGAAGTGGCAGTTTTTCCCTCTTCATGAAGCACCTGACAGGGTACCTCGTCTGCATGGAGGATCTCTCTTGCCAGCAGTTCCTGATGCATTACTTCATAGACTGGAGAGAGATATTCCAATGAACAGTAATTGTACCAGTGCGCTGCAGTTTCTCTTGGGACAGGCACCCCTTTTTCCATCCAGTCTTTTGACTGACGGTAAAAGGGAAGGTGCAGAAAGCTTTTCTGGTACATGACCATTGCCACCATATCCGGCGATGCGGGACTATGGGCAAGAAGCGGTGTCGGTGTTTTTGCCTCTACGATCATTGTTTCATCCTCCTGCCGACATACAGGACACATAAGGGTTTCCTGCATGTAATGGACCCTTACCACTTTTGCCGGAGTGATACGCAGTTCTTCCCGGACAAACTTATACCCCAGGTGTTCCATCGGGGAACCACAGTCCGGACAGATCCTTTCTTCCGGGGGAACATCGCAGGAGATCTCTTTTATGGGAAGGGCCTCATACAGATCTGCACGAACAGACTTTTTTCTTCTGGTCCGTGTATGTTCTTTTACAACGGTCACCGTTTCTTCCTCCTGGATTCCTTCCTCCTGATCAGGACGCCTGGTCTTTTCGCTGGATGTTCCAAAGATCTTCCTTTTCAGTTCATCTATCGTCTCGTTCAGGTTCGCAATAGTGCTGCGGAGCTCTTTTATGGTAGCTCTGAGATCCACAATGGTCTGTTCCTGTTCTTTATTCGTGTTTAATAAAAGCTGGATCATATCTTCTGTATCATGAGGCATGGCATTTCCGTCCTTTGTTTTCTTATCCCTATTATAAAAGAAGTACGGGGATATGGCAAACAGACGGGACAGATGGTACTGTCAATCTGACGGTACCTCAGTTGTGGATATCTTTCCTAAAAAAATGAAAGATATGCCTGTATGCTCATTCTTTTAGGAAAGATATCCACCTGCTGTTTTAAAACAGATGTTTTTTTGAGTCTCATCCACATCGCATTCGAAAGGAAAAAAGAAAGCAGTGGATAAGTGTCTGGCGGCTGCCTGCTGTCACGGATATAGAAAATTTAAAATTCTCTGTTTTGCACAAAGGATCAGAAATCTTTTTTTCTGCCTGTGCCTTTGATTGCTTTTGGCTGATCGATGGAAAGACCTTCCATAAGCCACCGGAATTCCTGACGCGTCAAAAGACGGGCTTCCGAAGCATTCCGCGGCCACTGGAACCTGCCGTTTCCGTCAAGCCTTTTCTGGAGCAGCACAAAACCATCCTTATCAAAATGGAGTGCCTTAAGTTTCCGGCTATCCCTTCCGCAGAAAAGATAAACTGCATTTGCATACGGATCGAGTTCATATGTATCGCGTATGATAGCCATAAGCCCGTCGAAACTTTTTCGCATATCTGTACGTCCGGTTTATCCACACATAAAGATAATGTGGCTTATAAACATGAAATTATCCTCATCTTTTTACTAAAAGCTTTATTTTAGGCATTCTTATAACAAAAGATGAGGATAAAAAAGTTATCTCAGCCACAGATGCGAGCAAGTTCATCCTCATTTTCTTCCCATTCCGGAGTCTCGTCTGGAATTGTAGAATTAGCAGTATTCATTGCTTCTCCAAGCATTTCAATGGATGGAGTCGCATAAATCCTGGTTGTTTCAGTAGATGAATGTCCAAGAATTACAGATATCATCTCCAGTTCAACACCGTTTCGGTATAAACCAGTTGCCCTGGTACGCCGGAACATATGGCAATGCAGATGCTTCGGGAGATTCGGGTATTCTGGCCTGATCGCATCCGCATATTTATTGATGATTCTTGAGACATTTCCAGGGGACATCGGAGCAATACTTCCTTTGATTTTCGTATAGAATAAGGGCTGATCAGGAAGCATTTCCGGATGAAACTGTCTTAAATACTTTTTCAAATGAGATACTGTTGCATCTGTAAGGGATACGGAACGTTCCTTATCGCCTTTTCCATGTATGTGAATGCTTGGAACGGATGTAAGTTTCAGGGATGATATCTTAAGTTCAAGAAGCTCTGCTATACGAATCGCTGTATCATACAGGAGAATCATGATCATCCTGTCACGGTTTCCTTTTTGTGTATCTGGAGGAGCGGCAAGCAAGGCTTTCATATCCTCATCCTGAATGATCTGTTTTTCCTTTTTTGGTTCCTTCAAAAAGGGTACATGAGATGCAGATAACGCTATCGACTGAAGAGAGATATCCATATCTGACGCATACCACAGATAGGCCTTAGTGCAGCAAGCCGGTTGTTGCAGGTAGAAGCTTCGCATCCCTGGCTGTTCAAATATCCCAGATAATCCAGCATAAGTTCACTGGTGCAATCAGTAAACAGAAACTTTTTTATGGATATTTTCCGTACATTTGTAATGTATCTCCGGAATACAGTGAGTCCATCACGATAAGTTTCTATTGTATGTATGCTCCTTGCTGCCTGACAGGAAGATAGTAGCTTAAAAAATCATTTGTCTTCGAGAAAAAGAGCTGGCAGTTCAAAGTTCTATTTTTCATCGGCCACCTCCGGTATTACGAAGGATGCAGACTGGTCTTTTTGCTTGATGATGGAAAAGGCTTCTTCCACCTGGTGATAATAATAAAAAGTATCATCCGGACTGGAATGACCAAGATACTTACTTAGATAAGGCATCATGTTATCCAGTTTCACACCCGATTTCATCCATTCGTTCATTCTTAGTACCACAAACGTATGACGCAGAGAATGCACTGTTGGCTGGAGAGCCCTTTCTCTGGCATAAGGTGTTTGCTCCCATGCTCGGTGAAACGTTTCCCGACGGAAGCAACCTGCAGTACTTTTGCTGGATCGGATGCAGGAAAGAACCATTCCGATTTTATTTTATATTTAACTGTCATGATCTTTAGATACTCACAGCACAATTGTCGCAGATCGTCCGGCAGATAGACAAGACGGTCATTGCTGCCTTTTGACTGATAAATTTTTAGTACACCATTTTCTAGGTCGACCATGTCCAGTCGCAGTTTTCTGGCTTCTGATACCCTGAGTCCACAGCAGAAAAGTATGCGAAACAGGATCCTGTATTCCAGAGCCAGCCTATGAAAGACCTCGGCATTTATGGTTGCTGGTAACTGTCAATTTCCAGAAACAAGGACTGTATTTCTTCAATGCTTAAAACATATGCGCTACGGTTGCTTTTACGGGTGAAGTTTCTCGGGACATAGCACTTAATTCCATATGCCTGCATGTACAGACTTAACTGTCGGAGAACGGAGATCCTTCCTGCAAGAGTAACTTTTGTTTCTGTTTTACGCAGAGTCCCCCATTTTCCCGCCAGTTCCTGAGTTATCACAGGAGTTTCAACCTGTTCCTGATTACAGAATTCATCAAATTTGTGAAGAATCCATTCTGCATGCTCATACTGGAAACCTGCGTTTCTTTTTTCTGTGATCATGCTTTCGATAAATGGTGCAAAACAGCTGGTGAAACTATAGTGTCCTGACATCATTCAGCCCCTCCTTCCAGAAGAAGGCTGTACTGTGTGAGGGACAGCGGACACAGACGCATCCTTTCTTCATCGAAAGAAAGATATTTCATAACACTGGTATTATCCGTATGACCAAGAGAATCCATTACCATCTGAATCCCTGCATTATTTCGTAAAAGAGTAGTTGCGAAAGTCCTGCGGAGCACATGAAAACCTTTGTTACTACATCATATCGTTCAGGAAGAATACAGTAAAGAGAGTTGTTGCATATCTTGGTACTCATCCTGTCATAAGGTGCGTGATGATGGACGAAAACATATGGGCTGTCTGTTTCCGGTCTTCCTTTTACAAGATACCGGTAAACTGCATTTCCGGCGGCCGTAGTTAGTGGAAGTGACAAAGCGTTCTGTGTTTTATACTGGATGACAGATACCCTTCTGTTCTTCCAGTCGATATCTTTCATTTTTAAACGGACAACATCCGAGGCACGCAGTCCGAGTTCCAGCCCAACCGTAACAATCGCTGCTGTTCTCAGTTCCATTGGGGTGGAAGCTGCATGACGGTACTCATGGATTCGTTGTATCTGATCGCCACCTAGAATGTCTGTGATGCCGGCAGAACGTGCACGTTCTGAAAAGAGTGCCTGGTGAAGTCCAGTCTGTAAAAGTTTCTGTTCCTCAAGATAATAAAGAAACTGTCTGATTACCGCGAAACTTGTAGCACGTCCATATGGAGTGGTATGTTCATCGGTAAGACTAAACAGACGGATATGGGATATGGTTACTTTGTCAAAACCGTTTATCCCGTTTGTTATCAGGAAACGGCAGAAACGAAGACAACTGAACTTATAGTTTCTTGCTGTGGAATGACTCCGGAATTCGCGGATCAACCTGTCCATAAAGCTTTTTACAGGAATACGGCACCATTCCGGGAAGGTATCAAGGATATCTATCCTGTATGTATAGCGTGTTCCTTTAAGCACAATCCCTTCCTCCGTGTACTGTTTAAAAAGCCGCAGGATACGTCTCCAGTTTTTCCAAGAATTCCCTAGGGTTCTCTTGATTTCTTCAAACCAGATCTCGGCTATTTCAGGATGATAACCTAATCCGTATCTGTAAAGAAAAAGGTATAAAGCTTTGAGGATATGTGACGAACTTTTCAACTGGGTAGTACCGTATCCAAGATCCCGGAGGACTGTTTCAAAAGCAGAGATACGTTTATGAAACTCGCAGGCAGAAAAAAGACTGCTTTTATTACGGAATTGTTCAAGAAGTGTCTGATGCTCTGATGAAAACAATTCCATACGGCCGATCTGAAAATAGATCCTGTCATCAAGCATTACACTCAGTTCCTCTGGTATTATATTAAGAGAAGCAAAAAATTCCAGCATGAATCTTGCATGGAGCAGATACATTTCCCTTGTATTTTCGGAACAATGAAAGTCTGTATGGATCAGCATATCAATCGCAGAAAAGGCAATCTCCTGTATCTCAGTTATTCCCTGCTCTGAAAGACAATACATGATCCTTGAACAGTGAACTTTTGCAATCTCAAACGATCTGTCTGTATATCTGGAACGACAGTTTCAAGATACAGATTCAGGTAATACTTCAAAGAATTCGGAACTTTATCATAGGATGACTGGATCTGATAAAAAAGGGCATCTGGTATGGAGCCAGTAGTTTGAAAAACAATTAACTGACTGATATACTGTCTCCAGAAATAACATTTTTGCCGATTATACTTCCCCTGAATGTTTGCAATCCATTGGTCTGCTGCTTCTTGAGAAAGATAAAGATTATTCTCTTCCAGATATTGGCCGAATTCCTCATAACATTGTTTGTGGGACAGTCGGCTTGAACTGCATTGTTTACGTTTGGTCAGATACGCTAATAATTGTTGCACCATGATGTTGTATTGGTTCATGAAACCACCTCCTATTTTTGATGGTTTCATTGTTCCATAAACTAATTTTTTTATCCTCATCTTTTTTAAAAAAGATACTGTAAAATCAATGTTTTTTACAAAAAATGAGGATAAAAATTTCATGTTTATAATCCGGTGATAACGAAGATCTTAGACACACCGGACAGATCACCTAACATAAATCCTGCAGCGCTGATAACGTATGAAATATGGTCTCACGGTCTGCTGCGTTGGTGATCTCAATCTGGAAACTGTGATAAGTGATCTTTATAACAGAGTCTGGAATGGTATCCGTTTTGAGCTGCACTGAGGATGGGCAGACTGCCGGTTCCTCAAAAGAAAGCGGTACAACTTCCTGTTTTCCTGAGAAAGAAGAATGGACTGGTTCCGGTATCTCACAGGCTTTTTGTCGAAGTCTTCGTATCTGGTAATAAAAGTTGCTTGTATGGATATGATGTTCCTGACACCAGCATTTATCAGAAAGACCACTGGACCGGCATTCCTGGATCAGATCCAACCATTCTTTATCTGTACGTCTTGGATTTTTTTTTAGGCATAAAAATTCAACTCCTGTTTTTTATTTGGAGTGAGATTAGCACAGGTACCAGAAGAACTGAAGTGAAATGGTCCTAAGTGCAAAAAACTGGAAAAGTTATAGAGATACCACTCCTTAGAGGGATTATCTCATAAATTTGGATACTGAAAAACCGGTGGATTATTCATCGCTTACGGTTCTTCTTCATTCAACAGCAAAGATTTCATCAAATATCCATATTTTAATATAGAATTATTTTTCATAATTTTTATGTTTCCAGGCAACAGAAAAAACCCCGGAAACCTTACGGTTCCGGGGTATCTTACGTTTGGACACAATGTACCTTGCGGTACTCAATATATATAATTTAAGATGTTATGCTAAAATTATTCGATGATTGTAGCAACACGTCCTGATCCTACAGTACGTCCACCTTCACGATATCAGACCGATGTATTGCGGTGTACAAATGGTGGTTTTTCGTGTGATTCGTGTGGGAAAATCCGGATTTCGTTGTGTCTGTATTATTTTTTTTGATTTTGTTATCATGGTGTTATCGAATCTAAATATTCTCTTCCCAAATCAGATAAAACGTAATACATTTTTCCCTTTCGTGGTTCTTTTTTAGGTAACAATAATCTTCCTCTATTTTTTTTGCTATCCATCCTATTTTTTGCCAACTCACATCCAATTCTTGTGCTAACTCCGTTGCTGTTTTATCTTTTCTACTATATTGTAACAATTTCAGCAACTGATATTGCTCTCTCTCCAATAAATTATCCTTTTTTTCTATTTCTTCTATTTCACTTCGTTCTTCATCCGAAAGTACCCTTTTCTCCTGTATACTATTTTTACAACCACATTTTAGGCAAGTACCACCGTATTTTTTCATTAGATTATACTCTTCTTCGCTAAACTCATGCATACAGTTTTCACAATATATTTTTTTATTTTCTGACAAAAAAAATTTTTAATAACTGGAGTGAAATTAAAGGGCGACTCAATAAAGTATGTACGGTATTCATTTCCCTTTGGTTTTCCCCATCTTAGATTTTCATCCATACATAATCCATAATTAAGTGCATAAATAGAAACTTTTTTTCCTGACTTATTTGACATTTCATTATATTTACTAATAAAGAAATTCAATTCTAAACTACCTAAATAAGGCTCTAATTCTTGTGCAATATAAAAATGACTCGTATATGGATTATTACGCTCTTTTTGAAATATTACTGCCGTATATTGGTTTGTTCTAATATTTGTTTTAATAGTTTTTTCTTTATCGATGATTTGATTAATAATTTGTTCAATTCTAATGACTCAATTCGTTCATTATATGTCATCTTTGCCGTTTTACTTTCTTCAAAAAATTGCACTAATCTTTCTTTATAAAAACGTTTCGATGCTTCATTTAAAAATATTTAATGTAATTCGTTTCTCCCTGAATTATAGATAACTCTTGCGCGTAAA
>ENA-OQCX01001582-OQCX01001582.1-human-gut-metagenome-genome-assembly--contig:-NODE-1582-length-10161-cov-2.857086_pt1 | contig 10161 bp, 12 predicted proteins | sample MGYA00242762_ERZ504587 | MGnify/ENA primary metagenome ERZ504587 (study PRJEB26092, sample SAMD00036337) | human gut metagenome | host: Homo sapiens | study: EMG produced TPA metagenomics assembly of...
CTGAAATATATATTTTTCATCCATATGCCTTGCGGAACATATCACCGTGTTGAATAAAGCAGATGGGACTGCTTTAAAGTAAAAAAAAGCGCACGAAACTATGAAGTGCCCCGTTGCGCTTTATGACATTTTAATACTTTATCTTTGGAAAGTCAACATTTTTGTTTGCCGGGGGCACCCGGCAGTGGCGCATTTGTAATGCAAGACCGCCCCACAAAACAAAAAAACGGCAGTTTTTACACCACCGTTTTTATGCATACATTTTATGAAAAATTATGACGGTCTTCTTACAGAAAGAATAGTCCTATAAGTAGCATCATTACTAATCTTAATACCATCCTGGGAGTTAGACGCATGTACAATCTGTCCATTGCCCATATAGATTGCAACATGTCCACCATAGCAGATCAGGTCGCCTGGCTGTGCATCTGCATAAGAAACCTCAGTTCCCCAGTTCTGCTGCTCGTAGGATGTTCTCGGAAGGCTGTAGCCAAACTGTGCATATACACTCTGTGTAAATCCAGAGCAGTCCGCACCGCTTGTAAGGCTTGTTCCACCCCATACATACGGGTTTCCGACAAACTGCAGTGCATAGTCTACGATAGAAGAGCCAGAACCACTGGATGAGCTGGAAGAACTGGATGAAGTATCTACATCCTCCGGATTTACAGTGTTGTCACTGTCGATCACATTGCCATATTCATCATGTTTTACACCGTCGCTGCTGTCAGATGTGCTCTCGTCATCACTGCTGTCGGTGTTTTCGTCATCAGAAGAGTCTTCACTGTCAGAATCCTCATCCTCTGTGCATCCATCATCTTCTGTATACTCACCATCCTCAGAAATCTCTTCCTGATCTTCTTCATCAGTATTCTCATCATACTGATTTTCCTGATTTTCCTGCTCCTGTGCTGCCTCTTCCTCAGCGGCCTGTCTTGCAGCTTCCTCTGCTGCTGCAGCGGCTTCTGCCTCTGCCTGACGTCTTGCTTCTTCCTCAGCGGCGATACGCTCTGCCTCAAGCTGTTCGATCTCTGCCTGCTGCTGAACGATCAGGTTGGAATACTCTGTTGCCATCTGCTGTGCGTATGCGATCTCATTGTCGCAGTCTGCGGAGTTGGCTTTCTTGGTATCGATCTGTGTCTGAAGGTTTACTGACTCAGATTCGTATTCCTGTTTCATTCCCTCGAGTTCTGCCTTCTCCTGTTTGTACTGGTCACCGAGCTGTGTTACCTGGTCAATGGTGTTGGCATATTTCTCAAGGCTCTGTCTGTCGTATTCATACATCTTCTGTGTGTATTCTGCTTTAGTAAGAAGATCAGAAAGGTTATCAGCATCCATCATCATCTGGAACCATGCAGCATTGCCGCCCTTCTCATAGATGTACTGAATACGTTCTTTCATTGCTTCGTACTGTTTAGCCTTGGCATTCTGTGCTTTCTCAAGTGCTGTCTGGGTATTCTGAATGTCAGTTTCTTTATTGCTGATATCTCCCTCAAGGGTCTGAATGGAAACCATGACATTCACAAGATTTGCATCCAAAGCATCAATTTCGCTCTGTAACTGCTGCTTTGCTGAATAAAGCTGGTCGATCTGTGCGTATGTAGCATCCAATTGTGCGCTGGTAGCTGCCTGTTCCTCTCTCAGCTCGTCTTCTCTTGACGCGCTTACGCTGACAACCTGTGATGCTGTCATCATTAATGCTAACGTCATGCAAACAATTCGTTTCTTCATGTTTTCACCTCATAATCTAAATCAATCTATTTTGTAACATTTTCGAAATATCTTATTGAACTTCTTTTACATATTAACATATCGTTCTCAAGAACGCAAGAGTAAATAATTAAAAAATTTAAAATTTTGTAACATTTAGTAAAGAATACGAAAAAAAGAAGCAGCCTTCTGTAATGAAAACTGCTTCTCTTCACTGTTAATGCTTTATTTTAGCTGTACAGATCTGCAAGTATCTGTGCTGCTGTCTTGTTCTTATATCCATCCGGATCAGAAAGTGTACTGCTGTACCATCTCAGATAATTTCCTCTTCGAATATAGTTTCCACAGGATGGATGATATTCGTATTTCGTATATCCCTTATATCTGGACATATAAGTTTTGGCAAGTGCAACTGCCTGGCTGTCATAATCCCCATCCGGTGTGCAGGTTCCTGCAATCTGGCAGCCTGCCTGTGGTGTGGAATGAACGATCACAGCACTCTTATCTGAACACTGTCCAAGAACGATCCAGGTATGTCCGGAATCATAGCCAATATCTCCTGGCTGCATCTTCCATTTTGTTTGAGAAAGATAATTCTGGTTTACGATCCGTCCCCACTTCAGAGTATTCTGATAATAAGAACCAATATCTCCGGAAACTACGGTATATCCACCGCCTTCTCCAGACTTTGTATGCATAACCTGATAAGATGCCCATCCTACAAATCCAGAACAGTCAAGTCCCTTGATTCTGTTTGCAGTCGTTAAATCCCTGTAATTATTATAGTTGTAACTGCTCGTCTGACTGTTATACCAGGAAACCCAGGTCGGACTTACACCTTTTCTTGTGGAATCTGTCCAGCCGCCGCCCCATACATAAAGGGCCCGACCTACCGGCTGCAGTGCTCCTGCGAGATAATTCTTAAGCGTTCTTGCAGAGGTTGGTGCTGTCGGACCAGAGTTGGAACTGTCAGTATAAGAGCCCGTCATAACTCCGTTTGAGTCAAAAACGTAATATTTGCCGTCAATCAGCTTCGTACCTGTTGTTATCGTGGTTGTGCTTGGATTAATATAATAAGTCTTACCATTTTCCTTTACCCAGCCGGTAGTTACAACTCCTGTTTTTGGATTGAAATAGTAAGTCTTGCCATCAACTGTCTTGAAGCCTTTGTACATGACACCTGTATTCTTTGCAAAGTAGTAGCGTTTGCCGCTGCTGCTGCCAAGCCATCCGGTTGCCATTACATAGGTCTTTCCGCGGAAATAACGGACATTTCCGTTGGCTGCTGTCAGGAATCCGCTCTTGGCTGCACCGGTTGTCCCATCAAAGTAGTAATAATAGGCTCCAATCTTCTTAAGTCCCCTGTACATAATTCCTGTTGATGGGGTAAAATACCACTTCTCGCCCTTGCTGTTCTTCATCCAGCCAGTTGCCATCGTGTAACTGCCTGATGAAAAATATCTCACAACGGTACTTGAAGTTTTGACAAAACCACTGACCGTGTAGCCTGTAGACGGTTTGAAATAATAGTAATTCCCACCAATCTTCTTAAATCCCTTGTACATTGCTCCTGTACGGGAATCGAAGTATCTCATCGATCCCTTGGAACTTCTCTGCCAGCCCTTAAGAAGAACTCCGGTCTTCGTATTCAGAAAGTACTTATTACTTCCAAGTGTCAGCCATCCCTTGACCTTCTTGCCGCTCTTGTAATAGTAAGTTTTGCCGTTTACTGTACGAAATCCTGTCGTTGTTGCAGCCTGAACATCTACCGTCGTTGTATGTACGGCAAATCCTGCTGCAAAAAGCATGAGCCCAAAAGTATCCCCAAAAGTCCAGCTTTTCTACATACCTTCTTCATATATCGTCCTCTTTCCAAAAACTTATTGTTACTTTTTTTCGTTGCAAATTTTACAATATTATTACAATATCATGTAGGTATTATATCGCAAGATTTATGATACGTCAATACATAAAAAAGAGCGGGGAAAACACTGCCTGATGTCTCACATAAGATATCAGGCATGTGTTTCCCGCTCTGCTGAAATTGATCTTAAAGAAGATGTTTACGAAGTTCTGCTCCGTCCTGTGCGCTTAAGTAAGCCGGTGCAACATCAAAAACTGTCTTGCAGCCTTTCTGTCCTTCCTGGCTCATGCGGTATGCTGCTCTTGCATATGCTGCGATTACGGAAGAAGTGAATTCCGGGTTAGAATCCAGTTTCAGGCTGTATTCGATCACATGACTGTTCTCATCATTCCAGCCTGTTTTGCCGGAACGGATAACAAATCCACCGTGCGGGATCCCGCTGTGATCACGTTTCAGTTCTTCTTCTGTGATGAAGTGTACTGTAGTATCGTACTCATCGAAGTAGTTCGGCATAGTCTTGATCTCGTTCTCGATACGTGCAAGGTCTGCGCCTTCCTCAGCTACTACGAAGCACTCTCTGGTGTGTTTCTGTCTTGTTGTAAGTTCCGGATTTTCTCCGTTTCTTACAGCTTCCAGTGCTGCTTCTACCGGGATGGTGTACTGTTTGCCGTCTTTGACTCCGTCGATCCTGCGGATCGCATCGGAATGTCCCTGGCTTACACCCTTGCCCCAGAATGTATAATCTTTACCGTTGGTAAGGATTGCATTTGCATACAGTCTGTTCAGGGAGAACATTCCCGGGTCCCAGCCCACGGAGATGATTCCTACATGGCCGCTCTCGGAAGCTGCCTTGTCTACGTTTGCAAAATGCTCCGGAACTCTTGCATGAGTGTCAAAACTGTCTACGACATTGAACCACTGTGCATATTTCGGTGTCTGCTCCGGAAGGTCTGTTGCACTTCCTCCGCAGAGGATCAGAACATCGATCTTGTCTTTCATTTTTTCTGCTTCATCTACATGATAAACGCTTGCTGTATCTGTGAGGATTTTTACTGTTGAAGGATCACGGCGTGTAAAAACTGCTACAAGCTCAAGATCCGGATTGTGCTTAACTGCACATTCTACGCCTCGTCCAAGGTTTCCATAACCTAAAATTCCAATACGAATACTCATCTTAAGATTTCCTCCTGTACTTTTCCATTGTACTTCTAAAGTTCCTGCCTGCTCGGTTACAGGAACCTGACCTGCTGCTTTTGCTTTATCACAGCAGTACGATACTATGATAATATCACAACTAAAAAATGTCAATCCGTTGATTTGTATTTTCTTTTATTCATTTAGTAATACTGAATAATTTTCTCAGCAGCAGAATACACCGCCGCCCGGACAGCACAGTCCGCAGAGCATATTTGCGATACAGAGCTTCATACAGTAATCGCTTCCATCCACCGGCATTCCGCCAAAAGGATTCTGCTGTTCCTGATACCAGGTTCCGCCGCCCTCCATTCTCTGAAGGAGCATACGATACTGTACATTATCCGGCTCCAGGTTTACCGCTGTCCGGATATCCTCCAGTGCATTGACATTATTTCCAAATCCCATATTTGCCATCGCAGAAAGGTAATACCACTCTCCGTTCCTCTGCTTCAGGGATGAGAGTACATTCATTGCCTCCTGGAAATGACGGTTCTGGATATAATTGGCAGCCGCCTGTCTGCGGATTGCCTCCTCATCCTGGTAAGTGCTGTTCTGACGGCCTGTAAATCCACCGTAGTAGCCGCCTGCATTTCCATAAGAGGAGCCGTATTCCTTTTCTTTCATGATCTGTTCATAAGCCTGCTGGACTTCCTTGAACTTCTCTTCCGCCTGTTCTTTGTTTGGATTATTGATATTTGCATCCGGATGATATTTCCTGCTCAGTTTCCGGTATGCCTTTTTGATTTCTTCATCGGATGCATCCCTGGAAACGCCAAGGACACTGTATGGATCAAACATTTTCTTTCTCCTGCTCTTTCTTCCTCTTACCGGACACTGCTTCAAATCTGCACCAGACTCCGGAATACAGAATATTCCGCAGTATATCGGTATATTTAATAATAGGAAGTTTTTCAAATTCCCGGCAGACCTCTGCTATCATCATGATCAGCATCTGCCGTACCTGTTCATCGAACCCTTCCATTATATAACTTCTGGAAAAAGGATTGTAATTTCCTTTTTGATATCTTCCTCTACATCATCATAGGCATCCATGAGATAAATAAATTTACCCAGGAAAAACCCATCCGGCGCAGTGTCGGTTCCCACAGATCTGCCCGATACGCAAAGATCTCCTCCATGATCTTCCCGAAACATCCGGAAATGCAATCGATATTCTCTTCCCCCGCCTTCTCCATCTCAGAAAGTTCATTCAGAAGTGAAACGATCGTGTCGACTTTCTTACGCCACCGCTCTTCTGCATGCTTCTCTTTGCCCCGAAGGAGGTTCCCGTACAAAAGACTCAGAAGCTTCTTCTCGTCTTTCCAGTCATCCTCACATTTATAGTATGCAAGAAAAACATTCATATCTGCGGCATACTCTGTGATCGCATTTTTGCGGACCGGCTGTTTCCGTACAGGGTGGATGATGCATCTCGTCGTTCCCTTCCTTGTCGGCGGCTCATAGAGCCCGCTCAGGAGAAGGATCACAAACGTCATATCATATGTCAGGGAAATCTGTCCTGTCACTCCATAGCGATCCCGCAGTTCTCTGCAGAGACCACAGTAAAAAGAACGATACAGGTCAAAATCCTTGAATTTAATCTCCGGTTTATTCATTACCACATAACCAAACATAAGACCTCCGGCTGTATTCTGATCTCAGATCGTATTCAGCTTTTTTTGATAAATTTCGTGTGGCATTTCGGACAGTCGATCTCTATCTTGCCTTTTCCTCTCGGAATACGGATCTTCTGTTTGCAGTTCGGACAGGAATAAATGTGATATTCCTTTCTCTGCTGCATGATGTTTTTCTCACGGTTGAATTTCTGTCTTATGCCGGATGTAATGGACAGATATTTCTGGTTTTCGGCATAACGCTTCTGTATATCTCTGGAAAGCATTCTGTAATAAGTATAAAGGATCGCAAGAAGGCCAATGGTATCAAACGCCGCGCCGACTCTGTTCCGGATAAACATGGACAGAATGATCATCACAAATGCAACGCCCATCGTAAATCTTGCAAATGCGTCTACTCCATAGCGTCCTTCCATAAACTTGATAAACTTTTCTCTCATGCAAGTCCTTCTTTCTTTAATGAAATGATGTCACTATTATTATGTAAGATTATTTTTATCTGTCACTGCACACCTGGAACACATAAAACTTCAGATAATAAGATTCATCTGAAGACCACAGGATCGGATGATCCGGTGCCTGGGTTCTGTATTCTACCTGGCGCAGTCTCTTGTGTGCATTTCGTGCGGCCTGTCCGATCGTCTTGGTAAAGAGTTCATAATCCATAAAATGAGAACAGGAACAGGTTGCAAGGAATCCTCCATCCTGACAAGCTTCATACCACGCAGGTTGATCTCTCTGTAACCCTTGACTGCATTCTTGATAGAGCTTCGTGACTTGGTAAACGCCGGCGGATCGAGGATCACAACGTCATATTTCTCGCCCTCTTCTTCCAGTCTCGGAAGCAGTTCAAAAACATCCTCACAGATAAATTTAACTCTGCCGTCCAGTCCGTTCAGCTTCGCATTCTCCTGTGCCTGATGAACAGCAAGCTCAGAAGCATCCACGCCGGTAACTTCTCTTGCTCCTGCAATTCCCGCATTCAGTGCAAAAGAACCTGTATGTGTAAAGCAGTCCAGGACTCTCGCATCCTTGCAGAGTTTCTGGATCGCAAGACGGTTGTATTTCTGATCCAGGAAAAATCCTGTCTTCTGTCCGTCCTTGACATCGACTGATATTTCACTCCATTTTCGACAATCTCAACAAGAGTCGGGAACTCCGGTCCGATGAAGCCCTTGTGAAGTTCCATTCCTTCCTGCTTGCGGACTTTGGCATCACTTCTCTCGTAGATTCCACGGATGTTGATTCCGTCCTCTGCAAGAACTTTCCTGATAAGTTCGAGGATCATTTCTTTCCAGCGGTCGATTCCAAGTGCAAGGGACTGTACGACCAGAACATCCTCAAATTTGTCAACTGTCAGACCTGGCAGGAAATCTGCCTCGCCAAAGATCAGGCGGCAGCTTGAAGTATCTGTTACCTTTTTGCGGTATTCCCAGGCATCTCTTACTCTTTTTTCAAAAAGTCCTCGTCTATATGCTGATTCTCATCTCTGGAAAGCAGACGTACCGTGATCTTGGAATTGGTGTTGATAAATCCTCTTCCAAGCGGATATCCGTCAAAATCATGTACCAGCACGATATCTCCATTTACAAAGCTTCCCATAATACTGGCGATCTCGTTGTCAAAGACCCACATGCCACCGGATTTGAGAAGTCTTCCCTCTCCTTTTTTCAGTGTAACCACTGCAAGACTCATATTATTTCCCCTTTCGGCTATATATTCCCCATCAATTAGTTAGCAAGTTGTTACTGTCCACAGTAACAACAAGATTTCTCTCTATTCTATCACAGATGCTTTTAGATTTCCAGTTTTTCGCAGGGCTCACAAAAAAATCACAGTTTTGCAGTTCTCAAAAAAGCTGCAAAAAGCCGCAGCTTCCTGGTTATTCAGAAAAGCTGCGGCCTGAGGGCTTTGCCTAATGATTAGTACTCTTCGTTGTAGGATTCTTAGTCATAAGACTCCTCATCATAAGAAGTCTCATCTGTAGATTCCTGCTGAGCAGAAGTGTCTGTACTCTCACCATAAAGCTGTTCAAAGAACTTCATGGTATCATTGTACAGAGTCTGTCTGTCTTCTGCGGACTGAGCTGCAAGGATATCGTCTGTTGCCGGCTCGGTCTCAATGCTGAAAATCTTCTTCATGTCATTGTTGACCATATTGAGCTGACTGGATACATAGATATCTGTTTCTGATGCTGTATAAGTTGCTCCGCCATCCTTGAGAACATTCAGATATGCCTCAAGAACTTCTTTGTAAGTTTGGAAGCGGTGTCTGTATCAAGAGTCACGGTCGGCTGCACTGCATTTGGCATTACAGTATTGAGAACTGCGATATCTCCATTGTATTCTCCCTCGCAGAACTGTTCTGCCTGGTCAAACTGTGCCTTTGAAGCATCATCGAGGGAATCTGTATTTAAAGTATCCTCTGTGGAAGCGTCTGTTTCGTATGTCTCATCACCGGTTGCTTCCGGAATTCCTGTACCATCATCGGAACTGCTGTCAGATTCATCTGTACTGGTGTCTGTAGAATCTGTTCCTTCCGGAGTTTCTGTAATTTCTTCGTAATTGTCCTGTGTTCCGTCTTCAGTTGCCTCCGGGATTCCCATGCCATCATCCTCAGAGCCGTCGTCCGGTTCCAGAACGTCATTCATGCCTGTATCCTCTGCAACGCTGGCATCCTCGGTGTAAGATTCCTTGGCGCCATCAAGAACATCGCTGTCTACGTCCTCGGTGATATCTTCGCCGTCACTGGAATCTTCATCTACAAGATCTTCTTCGCCATCGGAAGAGGAATCATCGGAAGAACTGTCGTTATTCATAGTCTTGTCGAGGTTCTTCTGGATGCTTTCCAGAGTCTGCTTCATTTCCTGAATGTCGTAATTCTGCTGTACGATTTCCTGAAGAAGTGCTGTGATCGTATTCAATTCATCGGAGCTCAGAGATACGTTGTTCTGGATTGCAATGTTGTTGACGATGTTGTAGATCTCGTCTGCGTTCTGAACATTGTCACCGATGATCTGCAGTTTCGCCTGGTTGATGATGTTGGTAGCATTATCGCCGCCGACCTGCTGTGCAACATCTCCGGTAACTACGACTTCCTTGGTAGCAAGGTCTTTCTTGGTGGAATCAAGCTGCTTGCCGCTGGCTGTCTCGTAAGCCATCATGACACCGGTAAGTGCTCCTGTTCCGGAAACTTCATACGGGCAGGCTGCAACTGCCTCGCAGTTGGAAACACCTGCTGTGGAAAGTGCATTTGCAAGCATGTTGCAGGTTACGTAGTTGAGGTTTGCAGTACGAACCTTGATGCCGCCGGACTGGGTTGGTTTCACATAGGCGCAGCTTAAAGTTCTTGTACCGATCTGTGCGCTTGAAATATATTTTCCCAGATAATTGCGCTCATCCTGGTTATTAACTGTGATGATCTGTACCTGGCTTGCATCTGCCTTAAAATATTTCATCATGGTATTCTTCTGTTCATCTGTAAGGTCTGCACCAAGTGTTACTACTTTGGATGCATCTGCCATTGCCGGGATCGGGTTACTGAGTGCAAGGCACATGCTGCACAGTGCGGCTACGATCATACTTCTTTTTTTCATAATCTCATCCTCCATTATGATATGATGCGGCAGTCTCAAAAGCTGCCTTCCTGGTTTCTTCTTTCAAGTGTTTTTATTATAACACAGCGTTCTGCAGTAATTTGTATTTTTTTATTTATTTTCTTCGTAAATCAATTCAAATTTTCCATGAAAACATAACA
>ENA-OQCX01001583-OQCX01001583.1-human-gut-metagenome-genome-assembly--contig:-NODE-1583-length-10161-cov-1.260215_pt1 | contig 10161 bp, 12 predicted proteins | sample MGYA00242762_ERZ504587 | MGnify/ENA primary metagenome ERZ504587 (study PRJEB26092, sample SAMD00036337) | human gut metagenome | host: Homo sapiens | study: EMG produced TPA metagenomics assembly of...
GAAGTGGAACGCGTATTGAACATGGCTGACGGTTGCTTGTTGCTGGTCGATGCTTTTGAAGGACCGATGCCTCAGACTCGTTTCGTGCTTCAGAAGGCTATCCAGTTAGGCTTGAAACCGATTGTGGTCATTAATAAGGTAGACAAGCCGAACTGTCGTCCGGAAGAGGTGCAGGAAATGGTGTTCGACCTGATGTTCAGTCTTGATGCAACAGAGGAACAGCTCGACTTCCCGACGATCTACGGTTCTGCCAAGCAGGGTTGGATGTCGGAAGATTGGAAAGAGCCGAAGGAAGATATTACCGCTTTGCTGGATGCTATCATCCAGTATATTCCGGAACCCGAGGTATTGGAAGGCTCTTCCCAGATGTTGATTACTTCGTTGGACTATTCCAAGTATGTAGGCCGTATCGCTGTGGGGCGCGTGCATCGTGGCGAACTGCGCGAAGGGCAGGAGATCATGCTTTGCAAGCGTGATGGCTCGATGGTGAAATCGAAGATCAAGGAAATCGATGTGTTCGAAGGACTGGGGCGTACGAAAGTAGATGCTGTCCAGTCCGGCGATATCTGTGCGATTATCGGTGTGGAAGGTTTCGAAATCGGTGAGACGATTGCCGATGCCAATGATCCGGAACCGCTGCCGACGATCGCTATCGACGAACCGACGATGTCTATGTTGTTTACGATCAATAACTCTCCGTTCTTCGGGAAAGATGGCAAGTTTGTGACATCTCGCCATATCTATGAACGTTTGATGAAAGAGTTGGACAAGAACCTTGCCTTGCGAGTGGTTCCGACAGATTCTGCCGATTCTTGGTTGGTGTATGGACGCGGCGTTCTCCACTTGTCTGTCCTGATCGAAACCATGCGTCGTGAAGGTTACGAGTTGCAGGTTGGTCAGCCGCAGGTCATTATCAAGGAAATCGATGGCCAGAAGTGTGAACCGGTTGAACAGTTGACAGTCAATCTGCCGGAAGAATGTTCCAGCCGTATCATCGATATGGTAACCAAACGTAAGGGTGAAATGACGATGATGGAAAGCAAGAACGACCGTATGCATCTGGAATTCACGATTCCTTCTCGTGGTATTATCGGTTTGAATAATGCTGTTTTGACTGCATCAGCTGGTGAAGCGATCATGGCTCACCGTTTCCTCGAATACCAACCGTGGAAAGGTGAGATCGAACGCCGTACGAATGGTTCTATCATCGCGATGGAAACAGGTACTGCCTATGCTTATGCTTTGAATAACTTGCAATCCCGTGGACGTTTCTTTATTGCTCCAGGCGATGAGGTGTATGCCGGACAGGTTGTTGGCGAGCATACGAAAGACAATGACTTGGTGGTTAACGTGACGAAGTCGAAGAAGCTGACGAATATGCGTGCTTCCGGTTCGGATGATAAAGTGTCTTTGGCTCCTCCTACGGTGTTCAGCCTGGAAGATGCTTTGGAATATATCAAAGGCGATGAATATGTAGAAATCACCCCGAACAGCATGCGTATGCGTAAAATCATCCTTGACGAACTTGAACGTAAGCGCCAGGGAAGATAAAAGCTATCACAACATAATCGCGCCGATAATGCAAATCATACTTGGACTTGCGTTATCGGCTTTTTTTGTTTTAATTCCAAATACATGCACTACTAATCCTATTTATATCGGGAGGGCAGTTTGTAAATCGTATTCAAACGTGGTACGGTTGTTGATTGTCAAATTAATAATGAATAATATCAAAAAATAAGGGGAGGCATTTGCGTATACTGATTATTTTTGTCCTATTAAGTAAAAAACTTTAAAGGAAAATGAAGAAAAAAGTATATACAGCGTTCATATGCCTTTGTTGTGCTGTGGTGTCTCTCTTTGCTCAGGAGCGCGTAGTAGAATTAACGAATCCGAACGAAAGCTGTACGAGTATTGCTGCCGGCAAATTGGCGACGACTGATGGTTCGGTCATGACATCGCAGACGTGTGACGGGACTTCTCGTACTTGGATGGAGGTTGTGCCTGCCCAAAACTGGCCGGACACCGCAAAACTCGATCTTTATTGGGATCTCCGTCATACGGAAAGCAAAAACGACCGTTTGGGTGTGAAACTGAAAGGTTCTATCCCACAGGTTCCTTATACATTTGCTTATCTGAATACCGGTTATCCTTGTATGAACGAGAAACAGCTGGCGATGGGAGAAACGACTATCGTTGGACGTAAGGAACTGCGCAGTCCGAAAGGCTTGTTCCATATCGAAGATTTGCAGGGGATTGCTTTGCAACGTTGCAGTACGGCACGCGAGGCGGTCTTGCTGATGGGACGCTTGGCAGAACAATATGGTTATCGCGATGGCGGGGAATGTCTGACGGTTGCCGATAAGAGGGAACTTTGGTTTTTCGAGATTACGGGTGCGGGTCCGGAAGATATGGGGGCTTATGGGTTGCCCGGCGCATACCGGACGACCATGTGACGGTTTCGGCCAATACACCTCGTATTTCCGATGTCGATTTCGGGGATAAGGATAATTATATGTATAGTGAAGGACTGAAGGAGAAAGCACGGAAGTTAGGGTATTGGGACGGGAAAGAACCTTTCAAGTTCTGGAAAGTAATCCATGAAACGGGGAAGAAGCCTTTTACCATCCGGGATTTTTTTGTTTTGAAAACGCTGGCTCCTTCTTTGAACCTGACGATGGACATGGAGGAGTTACCTTTGTCTGTCAAGCCCGAACAGAATGTTTCTTTGGCGGATATGAACCGTTTGCTGCGTGAAACATATGAGGGAACAGAATGGATATGACAAAAGACATGATGGTTACGAAGAAAATCAAGGATAAAGATGGAACCGAGCGTGATACGATATATAAAAGCCCGTTGGCACAAAACTGGATGACGAATGATATGTTTGAATTCCTGAATGCACAGCGAGGTGAAAAGAAGATAGAGAAACAGCGGACGATATCGGTTGTCTGGTGTGCTTATTCGTTTGTGATCCAGTGTCGAGATTGGTTACCGGACGAGGTTGGAGGCGTTTGTTGGTGGTCGGAAGATAATCCGGGTGAAAGTCCCCGTGTCCCGTTATTTGCCGGGATGACGGATGTCCCTGAAAGCTTTAAGGTATGCGGGCATAAACGATATCGTCCTGATGCCGCCCTTTGGACCTATCGACGTACAAACCGTTTGGCGCAAGTGAGTTGGGGGCATGGTCGTAAATTAATCGAGCCTGCCGTCCTCTCTTTCGAGCAGAAGGCTGCCGACGAAATGCCTCTGATAGAAGTGATCAGCCGTGTCAACCGTATCCATCGGTGGATGATCCGGGAACGTCTGATTGCCACTGCTTTCCTCCTTATACTGGCGGTACTCTCATTTATTTATTGGCAGATATGGCAATATGGAATAGCCATCATTCTGTTTTTTATCCTGCTTTGGGGAGCTGGCCTGGGGCTGATCTTGTGGATTTATCGCAAGAAATTCCTGAACCGTATTCAGAAATCAAGAAGAACCTGGACGAACTTAAAATCATAGACAGTTGACCAGAGTCAGCTGCTTCGCCTATTTCAACTAAAAATTTAATATCCGTGCTGTTATGTTGCAACGCCTATTTATATTTTTACTTATTTTCCTTATTCTACCGGACATTTATCTGTATCTCAGATTTATCGTTCATCTGACGGCAAAGCGCTGGCTGAGAATCCTCTACTGGTTGCCTGCTTTCCAGCTATCCGCAGGATTACTTTATCTGGTTTACTTCTCCAATTAACGCCTTTGCCGAACGCCATACACAGGCTATTGGATGGTTTTCCATCTTTTTTCTTCCTGTTTTACGGCTCCTAAATTATTACTGTCTCTCTGCACAATTATCGGGATACCTTTCCGCAAATGGCTACGGTGGCCCCGAACTCCCTTTATCTGTACCGGACTGACATTAGCCGTGATTTCTATCGTAATGGTCATCTACGGGTCTTTTATCGGACGCACGCAGTTTGACGTCAAAGAGGTAACTTATTCCTCGCCCAAGCTTCCATCAGGCTTTCGATGGATACCGTATTGTTCAGCTGTCGGATATTCATATCGGAAGTTGGCAGGGAAATGCTTCCGCTATTCAGAAGTTAGTAAAACTGGTGAATGAGCAACAGGCCAATCTTATCGTCTTTACCGGAGATCTGGTTAATCATCGTGCAGTCGAACTGAATGATTTTCAAGATATACTGGCCGGACTGAAAGCCAAAGATGGAGTCTACTCCATTTTAGGGAATCATGATTACGGTCCTTATTTCCGCTGGAAAAGCAAAGATGAGCAAGACGATAATCTGAATGATCTCCTGCAAAGACAAGCCGCTATGGCTGGAAGTTATTGAATAATTCTCATACGATTCTGATTCAGGGCAGCGACAGTAATCGCCCTTATTGGAGTTGAAAATGAAGGAGAACCTCCTTTCTCCCAATATGCTGATCTCCCCGAAGCGATGCGGGGAACGGAAGGCATGTTCCGTATATTGCTCAGCCATAACCCTACCCACTGGAGACGGGAAGTACTCCCACAAACAGACATCGATTTAATGCTGGCAGGGCATACCCACGCTATGCAGTTAAAATTCGGGAATCATTCTCCTTCCTCTTATATCTATCCCGAATGGAGCGGGATGTATCTGGAAGGAACACGGTGGTTTGTACGTAAAGTGAAGGCATCGGCTATGTCGGACTTCCTTTCCGCTTCGGTGCATGGCCGGAAATAACAGTGCTTACCCTACGACGGTAAGCACGCTTTTTCCATTGATCTTCTTATGTACCTGCACCTGAACCGAAATACGTTCACTCATTTCCTGTACATGGGAAATGACTCCGATTTTCCGTCCCTGCATCTGTAGCTGCTCCAAAGCTCCATGGCTGTTCTCAGGCTGTCAGCATCCAACGAGCCGAATCCTTCGTCGATAAACAGGGATTCTACTTTCAGATTATTGCTCGAAAGCGAAGATAAGCCCAATGCAAGTGCCAGTGAAATCAGGAAAGATTCACCTCCCGAAAGCGAATATACCGTACGTATCTCGTCACACATATCGCAATCAATCACCTGAAGCGCCAGTGTATCGGGGACTTGCTGTAACTTATACCGCTTGGAAAGATAAGCCAGATGTTTGTTGGCATGGAGCAATAGCAGATTTAAAGTATAACTTTGGGCTATGACTTTAAATTTCGCACCGTCGGCACTACCTATCAATTATTCAATTTAGCCCAACGTACGGCAACTGCCTGCTTTTCGGCAAGCTCTTTGGTTATCTGCTCAAAGATTGTTTTATTCTTTGCCTGCTGCAACAGACGTGCCTCCGCAGTCGACAGCGCACGTTCCGTATTAAGATTATCTTCCTGCTGCTTCGCTATAGTCTGAGGAAGCTGATCCGGAAGTTCGATACCTTTCTGTTGCTCCCGAAGTTCTTCAATGGCAACAGACAGCTGTTTCATTTCTCCTTGCAGGCCGGAAAGATGATTTTGTACTCCCTCCACTTGTTTACGAGCCTTTTCCAACGCCTCATTCAATTCTTTTTTCTCTTCGGGCAACAGCAGCTTCAGCTTCGTCCGCACTCTTCCCTTTTAATAACAAAGAACGTTCCTGTCGGAGTGCATCCAACGCTTTAGCGATCACTTCGAATCTTTGTTGCTCATCAACAGCTGCTTTCTGTAAAATAGCCGACTGTTCTTTAGCGGCTGATACCTTTTGCGCAGCCAAACGACACTGCGAGACATTCTCACGCAGAGCATCACAGTGTGTCCGCAATTTCTTTATTTTCTCATCGTTCTGCTGCCATTCCGCATACAGATGCTGATAAGCTGAAATACGTTCCGCCAACTCATTTAACCGATTCTGTATCTGCTCTTCCTCTCTAGCCGGCAATCCTTCTTGTTGCAAAACGGACAATTGTTCTTTTATCTGTACCTCAGTTGCCCTTTGATGGGTTAAATCTCGTTGCAGGACAATGCTGCGATATTTATCTGCTGATAAGCAGACACTGCAGTATTATATTCCTGTTCCATATTCCGGTAAAGAGTATCCACTACCTCTTGTTCCCATGATAAGGATGTGTCGTACTTCCACAAACCGGACAAGCCTCCCCTTCCTGCAACTGCTGACGCAAGGCTTTCACATCCTTTCCTACCGCCATACGGGCATTTTCATAAAGCCGCTGCAAGGCTTTAACTACAGCATCCTGCTCTGCCAACTGCTGTGTACAAGCAGTCACTTCCTTTTCCAGTTTCTCTATTTCCTGCTTCGACTTCGATTGTTCTTCAGTCAATTTCTTTATATTCTGCAAGCGCGTCAGTTCTTTTTTGAATCTTACCCTGCTCATCTACCAAAGAAGGATAACCGAAAGAATTTAACCGGCCAAGGCGTTCTTCATTCACCTTTGTCCATGTTTCCAGTGTATCCTTTTCCTCATTAAGGATGACCTCAATCTGTTCCAGCTGCAGTGACTCCACATCCGTACGATTCAACAGACGACTCAAAGAATGATAGGAGATCCGTAACTGCTCTACCGCAGATGCAGATTTCTTATCCTGATCCGCCACCTGCTGACGGGCAGCCTGCAAAATTTGTTGAGACTGTATATACCCCGCCTGCTGCGACTGTATTTGTACATCCAGCTGACGTGCCTTTTTCAAATCCGGCTGTATCGCTTCCCACTGCGCTTTAAAATGAATCAGTCCTTCTTCCTGAACAACCAAAGCATCCTGTAGATTCTTTTGTTTATTCAGTTCCTCCTGCTCTTCCTGCTGCTTTTTCACCCAAAGAGCTTCCTGCATTTTCAATGAACGGACCACATTCAATTGCGCATTCAGTTCTGCCAGCAATTTAATCCCTGCCGCACGTTTCTCAACTAACTGTTCTTTCTCTTTCTGCAAGGTTAAAAGTTCTTCCTCCGGCAACAACTCAATCACACTCATCTTACTTTGAATCATCGTCACCTCTTCTTGTGCAGCCTTATTCCGGGCAAAAATCTCCTGAGAGATGCGGGAATAAACACCTGTTCCCGTCAACTTCTCCAGTAGTTCCGCTTTCGCCGCCCCTCTGGATTTCAGAAAAGTTGCAAAGTCGTTTTGTGCCAGCAATACGGTACGGGTAAATTGCTCATACGTCAAACCGACCAACTCTACCAACTGTGCCAGCAATTCTTTCTTCGTTCCCTGAAATTCTTTTTCCGTATCCAAATCTTTCACCTCCAACACTTGAGGCTGTAAAGAACCGCTCGCCTTATTCCTTGTCCGTCTGACCGACCACCGGGAACGATATCGATGTCCGTCCACTCCTTGAAAATCGACTTCCGCATATCCGTCACTCGTCCCCCGACGAAGCAGATTTCTCACATCCGACTGATTGATCTGGTTATCTCCCACATCTGCCAGATTGATACTCTCCACCGAAGCCGCAAAACGGGGAGCCTTGTCATATAATGCCAGACACAGAGCATCCAACAAAGTCGACTTCCCGCTCCTGTAGCACCGGAAATTGCAAATATACCAGCCGAATATAACGGTTCCACCGTAAAATCTATTTCAACACTGCCTTCTATCGAAGTCAGATTCTTCAATCTTATTGCTATAATTTTCATTCTCCTTCCTCCTCTTCTTTACGAGTTGCGGATATATATGCTTCCTGAAATAAATCAGTCAGGTCGGCAGGCATTTCCGTCTGATAAACCTTTTCGAATGCAGATTGCGCAATCTGCAACGGAGACATTTCCTGCAATCCCTTTTTCCAGCCATCAACCTCCTTTTCCACTCTTTCTTCCTTACGATAAGCAGAAACGATACGTGCCAGACGATATTTCTTACCAGCCAATGCCTCTTCTATTTCCTGACGAAGCATAGGTTCCGGTTCTTCAAGACAGAACCTTGACTTCCAGATAAGGAGCTTCTCCATCCACCTCCGGTAAGTCTCTTAATATTTCTATGATTTTTTCCGGTGGAGCAGCCTCTCCACCCGGCACACTGATAAGAGGTATGGATTGTGGACACTCTATCCTTCTGATATCAACCGCACAGCCTTCATCTAAAGTCACCATCACCACTCCGTGATGATAATGCTTCTCGGCAAAAGACATAGGAATCGGACTTCCGGCATATCTTACATTCTCCCTGCCGGATACTCGCTGTGCTTTATGGATATGCCCTAAAGCCGTATACGCTATCTTTTCCGAAAATGTATCGGATGATACACATTCCAAACCACAATCACTGTCCGTTCGCTATAATCCTTCTCGGCAATCTCTGATCCGGTAGCCTGTAAATGACCGACAGCGAGAATAGCTGATTCGTTTTCCGACGTGCCCACAATCTTTGCAAAAAGTTCGCGCGTAAAGTTCTCGAACTTCCTCATTATATGGGTTCCCTTCTGTCTCCACTACCGGATAATCTCCCTGCCGCAAAAAAGGAACAGCCATACAAAGTACTTCTGCTTCCCCTTCGCGATTCTTCAATTCTATTGTCAAATGATCATAGTCAATCTCTCCGCCCTCCAATTTGCGCACTACCCCTCTGACTTCCGTCTGCATCGCCTGCAACAAAGGCAGAGGAGCTTCCAACGCGCCGCAGAGTCATGATTACCGGCAACAATCACAATTTGCAGTTTCGAATTCTCCGCAGTCACCCGATAAATAAACTCATAATATATGCGCTGAGACGCAGCAGAAGGATTGGAAACATCAAACACATCTCCGGCTATAACCAATGCATCAATCTCGTTTTGTCGGATTTCTTCGGCCAGCCAATCAAGAAAAGCCTTATGTTCTCCCGTGCGGTCGTAACCCAAAAATGTCTGTCCTAAATGCCAATCGGCAGTATGTAGTATACGTATCATATCATTATCTGTCTATAACAGATGACAAAAATAGCATAATCGCAAAGATTATGTTGTATCCTACTGCTTTTTTTACCAATATCATGTATCTTTGCATATATATAAAAATAAATTCCCCATGAAGATACTATATTATATTTATCAAATTTGTATTGCTTTACCTATCCTATTGGTATTGACTATTCTTACAGCGATTGTCACCATTGTAGGCTCTTTACTAGGAGGAGCTCATTTCTGGGGATACTATCCGGGCAAAATATGGTCACAACTCATCTGTCTTTTTCTGTTGATTCCTGTAAAGATTCACGGTCGTGAAAAATTACACGGGAAGACCTCTTATATCTTTGTGCCGAATCATCAGGGATCCTTCGATATTTTTCTTATTTTATGGATTCATCGGAAGAAATTTCAAGTGATGATGAAGAAAAAGTCTGCGTAAGATACCATTTGTAGGAAAAGCATGTGAAAGTGCAGGACACATTTTTGTAGACCGGTCCGGTCCCAAAAAAGTACTGGAGACCATTCGGCAAGCAAAAGATTCGCTGAAAGACGGGGTATCCTTAGTCGTTTTTCCCGAAGGAGCACGTACTTTCACCGGACACATGGGATATTTCAAAAAAGGGGCGTTTCAATTGGCAGATGACTTGCAGCTGGCAGTTGTTCCCGTCACAATCGACGGTTCTTTTGAAATCCTGCCACGTACAGGCAAATGGATACATCGCCATCGCATGATTCTGACCATTCATGACCCTATTCCTCCTAAAGGAAAAGGTATGGAAAACATAAAAGCTACTATGGCAGAGGCTTATGCTGCTGTTGAGAGTGCACTTCCTGAAAAGCATAAAGGAATGGTCACAAACGAAGACCAGGATCGATAAAAAACGAAATGCGGGGATACTCACGCACCCCCGCATACCTAACCAGTCTTTATGCATTAATCTATTAAATCAAAAAGTCTATATATTATGTAGAAATCTTATTGTCTGGTTAGACATCAATTTGCAATTCCTGGAATGTCAAAGCAAATCCTCTCCTTATTTCTTCTTCTAATCGTTCTAAAGAGAAGTACTCTGCTTTTATTCCATTGATTTTGCCTCTAAAATAATTATTGTATTGTTCATGTAATGTATCTGGAGTAACTAAACCTCCAAAAACCATATTCCCCCCACTACAATAACCGGTTTTCGTTGTAATACCCCTTCATAGGCCATACCCCTTGCGCCAATGATAAGCCCAGCCTCATTTACAGCTTCACTTATCTCCTCGTCAGAAAAGATATATCTCACCTGATACTCTTGTATTGTATCTAATAGAATACTTACTCT
>ENA-OQCX01001585-OQCX01001585.1-human-gut-metagenome-genome-assembly--contig:-NODE-1585-length-10145-cov-1.800459_pt1 | contig 10145 bp, 16 predicted proteins | sample MGYA00242762_ERZ504587 | MGnify/ENA primary metagenome ERZ504587 (study PRJEB26092, sample SAMD00036337) | human gut metagenome | host: Homo sapiens | study: EMG produced TPA metagenomics assembly of...
GGTAACGATAGGGCAGTTGTAATGGTTGACTGCATCCGGGAATTCATTTCGCTCGTAAGGGATACACGGGTAGAAAATGAATTTCACACCATTTTTGATCAGCCAGGTCACATGTCCGTGGGCAAGCTTGGCAGGATAGCACTCGGATTCGCTTGGAATGGATTCAATGCCCAGCTCATAAATCTTTCTAGTAGAGGTAGGAGAAAGCACTACCTGATATTTCAGCTCAGTAAAGAAAGTATACCAGAAAGGATAATTCTCAAACATATTTAAAACTCGCGGAATACCAACTTTTCCCCGGGTAGCCTTATCCGGAGAAAGAGGCGGATAGGAGAAAAGCCGTTTGTACTTGTATTCGTAAAGGTTGGGGATATGATCCTTATTTTTCTCCTTACCAATACCGCGCTCGCAGCGGTTGCCGCTTACAAACTGACGTCCTCCGGTGAATTTGTTGATGGTGAGGCGGCAGTTATTGGTACATCCGTGGCAGTTGGCCATGGAGGTGGTATATTTCAGCTCGTTGATCTTGTCAATGGAAAGCATGGTGGTTTCACGGCCTTCTGCGTGGTAGCGCTCCTTGGCAATGAGGGCAGCACCGAAAGCCCCCATAATACCGGCAATGTCAGGACGAATCGCCTCACAACCTGCTATACGCTCAAAGCTTCGAAGTACACCGTCGTTGTAGAAGGTTCCACCCTGTACCACAATATGACGTCCCAGCTCTTTGGCATCGGAAACCTTGATAACCTTGTAAAGCGCATTCTTAATAACAGAGTATGCAAGACCTGCAGAAATATCAGCTACGGATGCGCCTTCCTTCTGGGCCTGCTTTACCTTGGAGTTCATAAATACGGTACATCTTGTTCCAAGGTCAATCGGGTGTTCTGCAAAAAGGGCGGCCTTGGCGAAATCCTGTACGGAGTAATTCAGAGACTTGGCGAAAGTTTCGATAAAGGAACCACAGCCAGAGGAACATGCCTCGTTCAGCTGTACACTGTCTACCGTCTGATTACGGATCTTGATACATTTCATATCCTGTCCGCCGATATCTACAATACAGTCAACCTCCGGGTCAAAGAAAGCAGCCGCATAGTAGTGGGAAACGGTCTCAACTTCCCCCTCATCCAGCAGCAGAGCAGCCTTCATCAGCGCCTCGCCGTAACCTGTGGAACAGGAAAATGCAATGTGGGCATCCTCTGGAAGAATGCTGTAGATCTCCTGAATAGAACGGATGGCTGTCTTAAGCGGGCTTCCGTTATTATTGCTGTAAAAGGAGTAAAGCAGAGTTCCGTCCTCACCTACAAGAGCAGTCTTGGTGGTGGTGGAGCCTGCATCGATACCCAGATAGCAGTTTCCGTGATATTGGGAAAGATCGCCCTTCTTTACCTGATAGGCACTCTGACGCTTATTAAATGCCTCATAGTCTTCCTCCGTGGCAAAAAGAGGTCCATACGTTCTACCTCGAAATCCAGTTTGATGGAGTTCTTCAGGCGGTTTGTCATATCTGTAAGGGAAACGGTTACCTCATCCTTCGCATTCATAGCAGAACCCATAGCTGCGAAAAGATGGGAATTCTCAGGTGTGATAGCGTGCTCGTCATCCAGCTTCAGGGTACGGATAAAGGCAGCCTTCAGCTGATCCAGAAAGTGAAGGGGACCACCGAGAAATGCAACATGACCGCGAATCGGCTTGCCGCAGGCAAGACCGGAAATGGTCTGGTTTACAACTGCCTGGAAAATGGAAGCGGAAAGATCCTCCTTGGTGGCACCATCGTTGATCAGAGGCTGGATGTCAGTCTTGGCAAATACACCGCAGCGGGCTGCGATGGGGTAAAGCGCTTTGTAATTCTTCGCGTATTCGTTCAGCCGGTGGCATCAGTCTGAAGCAGGGAAGCCATCTGATCGATGAAAGAACCGGTACCTCCTGCGCAGATACCATTCATACGCTGTTCAATATTGCCGCCTTCGAAGTAGATGATCTTGGCATCCTCACCGCCAAGCTCGATGGCAACATCAGTCTGGGGCGCAATTTTCTGAAGAGAAGTGGATACCGCAATTACCTCCTGTACAAAAGGAACGCCAAGGTGGTTGGCGAGGGTAAGTCCGCCGGAGCCTGTGATCACCGGATGAAGGGTAAGCTCTCCAAGTTTGCCATAAGCTTTCGCCAGAAGCTCTGCCAGTGTTTCCTGGATGTTGGCGAAATGACGCTGGTAATCTGCGAAAAGCAGGGTGTCGTTTTCATCAAGTATTGCAATTTTGACAGTGGTGGAACCAATGTCAATTCCTAATGTGTATTTGTTGCTCATGTAAAGAATATGCCTCCTCATCTGTTGCATATGTGCTTAAATCGTTACTGTTCACTCCGTTCACAGTAACGCGCTTCGCGATGCACAGAAATCATGCATTCGCATGATTTCGCGCCGCATTTCTCGGGTTTTCTGTGAACTTTGTTCACAAAAAACACTCGCGGAACGTTACCAGTGAACAGTAACCTTAAATCTTCTTATTTATATGTGAAAAATTCAAATGCAAATATTCCGTAATATTATACGATACCCCGGCTTAAATGACAATGTAAAAGTTTAACAAGGATTCTTCGCACAAGTGTTGAATTTTCGGTTATTTCGGGCTATAATATATGAAGTTTTCTGCCGTGGTTTTACACTCTTTTGTAAGTGTAAAAAGAAAAATGTCTTTGCAGGGCAGCAGAAACAGAAATTTTTTTTTGAAGATAAAGACTTAAAAAAGAAAGGATTCATATATGGCAAAATATACACTTATGAAAACAGAAGCCGTGCCAAGCGTGCCCAGTTTGAGACAGTACATGGAACTATCCAGACACCTGTGTTTATGAACGTGGGAACTGTTGGAGCCATCAAGGTGCAGTATCCACCATGGATCTGAAGGATATCGGAACCCAGGTTGAGCTTTCCAATACCTATCATCTCCATGTAAGAACAGGAGACAAGCTGATCAAGGAATTTGGCGGACTTCACAAGTTTATGGTCTGGGACAGACCGATTCTTACTGATTCAGGCGGATTCCAGGTGTTTTCCCTGGCAGGGCTTCGCAAGATTAAGGAAGAGGGCGTTTATTTCCAGTCCCACATTGACGGTCATAAGATTTTTATGGGACCGGAGGAGAGTATGCAGATCCAGTCTAATCTGGGTTCACTATTGCCATGGCATTTGACGAATGTCCAAGCAGCGTGGCAAGCAGAGAATATGTACAGGCTTCTGTAGACCGCACTACCAGATGGCTGGAGCGCTGCAAGGCAGAGATGTCCAGACTGAACGGACTGCCGGATACAGTGAATAAAGAGCAGCTGCTTTTCGGAATCAATCAGGGAGCTATCTATGCAGATATCCGTATTGCGCATGCAGATACCATTTCCAAACTGGATCTGGACGGCTACGCAGTTGGCGGTCTTGCAGTTGGGGAAACTCATGAGCAGATGTATCATATTCTGGACGAAGTCGTGCCTCACCTTCCGCAGAACAAACCTACCTATCTGATGGGAGTAGGTACTCCTGCTAATATTCTGGAAGGAGTCGCAAGAGGAATCGACTTCTTTGACTGTGTATATCCAAGCCGTAACGGACGTCATGGACATGTTTACACCAATCGCGGCAAGCTGAATCTGTTTAATGCGAAATATGAATTGGATCCGTCCCCAATCGAAGAGGGATGTCAGTGTCCTGCCTGTCAGCATTACAGCAGAGCCTATATCCGCCACCTTCTGAAAGCGAAAGAATGTTGGGAATGCGCCTTTGCGTGCTTCACAATCTTTACTTCTACAATCACCTGATGGAGGAAATCAGGGATGCACTGGATCAGGGCAATTTTGCAGAATATAAAGAAATGCGTCTGGCTGGTTTTGAAGAGGGAAAAATTAACAGCAGATATAGTAAATGAAATTAATATAAAAAATCGGAAAAATACTTGAAGAATCAAATTATTTTGTGTATTATATACTATAATGCGCTGGTGAAAAAGACAGGGCGTGATAGTAAGATACAGGAGGAATAGCAAATGGACGCATCAAGCGGAATGAGTATGGGATTTACCATCGTATGGCTGGTTGTACTTTTCGGTATTATGTATTTTCTGATGATCAGACCTCAGAAGAAAGAGCAGAAGAGAGTACAGGCGATGCTCAGCGATATGGCTGTAGGTGACAGTATTGTAACTACAAGCGGCTTCTACGGTGTCATCATTGACATGACAGAAGAAGACGTGATCGTAGAGTTCGGTAACAATAAGAACTGCCGTATCCCAATGAGGAACAGGCAATTGCCGAAGTTGAGAAAGCAGAGCAGGCTTCTGCATAATCAGATTCATCCGAATATGACAGAAACTAAGAACAGGCTTCATTCCATAAAGGATGGGGCCTTTTTCTTCGTGAATGTTTTTTGAGAATGGGAAAAAGGCAGTTTTTTGACAGTTTTTTACTTTAACATGTTGAAATATTAAAGAAAGTGCGTTATTATAATAACAATTATCCATTGGTGTCAGGCGAGAGGTGATTTTCCGCTGGCATTCAGAAACGAAGGAGAGGAAATTATTATGAATTACAACATTTCACTGATTCCTGGAGACGGAATCGGTCCGGAAATCGTTGCAGAAGCAAAAAAAGTTCTGGACAAAATATGTGAGAAATATGGACATACTTTTTCTTATTCTGAAGTACTTTTAGGCGGAGCTTCCATTGATGTACATGGAGTACCGCTTACAGACGAGGCAATCGCTACAGCGAAAGCTTCTGATGCAGTTCTTATGGGCTCTATTGGTGGAGATGCCAAGACATCCCCATGGTATAAGCTGGAGCCATCCAAACGCCCGGAAGCAGGACTTCTTGCCATCCGTAAGGCACTGAATCTTTTTGCAAACCTTCGCCCTGCATATTTATACAACGAACTTCGTGCAGCATGCCCTCTTCGCGATGAGATCATTGGAGACGGATTTGACATGATCATCGTACGAGAGCTTACAGGCGGTCTTTATTTTGGCGAAAGAAAAACAGTAGAAGAGAACGGTGTAAAGAAAGCCATCGATACCCTTTCCTACAACGAAAACGAGATTCGCAGAATTGCCATCAAGGCATTTGACATTGCCATGAAACGCCGCAAAAAAAGTAACAAGCGTTGACAAGGCAAATGTTCTGGATTCCTCCAGACTTTGGAGAAAAGTAGTAGAAGAGGTAGCGAAGGATTACCCGGAAGTTACTCTTGAGCATATGCTGGTTGACAACTGTGCAATGCAGCTGGTGAGAGATCCCAAGCAGTTTGATGTTATTCTCACTGAGAATATGTTCGGCGATATTCTTTCTGATGAGGCCAGCATGGTGACAGGATCTATCGGAATGCTTTCCTCTGCCAGCCTGAACGAGACAAAATTTGGTCTTTATGAGCCAAGCCATGGCTCTGCACCTGATATTGCAGGTCAGAATAAGGCCAACCCGATCGCAACCATCCTTTCCGCAGCATGATGCTTCGTTTTTCCCTGGATCTGGATGAGGAAGCAAATGCAGTTGAGACTGCTGTACAGAAGGTTCTGACTGCCGGATACCGTACCGGTGACATTATGTCTGAGGGATGCACTCTGGTTGGAACGAAAGAGATGGGTGACCTGATCGCTAAGGAAATTTAGAATTCGAAATAAACAAAAAGCAAATGGATCATTTTTCCCGGCTATGAAGCAAAAAGGAGATACAAGTTATGAGAAGTGACGCAGTAAAAACAGGCACACAGCAGGCACCTCACCGTTCCCTGTTCAATGCCCTTGGAATGACAAAAGAAGAAATGGAGCGTCCATTAGTAGGAATCGTTTGTTCCTATAATGAGATCGTACCAGGCCACATGAACCTGGATAAAATCGCACAGGCCGTAAAGCTTGGCGTGGCAATGGCTGGAGGAACTCCGGTCATGTTCCCTGCAATCGCTGTCTGTGACGGTATTGCAATGGGACATATCGGTATGAAATATTCTCTTGTAACAAGAGACCTGATCGCAGATTCCACAGAGGCCATGGCATTGGCTCACCAGTTTGATGCTCTTGTTATGATCCCGAACTGTGACAAGAACGTACCGGGACTTCTGATGGCAGCAGCCAGAATCAACGTTCCTACCGTATTCGTAAGCGGAGGCCCGATGCTGGCTGGTCACTTAAACGGACACAAGACAAGTCTATCCAGCATGTTTGAGGCTGTTGGTGCTTACGCAGCAGGCAAGCTTACAGAGGAAGGCCTAACTGAGTGTGAGAACAAAACATGTCCGACCTGCGGTTCCTGTTCCGGTATGTACACTGCAAACAGTATGAACTGCCTTACTGAGGTTCTTGGTATGGGACTGAAAGGAAACGGAACCATCCCGGCTGTATATTCCGAGCGTATCCGTCTTGCAAAGCATGCAGGAATGCAGGTTATGGAAATGTACCGCCGCAACATCCGTCCAAGAGATATTATGACAAAAGAGGCACTTCTGAATGCCCTTACGGTAGATATGGCTCTTGGCTGTTCCACAAACAGTATGCTTCATCTTCCGGCAATTGCACATGAGATTGGCTGGGATTTCGATATCAGCTTTGCAAATGAAATCAGTGCAAAGACTCCGAATATCTGCCACCTTGCACCTGCAGGCCCTACCTACATGGAAGACCTGAACGAAGCAGGCGGCGTATACGCAGTTATGAACGAGCTGAATAAGAAGGGACTCCTTCACACAGAATGCATGACTGTAACCGGAAAAACAGTAGGCGAGAATATCAAGGACTGTGTAAACCTGAACCCGGAAGTAATCCGCCCGATCGACAATCCATACAGCACCACAGGCGGACTTGCTGTACTTCGGGGCAATCTTGCACCAGACGGAAGCGTTGTAAAACGTTCTGCAGTTGTTGCGGAGATGATGGTTCATGAAGGACCTGCAAGAGTTTTTGACTGCGAGGAAGACGCAATCGCAGCAATCAAAGGCGGCAAGATCGTAGAAGGTGACGTTGTTGTCATCCGTTATGAAGGACCGAAGGGTGGTCCTGGAATGAGAGAAATGCTGAATCCTACCTCTGCAATCGCAGGTATGGGACTTGGTTCTTCTGTAGCCCTTATTACAGATGGACGTTTCAGTGGTGCATCCAGAGGCGCTTCCATCGGACATGTTTCACCAGAGGCAGCAGTAGGCGGTCCCATCGCCCTTGTTGAGGAAGGGGATATCATCAGCATCAATATTCCGGAACTGAAGCTGGAACTGAAGGTTTCTGATGAAGAGCTTGCAGCAAGAAAAGCAAAATGGCAGCCGAGAGAGCCGAAGGTTACAACCGGATACCTGGCAAGATATGCAGCAATGGTTACTTCCGGAAACCGCGGTGCGATCCTCGAGGTTCCGAAAGCAAAATAATAAGATTCTTATCCGGACATGTGAATGGAATTATGGTTCATGAAAGCATGGTTCTTTCATAGCAAATGTCCGGGATTTTTACAGTATAATATACCAGGAGGAAATGAAATTGCAGCTTACAGGAGCGGAGATCATCATAGAATGTTTGCTGGAGCAAAGCGTGGATACCGTTTTCGGATATCCAGGCGGAGCTATTCTGAACGTTTATGACGCCCTTTACCGATACAGTGATAAAATCAAACATGTACTTACTTCCCATGAGCAGGGAGCTTCCCACGCAGCAGACGGTTACGCTCGTGCGACAGGAAAGGTCGGCGTGTGTCTGGCAACTTCCGGCCCAGGTGCAACCAACCTGGTAACCGGAATTGCCACCGCGTGTATGGACTCTGTTCCTGTGGTAGCAATTACCTGTAATGTTGGAACTGCCCTTCTTGGAAAAGATTCCTTCCAGGAAGTTGATATCGCAGGCATTGTAATGCCTGTGACAAAACACAGCTATATTGTCAAAGATGTAACAAAACTTGCAGACACCATCCGCAAAGCTTTTATCATCGCCAAAAGCGGTCGTCCTGGTCCGGTACTCGTAGATGTGCCAAAGGACGTAACCGCAGCAAAATGTGAATATATCCGTCACACCATCACAGCCGTAGAGCCGAAGGTTGACACCATCCGTCCGAAGGATGTGGATACAGCAGCCCAGATGATCGCAGCAGCGAAAAAGCCATTTATTTTTGTTGGCGGCGGTGCTGTGATCGCAGATGCATCCGAAGAAGTCCGTGCACTTGCCCACAAGATCCAGGCTCCGGTCTGCGACAGCCTTATGGGAAAAGGAGCTTTTTCCGGAGAGGATGAGCTTTACACAGGTCCGGTTGGAATGCATGGAACCAAAACTTCCAACTACGCAATGTGCGAGTGTGACCTTCTGATCACTCTTGGTGCACGCTTCAGCGACCGTGTGACAGGAGATACAAAGACCTTCGCGCCGAAGGCAAAGATCCTGCAGATCGATGTAGATGCAGCGGAGATCAACAAGAATATTGCAGTTGATGCCTCCGTGATCGGAGATCTGAGGGAAGTGCTGAAGCTTCTCCTTGTGAAAATCCCGGAGAAGCGCCATGATGAATGGGTACAGCATATTCAGGATATGAAAGAAAAATATCCCTTAAATTACGATCATTCCCAGCTTACCGGACCTTACGTGATCCAGAAGCTTTATGAACTGACAGATGGAGATGCAATCGTTTCCACAGATGTAGGACAGCACCAGATGTGGGCTGCCCAGTATTTCAAATTTAAGGAGCCGAGAACCTTCCTGACATCAGGAGGGCTTGGCACCATGGGTTACGGCCTTGGCGCAGCAATCGGAGCAAAGATGGGCTGCCCGGACAAAACCGTGGTAAATATAGCAGGAGACGGCTGTTTCCGTATGAACATGAACGAGATCGCCACGGCAGTTCGCTGCGGCAAACCTCTTGTCCAGATTATTCTGAACAATTCATGTTCTGGGAATGGTACGTCAGTGGCAGACTCTGTTCTATGAACAAAGATATTCTCAGACCATCTTAAATGATGGTGTGGACTTCGTGAAAGTTTCTGAAGCAATGGGAGCAAAAGCAATCCGTGTTACGAAGATGGAAGAAGTAGAGCCTGCACTTAAGATGGCGCTTTCATCAGAGGGTCCGGTAGTTCTCGACTGCTGGATCGACCAGGATTTAAGCGTATATCCTATGGTTCCTGCAGGAGCAAGTTTAGACGAGGTATTTGATGAGGAGGATGTGAAGAAATGAGCAGAGTGTACAATTTTCCGCAGGACCGGCGGTCCTTCCTGAAGAGGTGTTGAAAGAAGTCGCAGATGAAATGATGGATTACAATGGTACCGGCATGTCCGTTATGGAAATGAGCCACAGAAGTGCTGCATTCCAGGAAATCATTGACACAGCTGAGAAGGATCTTCGTGAGCTGATGAATATTCCGGACAACTATAAGGTACTTTTCCTTCAGGGCGGCGCTTCCCAGCAGTTTGCATGATCCCAATGAACCTTATGAAAAATAAGGTGGCTGACTACATTGTAACCGGTCAGTGGGCAAAGAAAGCATACCAGGAAGCACAGAAATACGGAAAAGCAAACAAGATTGCTTCTTCCGAGGATAAGACTTTCTCTTACATTCCGGATTGCAGCGATCTGCCGATCAGCCCGGATGCAGACTATGTTTATATCTGTGAGAACAACACCATTTATGGAACCAAGTTCAAAGAGCTTCCAAATTACAAAGGGCAAAACACTTGTGGCAGATGTATCCTCCTGTTTCCTTTCCGAGCCGGTTGATGTAAGCAAATATGGTATTATCTATGGCGGCGTTCAGAAGAACATCGGACCTGCAGGTATGGTAATCGCCATTATCCGCGAGGATCTGATCACAGAAGATGTTCTTCCGGGAACACCTACCATGCTTACCTATAAGACACATGCAGACGCTGGTTCCCTTTATAATACACCGAATGCATATTGCATCTACGTATGCGGTAAAGTTTCAAATGGCTGAAGAAAATGGGCGGTCTGGAAGAGATGAAGAAACGCAACGAGGAGAAAGCAAAGATCCTTTACGATTTCCTTGATTCCAGCAAGCTTTTCCATGGCACCGTTTGTTCCGAAAGACCGTTCTCTTATGAATGTTCCTTTTGTAACAGGAGATAAAGAGATTGGATGCGAAATTCGTTGCTGAGAACTGCCCAAGGCACGACATGGGGATAAGG
>ENA-OQCX01001586-OQCX01001586.1-human-gut-metagenome-genome-assembly--contig:-NODE-1586-length-10143-cov-2.424521_pt1 | contig 10143 bp, 11 predicted proteins | sample MGYA00242762_ERZ504587 | MGnify/ENA primary metagenome ERZ504587 (study PRJEB26092, sample SAMD00036337) | human gut metagenome | host: Homo sapiens | study: EMG produced TPA metagenomics assembly of...
TCCCGGGTCATCGTTCGTTAGACCTTAGGTTGAACGAACGGATGACCCGGGTCTAACGAATTATGCACAGCCAACCGCCAAACAGAAGCAAGTATAGAAAACATGTAAATTTTGCAAATTGCAAAGACTAAATCTCCCTAAAAAGAAGCTGTTACGAATAAAACTTGAAAGCAAAGTGTGAGTTTTCTATAAAATTACATTACTTTTGCAGGGCGATAATAGACCTTTGCGCTATCTTTGCAACGATATTTTAATATGAAACGATACAGACAACATATCTTATATATAAGCCTTTGCCTGGGACTGCTCATTGCGCCTTTTTGTTGCAGCAATATCGGGGCGAAGGATTTTGTTGTCGTCATCGACGCCGGACACGGCGGACACGACCCCGGCGCCATCGGCAGAATCTCCAAAGAAAAGAACATAAACCTGAATGTCGCACTCAAGCTCGGCAAGCAGATACAAAAGAACTGCCCGGACGTAAAAGTCGTATATACCCGTACGCGGGATGTCTTTATTCCCCTAAACCGACGCGCGGAAATAGCCAACGATGCCAAAGCGGATTTGTTCATCTCGATCCATACCAATGCGCTTGCCAATAACCGGACCGCCAAAGGCGCATCCACCTGGACGTTAGGTCTTGCAAAATCGGATGCCAACCTTGAAGTTGCCAAGCGGGAAAACTCGGTCATTCTTTACGAAAGCGACTATAAGACCCGCTATGCAGGATTTAATCCCAATTCCGCCGAGTCCTACATTATCTTCGAGTTCATGCAGGATAAATATATGTCGCAAAGCTACATCTGGCATCACTTGTACAAAAGCATTTCCGCAACACCTGCCGCCGGGTAGACCGGGGCGTGCACCAGGCCGGTTTTCTGGTATTGAAAGCCAGTGCCATGCCCAGTATTCTGGTAGAACTCGGTTTTATCTCCACCCCCGAAGAAGAACGGTATCTAAACACGGACGCAGGCACCAATACTCTTGCCAACGGCATCTTCCGCGCTTTCCTCACTTATAAGCGCGAACAGGAAATCCGGTTGAACGGAAGCAGCCAGACCATTCTGCCGGAAGACCTGCCACAACCGGAAGAGAAAACGCCCGCTCCTGCCGATGCCACACCCGAGACAGAGAAAAAAGCGACCGTCCGGAACAACAAACCGGCCCCCCAGCTTCGGAAAAAGCAACCGTTGCGCAGACAGAGGACAAAGCCCCTGTGTTCAAGATACAGATACTCACCTCTTCCCGTCCGCTGGCCAAGAACGACAAGCGGCTGAAAGGATTGAAAAATGTGGATTATTATAAGGAAGGCGGCCTGTACAAATACACCTATGGCGCATCTTCCGATTACAATAAGGTGCTACGCACCAAACGTTCAATTACGGCAAAATTCAAGGATGCTTTCATCATTGCCTTTAAGAACGGCAGGAAAGTAAACGTCAATGCTGCCATCAGAGAATTTAAAAACAAAAGAAATAAATAAAATACATCATGAAGTATATTACCAAAGAAGTCAGAATTGGAATCGCAGGCATAGCAGCGCTTTGCATATTAGTATATGGTATCAACTATCTGAAAGGCATTCACATGTTCAAGCCTTCCAGTTATTTCTATGTCAAGTTCCATAATGTCAACGGACTCACCAAATCAAGTCCGGTCTTTGCCGACGGTTTCCGCGTAGGTATCGTACGCGACCTGTATTACGATTATACCCAACCCGGAAAAGTGGTTGCCGAAATAGATGTCAACACCGACCTCCGCATTCCCAAAGGCAGTACGGCGGAGCTGGCCACAGAAATGTTAGGCGGCGTCAAGATGAATCTTCTTCTTGCCAACAATCCCCGCGAGAAGTATCAGGTCGGAGATACGATTCCCGGCACCCTCAACAACGGAATGATGGAGAAAGTGGCTACCATGATGCCGCAACTGGAAAAGATGCTGCCCAAACTGGATTCTATCCTCGGCTCTTTAAATACGGTATTGGCAGACCCCGCCATACCTGCCACCCTGCACAATGTGCAGAACCTGACCGCCAACCTGGCCGTAACCAGCGGGCAACTGCAAACATTGATGAATAAAGACATCCCGCAGCTCACAGGAAAGCTGAACACCATCGGAGATAACTTTGTTCTGATTTCCAACAACCTGAAAGAGATAGACTACGCAACAGCCATGCAAAGCATAGACTCAACGCTGGCCAACGTAAAGATGCTTACAGACAAATTAAACCGTAAGGACAATACAGTAGGATTGTTGCTGAACGACCCGTCGCTTTACAACAATCTGAATGCCACCACGGCAAACGCAGCGAGCTTGTTGGAAGACTTGAAATCGCATCCGAAACGCTACGTCCATTTCTCTTTGTTCGGCAAGAAAGATAAGTAGAATTTCCTCTTAAATAGATTTTGTCTAAATAAGAAGGTTCATTTGTTATTGGGAAAGAAATCCCTTGATAAGTCTACGTATAAAGGTAAAAAAGAGGTTTATACTCATGCCGTTTCCAATGGATGCAGCAGCTTGTGTATAGGCTATAATACACTACATTACAAGCTGTTACATAAAAGCAAGACTTCCGGCAAAGGCATAGGTTTCATACACTCCGATAAGTAGCTGAAAGTAAAGAGATTATTGTTTTCCTGAGAAATGCAAGAAAAGAGAGATTTGTTTTTTTCAAATAAGATTGCCAATTTTGCAAACGTAGAAGTTTTGCTTAATTAATAAATGTATTAGTAACCGTTATGAGTGGACAGGATCATGTCGGATTGTGGAACCGCTGTCTTGAAATCATCAGAGACAATGTTCCGGAACAGACATATAAAACTTGGTTTCTCCCCATCGTTCCCTTAAAATATGAGGATAAAACGCTCGTTGTACAAGTTCCCAGCCAGTTCTTTTACGAATTTCTGGAGGATAAATTTGTAGACTTGTTGCGTAAGACCCTTTATAAGGTAATCGGAGAGGGAACAAAGTTGATGTATAATGTTATGGTGGACAAAAGTTCACGGCCTGAAAAGACCGTCAACTACGAGTCGACCCACCGTACTATTATGCCACAAAAGCAAACGATAGATAAAGCTATTCCACAGATACCTGTCCCTGATTTGGATCCGCATCTGAATCCGGAATACAATTTCGACACGTTTATTGAAGGATATAGCAATAAACTCTCTCGTAGTGTTGCAGAAGCAGTGGCGCTCAATCCGGCTAAGACCATATTCAATCCGCTGTTTTTGTATGGAGCATCAGGTGTGGGAAAAACTCACCTTGCCAATGCCATCGGTACAAAAATCAAGGAATTATATCCGGAGAAACGCGTATTGTACGTATCTGCGCATTTATTCCAAGTACAATACACCGACTCTGTACGTAACAATACGACCAACGATTTCATCAACTTCTACCAGACTATTGACATATTGATTATTGACGATATTCAGGAATTTGCAGGCGTTACCAAAACGCAGAACACATTCTTCCATATCTTCAACCATCTGCATCAAAACGGCAAACAGCTTATTCTCACTTCAGACCGGGCTCCCGTACTGCTTCAAGGTATGGAAGAACGCTTGATTACACGTTTCAAATGGGGAATGGTGGCGGAACTGGAAAAGCCCACGGTAGAATTGCGCAAAAATATCCTGCGCAATAAGATACATCGTGACGGTTTACAATTCCCGCCGGAAGTAATTGATTATATAGCAGAGAATGTAGGTAACAGCGTGCGCGACCTGGAAGGCATTGTCATCTCCATTATGGCCCATTCTACGATATACAACAAGGAAATCGACCTGGAGTTGGCACAACGCATCGTACGCAAAGTCGTGAACTGCGAAAGCAAAGCCATAACCATTGACGACATCATCACCACCGTATGCAAACACTTTGGTTTGGAAAATGCCGCCATACATACAAAATCGCGTAAACGCGAAGTGGTGCAAGCCCGTCAGATAGCCATGTATTTAGCCAAAAAACATACAGACTTCTCTACAGCCAAGATAGGTACGCTAATCGGAAATAAAGACCATGCCACCGTACTGCATGCCTGCAAAACAATCAAGCAACTGAAAGAGGTGGACAAATCATTCCGCGCTGAAATCGAAGAAATTCAGACCGCCTTGAAAAAAGTATAAGGTACGGAACAAAAGTATAAGGTATGAGGTATAAAGTCATCATGCAACTGCATGGATACGCTTTATACCTCATACGTTATACTCAAATTAAAATCCCTGTTGTTTCATTACTTTCCAAAGGTTCTCGGACATAGCCTCGCTGTCTTTCTTTGTATAGCGTACATCCGTAAAGACCTGAGCCAATGTCTCTTTATTATTTTCTGCGATAAACTGTTTATTCTCAGGCAAAGACTCCTTATAGGCATACAGACGGTCAATATCCTCAGGAGTATAATCATGATAAGTTTCTTCATGGACAATGGCCTCCAAAGGCAGGCGGTCTACTTGTGCAGGAGTCTCTGCCGGCCAGCCTACGGTAACGGTAGTGATAGGGAAGACCAATTCGGGCAACTCCAATGCCTCAATAATCATTTGGGGGTTGTAGGTGGTAGTACCCAGATAGCAGATGCCCAAACCTTTTTCTTCGGCTGCCACACAGAATGTTTGCGCAACCAACAAAGCATCCACAGCTCCGGTAACAAACCATTCAAAATTGTTATATCCCGGCTCTGCCTTCCGCTGCTCGCACCATTTGCTAAAACGGCGCAAGTCGATGCAAAAAGTAAGAACTGCCGGCGCCGTCTTCACCATAGGCTGATTGAAATGCGCCGGTGCCAACCTGGCTTTCCGGTCAGCGTCACGGGTTACAATTACGCTATACACCTGCATGTTTCCAACCGTAGAAGCACGGAAAGAGGTTTCAAGCAAATCATTTAACAAATCAGAAGAAATATCTTTCTGCTGATACTTACGGATTGTTCTCCTTTGTTTTAGACTTTCCATTCTTTCTTTTTTCTGCAAATATATGAAAAGAAACACAGAATATCATCCAATAGTTCCAAATATGTGCAGGCATGTTTTCTAAAAAGGACAAATACCCGAACAGTATTCGTTATGGAATTTTCTTTTTAGAAACTTTTTGTTAATTTACAAAAAGCCATTTTATTATAAACCAACAAATTAACCGATTAAAACTGAAAACTAACAACCGGTTAATAAAAACATCAATTTTTATTTTGCCATAACAAAAAACATTCATAGATTTGCAGCCACATTTGTTAGCAATAAGTACAACTTCTACACTTTTACTTATTCATAATTAAATCTAAGAGTTATCGCATCGTGGAAAAGAAAGTTTATTCTTATGACGAAGCCTACGAAGAATCTTTACGATACTTCCAAGGCGACGAACTGGCTGCAAGGGTTTGGGTGAACAAATACGCAGTCAAAGATTCTTTCGGAAATATTTACGAAAAATCTCCGGAAGACATGCATTGGAGAATAGCCAATGAAGTAGCCCGCATCGAAGCCAAGTACCCCAACGCACTGACTTCCGAAGAACTCTTCGGCTTGTTGGACCACTTCAAATACATCGTTCCGCAAGGCAGCCCGATGACCGGAATCGGAAACAACTACCAGGTAGCTTCCCTTTCCAACTGTTTTGTGATAGGTGTGGATGGCGAGGCCGACTCATACGGTGCAATCTTCAAGATTGATGAAGAGCAGGTACAACTGATGAAACGCCGCGGCGGTGTAGGACACGACTTGTCACACATCCGCCCGAAAGGTTCGCCGGTAAAAAATTCCGCCCTGACATCAACCGGACTGGTTCCTTTCATGGAACGCTACTCCAACTCCACCCGTGAAGTAGCCCAAGACGGCCGCCGGGGTGCGCTGATGTTAAGCGTATCCATCAAGCATCCGGATTCGGAAGCCTTTATAGATGCAAAAATGACAGAAGGTAAAGTTACGGGGGCCAATGTATCCGTCAAGCTGACCGACGCATTTATGCAGCAGCCATCGACGGCAAGCCATTCGTACAGCAATATCCCATTGACGCGGACGAACCTCTGTTCAAGAAAGAAATCAGTGCCACCGATTTGTGGAAAAAAATCGTGCACAACGCATGGAAGTCCGCCGAGCCCGGCGTACTCTTCTGGGACACCATATTAAGAGAGTCCGTACCCGATTGCTACGCGGACCTGGGTTACCGTACCGTGTCCACCAACCCTTGCGGTGAAATCCCCTTGTGCCCCTACGACTCCTGCCGTTTGCTGGCCATTAACCTATATTCATATGTAGTCAATCCGTTCAAACCGGATGCCTACTTCGATTTCGACTTGTTCAAGAAGCACGTAGCACTCGCCCAGCGCATCATGGACGACATCATCGACCTGGAACTTGAGAAGATAGAACGTATCATGGCCAAAATTGACTCCGATCCGGAAAACGAAGATGTAAAGCATACCGAAAGCGTTTGTGGCAGAAAATCTACAAAAAGAGCGGACAAGGCCGCCGCACCGGCGTAGGCATCACCGCCGAAGGCGACATGCTTGCAGCATTGGGACTGCGTTACGGCACTGAAGAGGCTACCGAATTTGCAGAGAAAGTACACCAGACCGTAGCACTGAGTGCATACCGCTCTTCTGTGGAAATGGCTAAAGAACGCGGCGCTTTCGAAGTATACGACAGCGAACGCGAAAAGAACAACCCGTTCATCAACCGCCTGCGCGAAGCAGACCCGGAACTGTACGAGGAAATGAAGAAATACGGCCGCCGCAACATTGCCTGTCTCACCATCGCACCGACAGGCACGACAAGCCTGATGACGCAAACCACTTCCGGTATCGAACCCGTATTCCTGCCGGTATACAAGCGACGTCGCAAAGTCAATCCGAATGACGCCAACGTACATGTGGATTTCGTGGATGAAACCGGAGACACATTCGAGGAATACATCGTATTCCATCCCAAGTTCGTCACCTGGATGCAGGCGCAAGGATACGATCCTGCCAAGCACTACACCCAGGACGAGGTAGATGCACTGGTACAGAAGTCACCTTATTATAAAGCAACTTCCAATGATGTGACTGGCTGATGAAAGTAAAGATGCAGGGACGTATCCAGAAATGGGTAGACCACTCCATCAGCGTTACCATCAACCTGCCGAACGATGTAGACGAGGAACTGGTGAACCGTCTCTATGTAGAAGCGTGGAAATCGGGATGCAAAGGCTGTACGGTATACCGCGACGGCTCACGTTCGGGCGTGCTTATCTCCACCAAAAAAGACAAAAAAGAGGAGTTGCCCCCGTGCAAACCGCCTACGGTTGTCGAAACCCGCCCGAAAGTGCTTGAAGCAGACGTTGTACGCTTCCAGAACAATAAGGAGAAATGGGTGGCATTCGTCGGTTTGCTCGACGGATATCCTTATGAAATATTTACCGGTCTTCAGGACGACGATGAAGGAATCATCCTTCCGAAGAACGTTTCAACAGGACACATCATCAAGAACGTTGATGAAACGGCAACAAGCGTTACGACTTCCAGTTCGAGAACAAGCGCGGCTACAAGGTAACCATCGAGGGACTGTCCGAGAAGTTCAACAAAGAATACTGGAACTATGCCAAACTCATCTCCGGCGTACTGCGTTACCGCATGCCTATCGAGCAGGTAATGAAGCTGGTAAGCTCACTGCAACTGGACAGCGAGAACATCAATACCTGGAAAAACGGCGTGGAACGTGCCTTGAAGAAATACGTTACGGACGGCACCGCAGCCAAAGGTCAGAAATGCCCGAATTGCGGCAACGAGACACTGGTTTATCAGGAAGGCTGCCTTATCTGCACCACCTGCGTACATCCCGTTGCGGATAAGGTTCAGGCAAGCACAAACGTTTGCATAGGAATTTAAATGAGATAGCCAGCAATAGCTGCATGATTATGAGGAATAATTTCTATACTTGCATAATCATTGCAGCTATTGTTGTTTCTAAATCTAATATATATGATTTTATTATTCAATATCGAGTACAGAACCAATTGGGGTGAAGAAGTCAGAGTTTCAGGCTCCATCCCCGAACTCGGAAACGAACATCCCGACAAAGCTTTGCCGCTACAGACCATAGACGGTATCCACTGGACTGCGGAAGTAAACATTGCAATGCCGGAAGACGGACTTGTCCGATACAGCTACCATATCTTCCGCGACGGCCGGCATACACGTGCAGAGTGGAACAGCCTGCCCCGTACGCTTTATCTTTCCGGAACTTCCAAGAAAACGTACCGGATACAGGATTGCTGGAAAAACCTGCCGGAGCAGCAGTATTTCTATACTTCCGCCTTTACGGAATCTCTTCTGGCACACCGCGAACGCAACGCCGCACCCAAAGGACACAAGAAGGGGCTGCTGATAAAGGCATACGCACCCTGCATAGACAGTGACCATTGCCTGGGCATCTGCGGAAACCAGCCTATATTCGGAGAGTGGAACCCGAACAAAGCCGTGCTTATGAGTGATGCCAACTTCCCGGAGTGGCAGATAGAGGTGGATGCCACCAAAATCAGCTTCCCGCTGGAATATAAATTCATTCTATATAACAAGAAAGAACGCCGTGCCGTTTGCTGGGAAAACAATCCGAACCGGTATATGGCAGACCCGCAAACAGGCGCCAACGAAACCCTTGTTGTCGGCGACCGCTACGTATATTTCAGCCTTCCCGCCTGGAAGGGCGCAGGTGTTGCCGTGCCCGTATTCTCACTCCGCTCCGAAAAGAGCTTTGGTGTGGGCGACTTCGGCGACTTGAAGCGTATGATTGACTGGGCGGTAAGCACCAAACAGAAAGCCGTACAGATTCTGCCCATTAACGACACTACCATGACGCATACATGGACGGATTCCTATCCTTACAACAGCATCTCCATCTATGCTTTCCATCCGATGTACACCGACTTGAAGCAACTGGGAACATTGAAGGATAAAAAAGCCATGGCAGACTTCAACAAACGGCAGAAAGAGCTGAATGCCCTGCCCGCCGTCGATTACGAAGCCGTCAACAAAACCAAGTGGGAATATTTTCATCTCATATTCAAGCAAGAAGGAGAAAAAGTATTAAGCTCGGCAGCTTTCCACGATTTTTTTGAATCAAACAAAGAGTGGCTGCAACCGTACGCCGTTTTCAGTTACCTGCGCGATGCTTATAAAACGCCCAACTTCCGCGAGTGGCCTAAATACAACAGCTACGATGCCGCAGAGATTGAGAAGCTCTGCCAACCGGAATCAGCCGATTACCCGCATATAGCCATTTACTTTTATATCCAGTTCAACCTGCATCTGCAACTGCTTGCCGCTACCGAACATGCACGTGCCAATGGTGTTGTACTGAAAGGTGACATCCCCATCGGCATCAGCCGCAACAGCGTAGAAGCATGGACAGAGCCCACTATTTCAACCTGAACGGACAAGCCGGCGCACCGCCCGATGATTTCTCCGTAAACGGACAGACTGGGGATTCCCCACCTACAACTGGGATGTCATGGAAAAGGACGGCTATGCGTGGTGGATGAAGCGTTTCCGCAAAATGGCGGAATACTTCGATGCCTACCGCATTGACATATCCTCGGTTTCTTCCGAATCTGGGAAATTCCGATGCACGCCGTGCACGGTCTGCTGGGACAGTTCGTGCCCGCCCTGCCCATGACGCGTGAGGAGATAGAGAGTTACGGACTCTCTTTCCGCGATGAGTTCCTGAAACCTTACATACACGAGTATTTCCTCGGACAGATGTTCGGCCCGCATACCGATTACGTAAAGCAGACGTTCATCGAACCGACAGATACGTGGGAAATTTACCGGATGCGTCCCGAATTCGATACCCAGCGCAAGGTAGAGGCCTACTTGCCGGCAAAACGGATGAGGACAGCATCTGGATACGCGACGGCCTGTATGCGCTTATCAGCGACGTGCTGTTTGTGCCCGACCGCAATGACCCGTACAAATACCACCCGCGTATCGGTGTGCAGCACGACTATATCTACCGTTCCCTGAACGATTGGGAAAAGGCTGCCTTCAACCGTCTGTACGACCAGTACTACTATCACCGCCACAACGAATTCTGGCGTGAGCAGGCTATGAACAAAACTGCCGCAACTGACGCAATCCACCCGGATGCTGGTATGCGGTGAGGACTTGGGCAT
>ENA-OQCX01001587-OQCX01001587.1-human-gut-metagenome-genome-assembly--contig:-NODE-1587-length-10140-cov-1.828823_pt1 | contig 10140 bp, 18 predicted proteins | sample MGYA00242762_ERZ504587 | MGnify/ENA primary metagenome ERZ504587 (study PRJEB26092, sample SAMD00036337) | human gut metagenome | host: Homo sapiens | study: EMG produced TPA metagenomics assembly of...
TCAATGGATAGATACGCACCCAGCTCTGCCGATCAGATCCTTCCGGGTCAGCACTCCTACTCCCGGATCTCTGCTGTCCATACTGTGATTACGGTTATCTCCCATCACAAAGTATTCATCATCTCCCAGCGTAACCGGTTCTGCAGCCGTCTGCGGATCCTTGATCTTCTCCTTCCCATAGATATCACTGGTCAGGCGTTTTCCATCGATATACACATATCCGTCCCGGATCTGCACAGTCTCACCCGGCATTCCGATGATACGTTTGATATAATATGTATCTTCTTCATATTTATACGGAAATACAATGATATCATAGCGTTTCGGATCCCGGAACCGGTAACTGATCTTATCAACGATCAGATTGTCTCCATCCTGTAATGTCGTCTCCATGGAAGAGCCGCTTACCATCGTCCGCTGTCCGACAAAGGTGATGATCAGATAGTCAGACCGATGATAAGCAGTATATACACAAGCCATCCGCCGAGTTCCCCCAGGATGTCTCTTTCTTCTTCCTCTCTCTTTGAATGTCTGGACATATTCGCGCGTGTCCTTTCTAATATGCATCCGGATATTCCAGAGTCAGTCTTCCCAGGCGTCCGTTACGGAAATCATCCATCAGAAGGACAGACGCTTTCTCTGTATCCAGTTCATTTCCGCGTACCAGGCAATGTCTGCTTTCAGCGATCCTTGCGATCATGCCCGTATGGATCCGCATCTTCTTCTACGTTATATTTACTCTCCAAAACTCCCGGATAATTCTTGTTCATAAATGTCACAAGCTCTGCTGCCAGTTCTTCCGTCTGCAGGATCTCATCCTTGATCGAACCGATAAATGCAAGCTTAAGACCTACTGCCTGATCTTCGAATCTTGGCCATAAGATTCCCGGTGTATCAAGAAGTTCTACATTCTTGTTCAGTCTGATCCACTGTTTTCCCTTGGTCACACCCGGCTTGTTGCCCGTCTTCGCACAGGCTTTTCCTGCCAGTGCATTGATGAATGTTGACTTTCCGACATTCGGGATTCCTACTACCATGGCTCTGACCGGACGGTTCAGGATACCGCGCTTTCTGTCTCTTTCAATCTTTTCTTTACATGCTTCCTGAATCACGCCGTTGATAGACTTGATCCCCCCGCCTTTTTTAGAGTTCACTTTTACAACGGAAAACCCTTTTTTCGCGGAAATATTCCGACCAGGCATCGTTCCATTTATCTTCTGCCAAATCTGACTTGTTCAGAAGGATCAGCCTTGCTTTATTCTTTCCAAGTTCGTCAATGTCCGGGTTCCTGCTGCTAATCGGTACTCTGGCATCAACCAGCTCAATGACCAGATCTATTAGTTTGATATTCTCCTGCATCATGCGTTTTGCTTTCGTCATGTGCCCTGGATACCATTGAAAATGCATATCTTCGTTCTCCTCTTATCTATTATCTCACGAATCCAAAATTCTTCTTCGGTGATACCACAAACCAGGCCTTTCCGTAAATATAAGACCGTTTTACCGCTCCGATATCTGCACTCCGGCTGTCTTCGCTGTTCTTTCTGTTATCACCCATCACAAAATATTCATCCCCGCCAAGCTTAACCTTCTCGGCTGCGATGCCTGCGGTATCAATCTTCGTGGTTGTATAATCTTCTTCCAGTTTCTCTCCATTGATATAAATCCGGTTCTCTACGATCTGTACCGTTTCTCCCGGAAGTCCAACAATCCTCTTCGTATAATAATGCGAACTTTCATTGCCCTTCGGCTTAAAGACAATGATATCTCCACGCTTTGGAGAAGATGCATTATATACAATACGGTTTACCAGCACTTTATCCGCATTCTTAAGTACCGGTCTCATAGAATCTCCCACGGTACTCACCTGTTGTCCCCAGTACCATACTGCGACAAATGCGATCAGGCAGGTGACTGCGATCTTAAACACCCAGCTTATGCCGGATACGATCTTTTCCAGATTCAGGTGAATCTTCTTCTTCTCCTTCGGAAGTTTTCCCAACAGTTTCTTTTTTGCCTGACGTCTGCGGTAACTTGATCTCCGGGATCTTCTTCGTCTTTCAAAATCCAGATTACTTCTGCGTCTCATATAATCCCCTTATCTTCATGACTTGCCACGGGCAGCTCCCTGCGAAATACATGGCAATATCAAAAAAGGACAATTACATTATGTAGTTGTCCTTTTTACATTCATTTTCCTGATTATTTTACTAATTCTTTTACTTTAGCTTTCTTACCAACGCGGTCTCTTAAGTAGTTCAGTTTTGCTCTTCTTACTTTACCTCTTCTTACTACTTCGATCTTCTCAACGTTTGGTGAGTGTACCGGCCAAGTCTTCTCAACACCGATTCCGTTAGAAAACTTTCTAACTGTAATGTCTCTCTTGCTCCGCCACCCTGTCTCTTCAGGACTGTTCCTTCGAAAATCTGTACTCTTTCACGGTTTCCTTCTTTGATCTTTCCGTAAACTTTAACAGTATCTCCAACGTGGAATTCTGGTGCTACTTCTTTTAACTGAGCAGCTTCAATGTTCTTAATAATATCGTTCATTATGTGTGACCTCCTTGTTTACTTGGATGTTCTTAATACATTTGTACCAGAGGACCATCTATTTTTCTTCACAACACGCTATATTCTATCATACCCGGTGCAAAATTACAAGGATTTTTTCTTGTTTTTTGCACTCTTTTCTGCTTTATATGATCCTACTCTGTAACCGGCTGCCCGTCTCTTTGTATTTCCTTTGCCAGCTTTTTTCTTTCTCAGTAAGCTCTGCCTTTTCAAGCAGATCCGGCCGGTTCTTCGCAGTGCGGATCACAGACTGTTCGCGTCTCCATTTTTCAATATTGGCATGATGACCGGACATCAATATCTCCGGTACTTTTTTGTCATGCCACACTTCCGGTCTGGAATACTGCGGGTATTCCAGCAGATTATCCTGAAAGCTTTCGAATTCAGCAGATACATCGTTATGGAGGACTCCAGGAACCAGTCTGGATATCGCATCGATCATGATCATCGCCGGAAGTTCTCCCCCGGTCAGGACATAATCCCCGATGGATACATAATCGGTCACGATCTCCTCCAGCACACGTTCGTCAATCCCTTCATAATGTCCGCATAAGAATACAAGATCTTCTTCCTGTGCGAATTCTTCTGCCATAGACTGGTTGAATGTCTTCCCCTGCGGGGACAGATAGATGACTCTTGTGCGTTTCTTTCCACACGCCATGTCCGGCTGTTCTCCGGCTCTTTCTTCCCCGGCTTTCCTTTCCCGGATCTGTCTTGCAAGTGCATCATAGCACTGATATACCGCTCCGCCTGCATCAGCATCCCTGCACCGCCTCCATACGGATAGTCATCCACGCTGTGATGCTTATTGAACGCATAATCCCTGATATTCAAAGCCTCTATAGACAGAAGTCCTTTATTCACCGCACGCCCGATGATACTGGTGTTCAGCCCGTCCATGACCATCTCCGGAAATAATGTCATAATATAAAAATTCATATACTATCCTCTTTCTAGATCAGCCCGTCCATCAGGTGGATCTTCATCTTCTGATTCTCTATATCAACATCCAGGATACATTCGCGGATTGCCGGAACCAGCACTTCTCCATGTTCCTCGGTATCGATCACATAAACATCGTTCGCACCGGTCTCCATGACATCTTTTAATGTTCCGAATGGTTCATCGTCCTCTGTTACAACCTGGATACCGATCATATCGGCGATAAAATATTCATCCTCTTCCAGTGCCACCGCATCTTTTCGTTCTACCAGAAGCGGGCATCTCTTATATCGCTCAATATCATTTATATTATCAATTCCTTTGAATTTCAGGATCACAAACTGTTTAAAGAATTTGACCCCCTGGATCTCCAGAGGTTTTTTCTCTCTCCCGGTGTCTAACAGCACATGCTTTAACGTCTTAAAACGCTCCGGGTCATCTGTAGTCGGAAATACTTTGACTTCCCCGCGCACTCCGTGTGTCGAAGTGATGACGCCTACCTGTAACAATTCTTCCATAGATACTCCTTTTCTTATATGTTGCGGGCATTTCTATACCGCTCTTTTCCTCTTTCATAACAGATACTGTCACATACTCTGATATAAGATAAGCGGGACAGACCACAAACGGGCCTGTCCCGGGACAAAATGGGAATCCCCATTATTATTCTAGTCCATGATATCTACGATAACTTTCTTATCTTCCTTCGCTGCTGCGGCTTTCACAACTGAGCGGATCGCCTTCGCAATACGGCCCTGTTTTCCGATTACTTTTCCCATATCAGATTCAGCAACCCGTACTTCCAGAACTGTCGTCTTCTTCTCTTCGCGTTCATTTACAACAACGCTTTCTGGATCGTCGACTAATGCTTTCGCAATTACTTCAACTAATTCCTTCATAAATGCACACCTCCAGTGGCATAATTATTTCTCGATGCCTGCTGCCTTTAAAATCTTTGCAACTGCTTCTGTAGGCTGTGCTCCGTTTGCAAGCCATTTCTTAGCTGCTTCTTCGTCAACTTTGATAGCACTTGGATCACAGTTCGGATCGTATGTTCCGATCTCGTCGATGAATCTTCCGTCTCTTGGTGATCTAGAATCTGCTACGATGATTCTATAGAAAGGAGCCTTCTTCTGTCCCATTCTTCTTAATCTCATTTTTACTGCCATGTTAGTTTACCTCCGTAAAATCATAATATTCATAGTTTATTCTTATACCCAGAACCTGCCTTTGGCATCTTCTAATGTATAATCTGGAATCTATATAACGCGGGATCGCGGTATATCATATTTAAAACGGGAATCCGAATTTTTTCTTCTTTCCCGGCTTGCCAAATTGTTTCATCAGCTTTTTCATCTCGTTAAACTGCTTGATCATGCGGTTTACTTCGCTGATGTCCACCCCTGCACCTTTGGCAATTCTGTGCTTTCTGGATGGAGAAAGAATATCCGGATTAGCTCTTTCCGCCGGTGTCATGGAATGAATGATCGCTTCCATCCTTCCCATCTTCCTCTCGGCTTCCGCTGTCTGCTCGTCGTCCAATCCCTTCATCTTACTGCCCATGCCTCCAGACCCGGCAGCATGTTCATGATATTTCCAAGACCACCCATATTCTTCATCTGCTTAATGCTTTCCAGATAATCGTCAAAATCAAACTGGTTCTTCTTAAGCTTCTGGGTCATCTCTCTGGCTTTCTCTTCATCGATCTCGGCCTCTGCCTTCTCGATAAGTGACAGGACATCTCCCATTCCGAGGATTCTTGACGCCATACGGTCCGGATAGAACTGTTCCAGATCCGAAAGTTTTTCTCCCATACCTACATACAGGATCGGCTTTCCGGTAACTGCCTTTACGGACAGTGCCGCACCACCTCTTGTGTCACCATCTAATTTGGTAACGATCACACCGTCGATGCCGACCTTTTCATTGAACTCTTTTGCCACATTCACGGCATCCTGTCCGGTCATTGCATCAATAACAAGTATGGTCTGATGTACTTCTACTTCCTCTTTGATCTCTTCAAGCTCTGCCATCATATCTTCATCGATGTGAAGTCGTCCGGCTGTATCGAGGATCACGAGTCGTTGCCATTCTTCTGCGCATGTTCGATCGCTGCCCTGGCGATATTCGCCGGCTTGTGGTTCTCTCCCATGGAGAAGACTTCCACACCCTGCTTCTCACCATTGACCTGTAACTGCTTGATCGCAGCCGGTCTGTAGACGTCACATGCAACCAGCAGTGGTTTCTTGCCCTTTAACTTGAACTTTCCGGCAAGCTTTGCTGTCGTGGTCGTCTTACCTGCTCCCTGAAGACCTGCCATCATGATGACCGTGATGGCCTTTCCAGGCTGAAGCTGAATCTCTGTAGTCTCCGAACCCATCAGGTTGATCAGTTCCTCATTTACAATCTTGATCACCATCTGTCCCGGATTCAGACCATTCATTACATCCTGACCGATCGCACGCTCCTGCACGCTCTTGATGAAATCTTTTACCACTTTAAAGTTAACATCCGCTGCGAGTAATGCGCGCTTGATCTCTTTTAAAGCTTCTTTGACATCATCTTCTGTCAGACGTCCTTGCTTCGCAGGTTCTTAAATACGTTTTGAAGTTTCTCTGTCAAGCTGTCAAATGCCATGCTATAACTCCTCTATAATTTCATCGGATATCTTCCGGATGTCTGCAACAAGTTCTTCTGCATTCTCCTTCTCATATCCATCCAGCAATTCATCAATCTGCTTTACTTTTTCTCTGACCGACACGAATTTCTCTACCAGATGAAGTTTCTCTTCGTAGCCTTTCAGTGTCTGGGAACATCTCTTTACCAGATCATGTACACCCTGTCTGCTGATTCCTTCCTCTCTTGCGATCTCGCCGAGTGATAAATCTTCCAGGACAAACTGCTCATACACTTCTTTCTGATGATCCGTAAGAAGTTCTCCATAAAAATCATATAATAATGCCTGTTCTAATATTTCATTCATGTCTTTCACCTCCGATATCATATAACACTTCCGGATGGGTGTCAAGTATTTTTTCTTTACACCTTTGTTTTTTCAAAATAAAATTGATTTCCCACCGGCTTTGTCGTAATATATCTGATGGGAGATATTGCCGGATGCAGTATCTTCCGATCATGTCCATATATTATAAGGGGAGAATATAATGGCAAAAAAGAATTATTACAAGATGCTTGGTGTGTCAAGAACGGCTTCTCCTGAAGAAATCTCTGCCGCCAAGAACAGACTTGCGAAAAAATATCATCCCGATGCCAACATGAAGAATGGTATCGATACAACCAGAAAAATGCAGCAGATCCTGGAAGCCTACCGCATACTTTCCGATCCGAAGAAACGTGCTTCTTATGACCGCAAAGTATTCGGAAAGCCATCTGCAGGTGCAGACCGGAACTTTGATCTGTTCAATCTTCATAATATGGAAGAAACAGCGCCGGTCACCGGTACACCATTTGTGAATTACTGGCGGGCAGCTGATTCTTTATATGATATCACGCTGGAAAGCGAACAGCTTTTCAAAGAAAAAAATAAGAAACAGGCAGCGGACAGGCTGTCGGATCTTTCCTCTCAGGCACTCCGCTATGCCATAACACTGCGAGAGGCAGAGATTCCCGAAAAGTACTGGCTGCCTCCGATCATGGACTGGCTGCTTTTTACCTGGTATAAGAACCGGAATCTCCCGGTATCTTATCTATTGAAGGTTTACGATGATTATTCAAAAAAAGAACTCAGTGGATTCAAACGTGTGAAGCTTCAGAAAGAACTGCTTCATTTCCAGTATTCTCTGAAACGGCTGGTCAGTTATACTTAATATTCTGCTCACACATCTGCACCGTCTGCATATTATGTACTGTAAACATCATTATTGGAGGATTCAATATGAGCGATTTGAGTACAGCAAACTGTGGATGCGGATGCGAAGGACGCGACAGATTCGGCGGGGACTGTGGATGCGGCGGATGCAGTTGTGGATGCAATAACAGCGGAATGCGGCTTCGGCAACAACAGGCTGCCTGTGGATCAGTCCTTCTTCTCTGCTGCTGCGGCGGCTTTGGCAATGGTTGCGGCAATGGCTGCGGATGTGGCAACGGTAACGACAGCTGTCTGTGGATCATCCTTCTTCTCTGCTGCTGCGGCGGCTTTGGCAATGGTTGCGGTAATGGTTGCGGCAACGGCTGTGGATGTGGATGCTAGACACTTACATTTTCCTGTATAGACTTAAGAGACGGAGTCATTTTCCCGTCTCTTTTTTCATATATATTTATAACGCTGATACCGGAAGGAGTCACCATGGCCGGAAAACCTTCTAAACCAATGACACCCTTCGATAAATCTGTCACACCCTCCTATTTATATAAATGGAAGCTGTTTCTTGCCTTCCTGCCTCCTTCCATTCAGCGCTTTCTTGCCGTCTACATCAAATTTACCGAATTCCGGTATACGATGGACTATTTCCGGGGACTTCCTTTCCATGCATTTTCTTTTCAATCGATCAGCGAACTTGCGCCTTATATGGATGAAAATGAACGGGATATGATGAATCAGATGACTTCTGTGATGCAGATGGCGGAAATGATGGCAATGGCGCAGACCGGTTCCACAACCGGAGATCCCGGTGCTTCCGGTCCTGCAAGCCTGTTGATCTTATGAAAGCAATGATGTCCGGCGAAGATATGGAAATGTTCCAGAATTACATGAAACTGTTCGACGAGGAACTTTCCGCATCTGGATCACCGGCAAAGAAAGGAGACTCTTCACATGAATGAAAGAACCACTCATACAACGGACTCTTCCGGAAGCAACACCGGCAACAGCTGGATGGATCATCCGGCTATAAATGGAATGGATCCTGTCAAACTGGAGCTGATCCGGCTCGCCGCAAAACAGACCGCCGGCAAAAGCGGAAGATCACTGGCTCCTGTGATGATGGCACTCATCACCAGCGCAAACAAAAAAGGAATTCAGTTCACTCCGCAGGAAATGTCTCTCATCCTCGACATCCTGAAAGAGGGACGCCCCGCCAAAGAGCAGGAGCAGATTGACCAGATGGTGCAGATGGTCCGCACACATATGAAGAATCATACATAACAAAATAGAAGAAGGGCTTTAAAGTCCTTCTTCTTTACGCATCATACGGAGTTCTCTTCTCTTTTCTCCCTTATCCCACTCTTCTTTTTCTTCTTCTGTCTCAAGTTCCAGTCTCGGTACTCTTACCGGCCTGTCATTCTTGTCCAGTGCCACCATTGTAAAATACGCATGATTGATTGGTGTACGTTCCCCGCTCAACGCCTCTACATAAGTATCTACCTTTACTTCCATAGAGGTATTCCCGACATAAGTCACTTTTCCAATGATCACAACTGTATCTTTGACATATGCACCCCTAAGGAAACTCAGACTGTCTACAGATGCTGTGATCACATTTCTCCTTGTGTGGCGTTTTGCCACCATACCTGCCACTTCATCGATCCACTGCATAAGTGCCCCTCCGAACAAACGGTCAGACGCATTCAGGTGCTGCGGTCTTACCATATGAACCGTCTCTACGATTGAATCCGATACCTTTCTTTTTTCCATTTCCATAAAAAAACACCTCTCTTTTCTTTTTAAACTCTTTTATTATAGCACCGTATTTGTTATACTTAAACTAATTTCAATAAAAGCTGTTTCACAGCGGAATGGAGTTCTCATGAGAAATATAAAATTAACGATCGAATACGATGGAAGCCGTTACCAGGGATGGACAAGACTGGGAAAAGACGAATCCGGCAATACCATATCGAATAAAATCACAGAAGTTTTAAAGAAAATGACAGAAGAAGATGATCTGGAACTTTTCTGCGGATGCCGTACCGAAGTCGGCGTACATGCTTATGCGCAGATTGCCAACTTCCGGACATCCTGTTCTATCAGCACCCAGAACATCAAGCACTATCTGAACCGTTATCTTCCGATGGATATTGCGATCATCGAAGTGGAAGAAGTGCCGGAACGTTTCCACGCACAGCTCAATGCTACATCCAAGACTTATGTATACCGCATGACCATTGATGATGTGCCAAGTGTCTTTGACCGTAAATATACCTACCACTGCTACCGTATCCCGGACAAACGCATGATGCAGCAGGCCGCCGAGAAGCTCACCGGACGTCACGATTTCCGCAATTTCTCCAGTGCGAAGAAGACGAAATCTACAGTCCGAGAGATCTTTGATATTGATATCTATGGAGACATTGAGGAAATGCAGATCCTGATCCATGCTGATGATTTTCTTCACAACATGGCCCGCATCATCGTTGGCACACTGATGGATATCGGACTCGGCAACCGCTCTGTGCAGGATATTGATGATATCTTTGCCGGAATCCTGGAAGCCAGTGCACCTTGCGATCCGAAGGGGTTGTATTTGCAGGAGGTTACCTATTAATTTGATTTGGGATTTAATTTATTAACTGGGGAAGCGGCCTCTCAGTCCTTGAAGGAAACAATAGATAAGGCTTCTTGTTCAGTTCCATACCATAAGAAACACTAAGAGAGTCAGATCACCTAAAGCAAAGGAACTACGCTCAAACTCGGCGTTCGCCTCAAACACGTTCTCTTCGTTCCTTTAAC
>ENA-OQCX01001588-OQCX01001588.1-human-gut-metagenome-genome-assembly--contig:-NODE-1588-length-10138-cov-2.370193_pt1 | contig 10138 bp, 14 predicted proteins | sample MGYA00242762_ERZ504587 | MGnify/ENA primary metagenome ERZ504587 (study PRJEB26092, sample SAMD00036337) | human gut metagenome | host: Homo sapiens | study: EMG produced TPA metagenomics assembly of...
TCCAAAGTCTTGGTCTCGCTGCGCACGCTGATGTGCTCGCTGACAGCCAGCTTGGAGGCGGCGGTATTGGCAACCTCGCTCATGTAGGCGTTGATGGCGGGCAGCAGCTGCTTGCGGGCCATCTCCAGCATGGTCAGAGCCTCAATGTTGATAATCTTGGAGTAGTGCTCCATCTCGACCTCGTAGCGGCTTTCCATCTCCACCTTGGTCAGCACGCCGAACTCCTCCATCAGCTGGATGTTCTTGGGCTCGACCAGTGCGGGCAGAGCAGCGGGGGTATTCTTCTTGTTGGGCAGACCGCGCTTGGCTGCCTCGGCTCCCACTCGGCGGTATAGCCGTTGCCGTTGAAGATGACGCGGCGATGGTCGCGGATGGTGCGCTTGATCAGAGCGATGGCTGCACTGGTAAGTCCTCAGCACCTTCCAGTTCGTCGGCGTAGCTTCAGCTCCTTGGCGACAGCGGTGTTCAGGATGGTGTTGCAGTCGCTCAGGTTCTCGGCAGAGCCGGGCATACGGAACTCGAACTTGTTGCCGGTGAAAGCGAAGGGAGAGGTACGGTTGCGGTCGGTGGTGTCCTTGCTGAACTTGGGCAGAACGTCCACGCCCAGATCCATCTTCATCTTGACGGGGCCGGCATAGGGAGAATCGGATGCGATCGCATCGATGACAGCTTCCAGCTCCTCGCCCACGAAGATGGAGATGATGGCCGGAGGTGCCTCGTTGGCGCCCAGACGGTGATCGTTGCCCGGGGTAGCCACAGAGGTGCGCAGCAGGTCAGCGTACTCATCCACAGCCTTGATAACAGCGGCCAGGAAGATCAGGAACTGCAGGTTCTCCATGGGGGTGTCGCCGGGGTCCAGCAGGTTCTCGTGGGTGGTGCTCATGGACCAGTTGTTGTGCTTGCCGCTGCCGTTCACGCCTTCAAAGGGCTTCTCGTGCTGCAGGCAGACCAGACCATACTTGGGTGCGATCTTGCGCATCATTTCCATGGTCAGCAGGTTGTGGTCGATGGCTACGTTGGTGGTATCGAAGATGGGAGCAAGCTCGTGCTGGCAGGGAGCCACCTCGTTGTGCTTGGTCTTGGCGGGCACGCCCAGCTTCCACAGCTCCTCGTCCAGCTCCTTCATGAACGCAGAAACCTCGGGACGGATGACACCGAAGTAGTGCTCCTCCAGCTCCTGACCCTTGGCAGAGGGAGCGCCGAACAGGGTGCGGCCGGTGAGAATCAGATCCTGACGTGCCTCGTAGTCCTCCTTCTTGACAAGGAAGTACTCCTGCTCGGGGCCGACGGTGGTGGAAACGTAGTCCACATCCTTGCCGAACAGCTTCAGGATGCGGACGGCCTGACCGGACAGTGCGTTCATGGAACGCAGCAGGGGAGTCTTTTTATCCAGAGCCTCGCCGGTGTAGCTGACGAATGCGGTGGGGATGCACAGCACGTCATCCTTCACAAAGGCGTAGCTGGTGGGGTCCCATGCGGTGTAGCCGCGTGCCTCACAGGTGGCGCGCAGACCACCGGAAGGAAAGGAGGATGCATCGGGCTCGCCGCGTACCAGCTCCTTGCCGGAGAACTCCATGATGGCGGTGCCGTCGCCACAGGGCTGACGAAGCCATCGTGCTTCTCGCTGGTGATGCCGGTCAGGGGCTGGAACCAGTGGGTGTAATGGGTGGCACCCAGCTCCATAGCCCAGCGCTTCATCACGCTGCAACGACGTTTGCCACCTCGATATCCAGCGGAGCACCCTTGTGCAGGGTGTTCTTCAGGCTCTTGTAGGTAGCGCTGGGCAGGCGCTCCTTCATAACGTGCTCATTAAAGACCTTGCTGCCGTAGATCTCCATAACATTTGCTGCCATAAATCCTACTCCTTACTTGATCTTACTTTTTTCTTTCGCCTTGGGTCTGCCGCAATGCAAAAACCCAAAGCTTGCTTACATCTTAACAAAAACGGCGCTGCGAGTCAGGAGGTGACCCACAGCGCCGTTGCTGTCTATGGCTAAAATTATAGTCTTTGCGGGCAAAAAAGGCAATTGACAAAACTGACGATTCTGTACAAACACGATCTCGGATTTTTGGAACAACCGCGATTGGTACGACTTTTACGGGAGAAAAGCCCCTTTCAGAACAGCCTTTTCCAGCCGGAATGTGCGCAGCGCGCGGCAATTGTTCTTATTGTAAAAGCATCAGATGACCTGAAACAGGAAAAACTTGAGGTAATTCGTCTCCGGCACGCCCCACAGAATGATGATCCGGTGCCTGCTGCTTTACCTCGATCTGCCGCAGCTGCCGGTGGGCGTCCTTGGCGGCGGCGCGCAGCATCTTGATGAACAACTCCTCGGTGGCAAAGTGGGAGCAGCTGGCAGTGGCCAGATACCCGCCCCGGGGCAGCAGCTTCATGGCGCGGTAGTTGATCTCCTTATAGCCGCGCATGGCGTTCTCCACCGTGCGGCGGGCCTTGGTAAAGGCCGGCGGGTCAAGGATGATAAAGTCGTAGGGGTGGCCCTCCTTTTCCAGCCGGGGCAGCAGCTCAAAGGTGTCCTCGCAGAGAAAATCCATGTTGGTCAGGTTGTTGCGCTGGGCGTTCCGCTGGGCCATGGCAATGGCCTCGGCGCTGATGTCAGCGGCAGTGACCCGGGCAGCCCCGCCCTTGGCGGCGTTCAGCGCAAAGCTGCCGGTGTGGGTAAAGCAGTCCAGCACAGTGTGACCGGCAGCAATGCGGGCCACAGCCCGGCGGTTGTATTTCTGGTCGAGGAAAAAGCCGGTCTTTTGGCCGTTCTCAAAATCGACGTGGTAGAACACGCCGTTCTCGCAGATCTCGGTCTGGGTGCTGTCGGGATGCGTCTCGCCGGGCAGGTCAAACCAGCCCTTGTTCTGTGCCAGGCCCTCCTTGGCCCGCAGAGCCTCGTCGTTGCGCTCGTAGATGCCTCAATGGTCTGGCCGTCAGCGCGCAGGACTTGCACCAGCAGGGGCAAGAGGATGGGCTTGAGCTTTTCCATGCCCACGCTCAGGGTCTGGGTGACAAGGATATTGCTGAACCGGTCCACAGTCAGGCCCGGGAACTGGTCAGCCTCGCCAAAGATGACACGGCAGGCGGTCAGGTCGGCGGGCTCCAGCACAGTCTTGCGGTAGGCCCAGGCGTATTCGACACGGCGCTTCCAGAAAGCGGCATCAAAGGTGTCGTTGGCGTTGCGGGAGATGAGCCGCACCCGGATCTTGCTTTTCAGTGAGAGAAAACCGGTGCCAAGATAGGCACCCTTTGTGCTGACCACATCGACCAGCGTGCCGTTTTCAGGCTCTGCTTCCGGGGAACCCAGGATGTCGTTTTCGTACACCCAGGGGTGGCCGCCCACCAGCAGGCCCTCGGCGTGTTTGTTGACGGTGTAAACGGGGTAATTGCGAGAAGATTTCATAGTTGCTCCTGTTATAACTGGCTCGCCCTCTCAGTCTCGCTCCGCTCGCCAGCTCTCCCAAAGGGAGAGCCTTTGGCGATTTTCGATTTAGTCTCATCAAGCTTGAATACAGAGCGGCTCTTGGCTCCCCCTTTGGGGGAGCTGGCAATGCCGTCAGGCATTGACTGAGAGGGTGAGGATGCTAAAATTTCATACTGATATTTATTCTAACATAAAAACGTGCTAGAATAAATACATAAACACAGAAACGAGGAAAACGTCATGGAGATCGAACGCAAATGGATGGTGAACGGCTGGCCGGAGGGTGAAAACTTCCCGGCTCTGCCGCTCAAGGAAGAGTTTGCCATGCGGCAGGGATATATCAGCGTGCGGCCCACCGTGCGCATCCGGGAGGAGGCGCTCAAGGGCGGCAAGACGGCTATATCCTCTGCTTCAAGTCCGGAAGCGGGCTTGCACGGGAGGAGATCGAGCGCCCCATCGACAAGAAATTGTTTGATGAACTGGAAACAAAGATCATCGGTAAGCCCCTGATCGGGAAGATCCGCAGAAGCTACGCCCTGCCTGATGGCCTTGTGCTGGAGGTGAACCATGTGGATGAGGCCAGCCCACTGCGTTCTGGTACGCTGAGGTGGAATACCCCACCGTGGATGCTGCCCGCAGCTGGAAGCCGGAAGCCTTTGGTCTTGCAGACTATCTGAACGATGATGTCACCGACCAGCCCGGCCAGAGCATGGGAGCCTACTGGGAACAGACCCGGAAATAAAAATGACCCTCTCCGTCGCGCAGATGCGGCCGCCTAGCTTTGGGGGAAAGACGGCAGTGCAAAGCAATGACAGAGAGGGTCATTATTTTTTACTTCTTGTGGTACATCCGGTCTGCTTCCTCATAGGTGGGCTCGCAGGTCAGATACATGCCCAGCTTCTTCACGGTATCCATATCCACGCTGGACAGGATGACGGTGGAGTGCATATCGCAGCCCTTCAGGTGGGAGAGCTGCTTGAGGGCGGCTGCAGCAGTGGGATTCTGCGCGGCCGAGCTGGACAGGGCAATCAGAATCTCGTCGGTGTGCAGACGGGGGTTCTTGCTGCCCAGATAGTTGGTCTTGAGGGTCTGGATGGGCTCGATGGCGGCGGCAGAAACGAGGTCGAGCTCCTGGTCGATGCCGGCCAGCTTTTTCAGCGCGTTGAGCAGAGCGGAGGAAGCGGCACCAGCAGGGGGCCGGTCTTGCCGGTGACAACGGTGCCGTCCGGCAGCTCAATGGCGGCAGCGGGGGCACCGCCGGTCTTTTCAGAGACTGCATGGGCGGCCTGCTCCACCGGGCGGCTGCCCTGGGTCAGCCCGGCCTGATTCATCAGCAGCTCCAGCTTGTAGACCTCGCTCTGGATCTGTGCGCCGTTCTTGAGGTCGCACAGGGCCTTGAAGTAGCGGCGGACGATCTCGTTGCGGGAAGCCTCGCAGCAGGCCGCATCATCCACAATGCAGTTGCCGGCCATGTTCACGCCCATGTCGGTGGGGGAGTGGTAGGGGCTCTTGCCTGCGATCAGCTCAAACATGGCGTTGACCACGGGGAAGATCTCAATGTCGCGGTTGTAGTTGACCGCGGTCTTGCCATAGGCCTCCAGATGGAACGGGTCGATCATGTTCACATCGTTCAGGTCGGCGGTAGCGGCCTCGTATGCCAGGTTGACCGGGTGCTTCAGGGGGATGTTCCAGATGGGGAAGGTCTCAAACTTGGCATAACCGGCCTTCACGCCCCGCTTGTATTCGTGGTACAGCTGGGACAGGCAGGTGGCCATCTTGCCGCTGCCGGGGCCGGGAGCCGTGATAACCACCAGCGGGCGCTGGGTCTCAATGTACTCGTTGCGGCCATAGCCTCGTCGCTCACGATGCGGGCAACGTCGTTGGGGTAGCCGGGGATCTTATAGTGCCGGAAGGTGCGGATGCCCAGGCTGTTCAGCCGCTTCTCAAAGGCCTCCACCTCGGGGGCAGCGGTGTACATGGTCACGCATACGCTGCCCACAAACAGGCCGCGCTCCTGGAATGCGTCGATGAGGCGCAGAACGTCCAGATCATAGGTAATGCCATAGTCACCGCGCACCTTGCTGCTGACGATGTCCTCAGCGTTGATGACGATAACGACCTCGGCCTGATCCTTCAGCTGCAGCAGCATCTGCAGTTTGGAATCGGGCTGGAAGCCGGGCAGCACGCGGGAGGCGTGGTAGTCATCGAACAGCTTGCCGCCGAATTCCAGATACAGCTTGTTGTCGAACTGCGCGATCCGCTCCCGGATGTGCTCCGACTGCATCTGCAGGTATTTGTCGTTGTCAAATCCTTTTTTCATTCGTTGCTCCTCTTCCTGATTTCGGTTCCCATATCCTGCCCGGGCAGCGGGTTCCACAGCGGAAGTGTGCCCGGGGAATTACACAATACAAAAATTAGTATATCATATCAGAGGAGCGGGTGCAATAAAAAATCAACAAAAGTCCCGCTCCTTCCAGCAGAAAGCTTCTGCCGGAAAGAGCGGGGCAGGGAGGAACGATGCGGATTACAGGGTCAGCTGGATGCCGCTGAGGGTCACGGTATCCGGATCGGGCTCCTCATCCTTTGCTTTGGCGCGGGTCTGCTTGGGCAGAGCGTCCTCGTGGACTACTTTGCCGCATTCCAGCTCAGGATGGCAAAGAAGGCCGCTTCCAGAGCATCAGGCAGCTCTACTTCACCGGTAACATGCAGGAATTCGATCTGAGCCAGCAGGTCTGCGCTCTCTGCGGGGATGACAGCATCACCCAGCACATAGAGACGGGTGCCATACCGGCGCAGGGAAGAGGCGGTCAGCTCCAGGTCGTCCTCCACCACGGCGGTGCCGTCCGGCACGATGATCAGCTCGGTGGAATCCGGGAAGAGCGGGGCCAGAACGGGCGCAAGGCTTGCGCACAGGATGGCCTTTGGAGCGGAAAAGCGGCAGCCCTTGGCGGCCAGTGCGGCAGTGTCGAGCCTGGGGTCAACCGCCAGGAAGCGATGTTCATTCCAGTACAGGCGGCTTTGTGCCCGCAGCAGGAAGGTGTTGTCTAGCTTGATGGAGCTTCCCGGCAGGAGCACTGCATCATCGGGGTAGACCGCCAGCTTTCCGTTCAGGATGCAGCGGGCGGATACCACTGCCGAGAGGCACTGCGGGCAGTAGATCATACCGTTGACCAGAATGCAGGCGTACTTCTGTAAAACCTCCGCAGCATCCGGGGTGATCATCAGCTTGCCGTTGACCACCAGTACCTGCCCGGCGGTGGTCTGGCTGGCAGAGCTCAGCGTGACCTTGCCATTGACCACACCCACCGAGGCCTCCTCCGGGACATTTTTGCAGAGCATCGAATCCAGAGAAATGTTGTGCTGGCTCAGGAGCGCCTGCACCCGGGGCGAGGTCAGCGCGATCATGCAGTCCAGCTTGATCTGCTCATAGCGGTCAAGAAAATCCTCCTGCACATTGCGCAGGTCCAGGATCATAGCGTCCACATTCAGGTTCTTTTTCATCATTTATTCCTCCGTAAGTTCAGTTTTGAGGCGATGGCGTATCTGGCAAGGCGGCTGCGGACCGTGCCGGGCGGGAGACTGAGCAGCTGACCGATCTCGCTGGCATTGTAGCCCGCTGTATAGCGCAGGGTGAACAGCCGCCGCTCTTCCGGGGTGAGCAGAGCCAGCAGACTGGCGGCTTCCACCGTGTCCAGCGCGAATCCGGTTCAGCACTGTCCTCTTCCGGGAAAAAGGTGCTGAGCAGCTGCTCCTCCTTTGCCGTCCGGCGGAGCTGGTCGCAGTAGAGATTCCGCGCTGTGGTAAACAGCCAGGCCTTGCACTGCCGCTCTGTAAAGCTGTTGATAAGGCTCCGGTTCTGCAGTGCCCGCAGAAAGACTTCCTGGGTCAGATCCTCCGCCCGGGCTTCGTCCCGGCAGAGATTGAAACAGAAATGCTCCAGCCTGTCCCAGAAGGTCTCGTACAGCAGCTCCCACATGGGGCTTCCTCCTTTCATTGCGTCGTTCTGCCTGTAAGACGAAGGAGACCGGGGAAGTGTTGGATAGATCCGGAGAAAAATAAACCCTCAGTCTCGCTGGCGCTCGCCAGCTCCCCTATTAGGAGAGCCTTTGGTATGGCGGTAAACAGCGTGAAACTGAGGGAAACTCCTTGATTTAATGTTTTGCTTCCAGTGCTTCAAGATCTTCTTTGATCTCTTCCACATCTTCTTTCAGGAACATCAGGCAGAAGCTGACGGCCAGCAGCAGGCAGGAGAGCCAGATGGCCTTTGCGCCGCAGAGGTCCAGCGTCAGGCTGCCCAGGCCCGCGCCCAGCGCAAACAGGAGGATGATGCCCCAGTAATAAAGGGATTTTTTCAGGGCGGCAGGATTGCGGTTGAGCACCCAGCTGCAGAGGGAGTCCATGCCGCTGCGCATGTTGCCGATGCACATGGTGCTGGCAAAGGCATAACCGTTCACCTTGCGGAAGGTCTGCACCTGCATCGCACAGGCAAACGAGACCAGCGCATTGGCCATAAGATTCCACTCCTGCGGGAAAAAGCCCACCACGAACAGCATCACGATCTCACACAGCACCACCAGCTGCCGCCAGTGGAGCCGCTGCAGATTCTGCAGCTTCTGGTGCATCAGCTCTGCCGCGAACACGCCCAGCGCAAAGAAGCACAGGGGCACAAGATAATGCAGCACACGCCCCCACTCCCCGGCAAAGGCATGGACAGCCATCAGCACGATGTTGCCGGTCTGGGCGTTGGCAAACACCTTGCCCCGGAACAGATAGGTGTATACGTCCTGCAGGCCGCCGGACAGTGAAAGGAACATTGCCGTGCAGAAGGCTTCCGACATCTGGCCGCGGCGCTTTTTCTTGGAATTCATGCAAATTCCCCCTCTGATTTTTTACCCCTATACTATAACGCGGGTTGACGGATTTGTCAAAAACCAAAGACGCTTTTTGGCGGTTTTGACCATGTAAAACGAATATGCCTGCCATGTATTTTGCAATTGCATCCGGGTTGTGCTACAATAAGACCATTCATACAGAAAAAGGAGAATCTCCCATGCCCAATATCATCGAGATCACGGATTTTCACGCGCCGGAGCTGGACCCCTACGCCCGCCTGACGCAGAACCAGCTGCGCAGTCGGCTGGAGCCCGAAAAAGGCATCTTCATTGCCGAGAGCCCCAAGGTGATCTCCCGGGCACTGGATGCAGGCTTTGTGCCGGTCTCCCTGTTGATGGAACACAGGCAGATCACCGGCCCGGCTGCGGAGATCCTGACCCGCTGCGGGGATGCACCTGTTTATACCGCTGACCGGGAGCTGTTGGCGGAACTGACAGGCTACGAGCTGACCCGGGGCGTACTCTGTGCCTTCCAACGTCCGAAGCCCCGCACCGTGGAGGAGCTTTGCCGGAACGCCCGGCGGGTGGCTGTGCTGGAGGGCATTGTGGATTCCACCAACGTGGGTGCCATCTTCCGCAGCGCGGCAGCGCTGAACATGGACGCTGTTCTTATCAACCCTCCTGCTGTGACCCGCTCTGCCGCCGGGCCGTGCGCGTGAGTATGGGCACGGTATTTCAGGTGCCCTGGGCGCAGATTGGCACCTGCCCTGCCGACTGGCCGGAAAACGGCAGTGCCCAGCTCCACGCGCTGGGCTTCAAGACCGCTGCCATGGCACTGAGCGACCGCTCGGTCAGCATCGACGATGCCGCCCTTGCCGCTGAGCCGAAACTTGCCATCGTGCTGGGCACCGAGGGTGACGGGCTGGCCAATAGTACCATCGCCGCCTGCGATTACACCGTAAAGATTCCTATGTCCCACGGTAGATTCCCTCAACGTAGCCGCCGCCAGCGCCGTAGCTTTCTGGCAGCTTGGCCGCTTGTAAGTCCTCGCTTGTGCTCTCCGAAATTGCTTGACAAACGCCCCAAAACGCGGTACACTATCAGCGTCACATCATGTCTATAGCTCAGCTGGGAGTGCAAGCGTTGCATTCCCGATCTGGTGTTATAGCTCATTTGCCCCCATTCGAAATTGGGTGCTTTTTTGTGGGCTCGTAGCTCAGTTGGGAGTGCAAGCGTATCGCTTTTGTGCCCCACAGAGTTGTGGGCATTCAAACGGGGAGTATGTCGGTTGGTCGCCCAATCGAGTCACGCCCCTAAATATGGGCCTATAGCTCAGCTGGGAGAGCGTTCGGTTCGCATCCGAGAGGTCAAGGGTTCGAATCCCTCTAGGTCCACCAATTTGCCGCATCGTTTTGTACGATGCGGCGTTTTTATGCCTAAAAAACTTTGGCAGACCGTGCCGGGCTCCGAACCCTGAAGTCGGATGCGAACCGGGTGGGGTCATCCATGTACTTTTTGAAAATCCATCGGTTTCACGCTTCTTTCTTTGCATTTTGCAGAGTTCTGCGGGCAATCGCATCGCTTTTATGCCCCCTTCTCGGAAATTTCTTCAAAAATCTCCGCACCATCGTAGGTTGATACAGCCTTGAGCTGCTCTACTTGGTCGAAGCTGGCGTTCAGCGTAATCGAGATCTCATAGTCTTTTCGGACGCGAATCTCCTTAATGAACTGCTGCAAATGGCGCGGCGTCATCGTGGTTGCGGTGTCGTAAACATCCGCCATGTAAACAGCTCGTTGCAGATCTAGCACGAAACGGATGTGTCAGCATTCAGCTTTTCAGCCGACTGCGTTACCACCTCGGCAGGCTTGTCATCCTCC
>ENA-OQCX01001589-OQCX01001589.1-human-gut-metagenome-genome-assembly--contig:-NODE-1589-length-10133-cov-2.334299_pt1 | contig 10133 bp, 11 predicted proteins | sample MGYA00242762_ERZ504587 | MGnify/ENA primary metagenome ERZ504587 (study PRJEB26092, sample SAMD00036337) | human gut metagenome | host: Homo sapiens | study: EMG produced TPA metagenomics assembly of...
TATAAGGATCATTCTCATCATAAACCTCAGAAGTCTTAATGTCCTTGCCGTCTGCACAGAAATATTCTTTCACCAATTCGTTATATGGTGAGAACTGATGCCACCCTCCATAAGCAGCTTCAGGATATAAATATTGATAACGTGAATTAGTATACAAATCCTTTATCCCCATAATACAAAATATTATCTCAGGCTATATTCACCTCCTATTTGAAAAAAGTTTCTCATAGCTGTCCTCTCCATTACGACGATCCAATTCATATATTCCCGACTCAATCACACTACGTAAAATAGTAGCAGCATCTCCCCCATCTCTCTTGTGCCAGATAAAGACGACTTAAAAGTACCTTAGCCGCCCCCTTGGTAAACCGGCCATATTCCTCTGAAGAATATTGGACAGGCAACAAGTCTATAGCAGTCTTCAAGTCCTTCTCCACTTGCGAATAGACTTCAGTCTGAGGTGTTTGAGAGATAGAATTCGCTTCGTCCACCGACAGAGTTTTCAAAGGCATAGGAACATCCTTATAATAAAATGCCAAATTTAAAAAGAAATAAGCTCGTAAACACTTCACTTCGGCAGACCACTGTTCTTTTTTAGATTCTTCCATCGGACAGTCCGTAATATTCTCTAGAAAAGTGTTGTACTTAGCTATTTGCGTATATGCATTTCCCCAATACCAACGTAAATTACTGTTAGTAGCCACCGTATTGGAACTAGCCATTAAAGTAGAAAAATTTTCCTTTTCCGTTCCGTTTCCACCTGCAAAATCCAAATAGAGCAACCCTTGTGGCGTAGCAAAATCATCATGCGACCAACCAGTCTGGAAACGATAACATCCTGTCAAAGCCAACATGGCATCCCCTTCACCAGTCCAAAAACTACCATCAGAAATTGCTGAAGGTGGCTCCTTATCTAATAAATCCGAGCAACCAGTTGTTACTAGTGATACAGCCAAAGCACATAAACAAGCCTTTGTCATTCCTAATGTATTATATATATTTTTCATAATGATTCTTGATTGAATGATTTACTTAGAACTTGAAATTAAATCCGAATGAATAAATACTATTGACCGGATAATAAGAGGGAGAATCCCCTGTTCCTATCTCATTTTCAGGATCCCAACCTTTATAGAAACTATTGAAAGAGAACAGATTTTGTCCGCTTACATAAACACGCACATTTTCCAAACCTATTTTTTTAGTCCATGCTTTTGGGAATGTATATCCTATTTGTATATTCTTGACTCGTAAGAAACTAGCATTACGGACCCAATAATCAGAAGTTTGAAGATTAGTGTCATTCATATTCAAAGTTTCCAATCGAGGATATTCAGCCCATTTATCAGGATTTTCTTCCTTCCAACAAGATTCAGCCTGCCATCTCTGTATCTGTCCACCGTTGTAGAATGCATAAGCCATATAAGATCCTATCAAACGCTTATGACCTCCTAAACCTTGTAATAAAGCTGAAAAATCAAAACCTTTATAAGAAGCGGAAAGATTCAAACCATAATAAAACTTCGGGGTAGTACTTCCCAATACGGTACGATCATATTGCGCATCCACCTTACCATCGGGAACCCCGTCAGGACCACTAATATCTTTGTATTTCACATAACCAGGTTTCAATCCTGACTTACTTACCAATTGCTCAGGAGCCGCATCTATTTCCGCTTGGTCTACAAACAGTCCATCAGTTTCATATCCATATATAATACCTATCGGTTGCCCTACAATTCTGTTATTATTAATTTCTTCGGTAGCTCCGTTCGCCAATTTCTCAACTGCATTTTTACCCATGTAAAATTAGGAGAAATACTAAACCGGAAATCACGTCCTATTTGTCCGTTATAAGTCAGATTTATTTCAATTCCTTTGTTCGAAACAGCTCCAACATTAGATTGTCCGACTTCACGTCCCATAATACTAGACACCTCAACTGGTGCTAAAATGTCCGAAGTATATTTATAAAAATAATCCAATGTTCCACTAAAACGTCCATTCAATAAACTAAAATCTAAACCAATATCCGTTATAGCCGTCTTTTCCCAAGTAATTTCCGGATTATTATAGGTTTTCATGTAAGCCCCAGACTGAAGAGTTGCCGGATTTCCAAAAGGATAATCATGTCCAAGTTCATAAATCTGTTGGTAAGGATAAACACCTATATTTTGATTACCAAGTACACCATAGGAAGCACGCAATTTCAAATTATCAACTACAGCTGAAACTGCCGCATTCTTCCAAAAATCCTCCTCAGAAATTCTCCACCTGCAGAAACTGACGGGAAAAGTCCCCAACGATGACCGTCCGCAAAACGTGACGATCCATCATAGCGCAAATTAGCTCTAATAAATAACGATCTTTCCATGCATAATTTATACGCCCGAAAAAGAAAGCAACGCATATTCCTCCAAATGAACTATCATTAGTAGCTGTTGATTTATCTCCAGAACCTAATTCATACAAATAATTATTAGGAAACGTATTTCTATAACCTTCCAAACCTTTATTATTAGATTGCTCCACAGAAGTACCCGCCAATAACTTAAAGGTATGATTTTTAATTTGTTTTTCATAAGTAGCTAATGCTTCAAAGGTAGTATACGTATTATTTGCAGTCCATACATTTAAAGTAGCGGGCCCCACTGTCTTACTATCATCAAAATAAGTATCAGCCGGTACGCTTTATCATATTTAGTCCAGTAATTCACCCCAGCTTTACCTATAAAAGAAAGTCCGTCTACAGGAGTATTCCATGTCAATTGTCCGGAAGCACTTATATTTCTACTCACATTCTGTACAAAAGATTCACTCGCCAACCACGCTTCCGGACTATAATTATCCTGATATCCAAAACTTCCATCCGACTTTTGCCCGGCATAAATAGGTCCCTGACGAACAGCATATCCTATCATTCCATCAATACTTTGTGGTTCGCCATTAGGAGCATTATATTTATTATTATAAGCATTAATATTCAAATTAAGCATCAGCCCTTTGGCGATTTCACTTTTCATAGTAAACAGTGCAGTCATTCTTTCATTAGACGTTTTTGCCGTCATACCTTCCTGATTTCTATAACCTACTGATAAATTATAACTTGTCGTAGCATTTCCTCCTTGTATGCTGAGATTATGTTGGTGTTGAAAACCAGAACCAGATTCCAACAGCCATTTTAAGTGATTTACATTCGGATAATTATCCGGATCAGATCCATCTCTATACTTTTGAATCTGTTCAGGTAAATAAGCTTCCTGCTTACCCATATTCCGCATAGCCATATTATAATATTCCGCATATTCCCATGATGGTAAAAAATCAGGCAATTCCGTAGGCCGTTGCCAACCAAAAGAATTACTATATGTAATAGTCGTTTTACCTTGTGCACCCTTCTTTGTTTCAATCAAGATCACCCCATTAGCAGCACGATTACCATAAATAGAAGCAGAAGCTGCATCTTTCAAAAAAGAAATGCTCTGAATATCATTAGGATCTACATCATCAATGTTACCTGATAAACCATCAATCAAAACCAATGGATCTGTTCCAGCTTTTGAAAATGTACCAGTTCCACGAATTTTAACAGTTGCTCCTTGTCCGGGACGACTGAAGTTTGCAATACACTTAAACCTGGAGCCAAACCTGCCAGTGCTTGAGCAGTACTCATAACAGGCTTACTAGCCAAGTCTTCAGCTGAAACAGCAGATACGGCTCCTGTTAAATTCACCTTTTTCTGTGTTCCATATCCAACTACAACTACTTCTTCCAACTTTTTTGTATCTTCTTCCATTATAATACGAAGTAACTTGTTACTTTCAACCTTTATTTCTTGCGAAATATAACCTACATAACTTATCTGGAGCATGTTTCCCATTTCAGCAGACAGAGAAAATTTGCCATCCAAATCAGTAACAGTTCCATTGGAAGTACCTTTAACCAAGATACTGACCCCAATTAACGGCTCACCGGAAAAATCAGTAACCAAACCATTGACATTACTCTGTGTCTGTGCCCAAGTAGTATAGCTCAGGCAACACATCAACAAGACCACCAAGAATCTTATTGGCTGCATACATTCTAATCTGTTTCTCATTATTCTATTGATTATTGGGTTAATTTTCAAGACATAACAAGGGCTTACCGACCTAAAAAAGCCGATAAATAAACCTACTTTATGCTATATTCACTTCTTTATCTTAAATACGGGAGCAATCTTATTCAACTGTACATCAGGCATATCAATAACAACTCCTTGCGCTGTACGAGTAAAAGATACCTTTCCATAACCTAACAATTCAATTTTAGTAATTTTATCAGGATACAACTCACTTCCCGTTGCCAGCGATTGAATGACAACTTGCTTTTCTTCCGGCCATGCAAGGACTGTAGCATAGAGATATTTCTTGGTTTGAGTAAAACGGATTTCAGATGCAGTGGCTTTAGTGTAAGCACCTTCATTGAAACCTTGGGCATTAATCTTGATATCAGCATTGGCTATCGGACCTTCTCCGAAGACTTTCCACGGGCGTGTATCATAAATAGCCTCTTTATTCATACTCATCCAGTTACCAAATTCATTTAAAATGGCTTCTTCCTTTTCATCGAAAGTTCCGTCAGCCCGAAGAGGAACACTAAGCAACAAATTACCGTTCTTACTGACCACATCCACTAATAGTTTCACTACATCGGAAGCACTTTTATACCAGCCGTTCTCCGCCAATCTGGTATCATAATGCCAACCGCCTAAACAAGAACAAGTCTGCCATGGCTCTTCATAAATACTATTGGGAGATCCCCTTTCCACATCCCATACCAAAGCTTTACGTTGTTCATCGGTAAGAATTTTACCAAACATAACAGCACTGAAATCCCCCTTACGAACAACCATGTTGTGATTATAAAAATGTGCGGCAATCTTCAAACCCGCATCACTGATAGGATAAAACGGTACACCAGTCACATCAAAATAAATCAAATCGGGATTATAACGGTTTATTGCATCGACTGTACGATCATAAAAGTTTGTCACATATTCTTGAGTAGGAATACAAACACCATTTCCCCATGCCCATTGACGGTGAATCATACCGTCAGCCCAACTTCCAGCGCTTAACGGGTGATTCTGTGCATAAAGTTTTTGAGGATCGTAGCCTTCCCACCACTTACCCTTACCATCTTCTTTAGTCAAACATCCATCGTAGGGTACACCTGCCTTCTCGCCATGACGGTCGTATCGTTGAGCCGGTTCATACCAGCTCCACGCATGGTCCGCATGGAAACTGATACCAAATGGAAGACCGTTTTTCTTAGCTGCTTCAGCCCAGCCCGCCAATATATCCTTCTTAGGGCCTATATTCACGGAATTCCATTCCTGATATTGGCTATCCCATAAATCATAATTATCATGGTGATTACCTAAAGCGAAGAAATACTGGGCACCAATCTTCTTATAAAAGGAAACCAATTTGTCCGGATCCCATTTCTCGGCTTTAAACAAAGGCAATATATCCTTGAAGCCCACTTCAGAGGGATGGCCATAATGTTCCACATGGTGCTTATACTCGCGCGAACCTTCCAAATAGAGAGAACGCGCCATCCAGTCGCCGGACCCTTCCACACATTGCGGTCCCAATGTGCCCAATACCAAATTTGGCATTTCTAAACCATTCAGGAACTTTATAGTTCTGCAATGATTCCCAAGTAGGTTCGAACTCTCCCTCCTGCATTTTTTCATTTTTCTCTGAAACAGGTACCTGGTAAGTCTGAGCCTCCAAAACTCCCGTCCAAAGCAACAAAGCCGAAGCCAAAAGAAAATGTTTTGCTTTCATAGTATAATTGCTTTATATGTTTTTCAATTATCAATAGTGCAAATATACAGAGTTGAAACCAATTTATATTATCCAAATGCGCCATTATGTAGGATAATATCGACTTTTACCTGAAATAATTCAAAAACAAATACCAAAACAGGTGATTTGATATGAAAATATCGATTTCCCATTGGATTATATATATACTTTTGCTTACTTTGTACGAAACTGAATCTTTCATTCTAATAACTTAAGGAATATGACACAATCAATCGACCAATTACATTTACTTATATTAAATGTAGGACTAGCCATTCACAATGCAGACTGGAACTGGAAAAACGTAAGCAGCCCTTTTACCCGACTCTATTATATAATGGAAGGAACCGCCCAAATAATATTTCCCGATGGAATGCAGGAACTAAAACCACATCATCTATATCTGGTGCCATCATTCACTACCCATAGTTATCAAGTGCAATTCTCATTTCACTCATTATTATCTCCATATATATGAAGACCATCAATCGGAATCCGGCATTCTGGAAGATGGAATTTCCCGATAGAAATACCTGCGGGCAACCTGGAATTACCACTTATTAAAAGGTTATGTGAAATAAATCCTACCATGCAGCTTCCTCAATCCGACCCGACAAGCTATGACAACAACCCCACATTAATCAGAAACATCATTAAAAATAAACAGCGTACCTTCTGTGACAAAGTCGAATCCAGAGGTATAGTATATCAACTTATTGCCCGCTTTTTAAAAGACGCCAAACCTAAAGTGGAAGTCAACGATAACCGTATCCAAAAAGTTTTGTCCCACATCCGAAAAAATATCTATAAAACAGTAGATATAGACTCATTGGCAGCAATCTCATGCCTCTCAAAAGATCATTTTATCCGTCTTTTCAAAAAAGAAGTCGGTACCACACCGCTACAATATATTAATCAGAAAAAAATAGAGAAAGCCCAATTAATTCTGATTACAGAGGATATTCCCGTAAAAAACATAGCCTATCTCCTTGCTTATGAAGACCATTCTTATTTTAACCGCCTATTCAAAAAATCACAGACGTTACTCCACAGCAATATAGAGAACTATATAAAAAGTAACCGTCTTATTTATTTTATCGCAAAGGTTTACGTTACTTTTTTCAACCTCTTCCACCATATACCTAAAGGTTATTCCTCTATTTTGATGCCGGAAATAAATCTAAAAATAAATAGAGCTATGAATTACAATGAAATCGGGAAAACCGGTATGCGGGTTTCCAATCTTAGTTTCGGCGCATCTTCATTAGGAGGAGTTTTTCATGATATCCGCGAAGCAGAGGGTATCAAAGCTGTTTACACAGCAGTAGAGAATGGAATGAATTTTATTGATGTATCTCCCTACTACGGGCACTACAAGGCCGAAACCGTATTAGGCAAAGCATTGAAAGAAATACCACGTGACAAATATTATCTCTCTACCAAAGTGGGACGCTATGGAAAAGATGGAGTCAACACATGGGATTATTCCGGAAAACGTGCAACGGAAAGTGTGTATGAAAGCTTGGACAGACTCCACATTGAATATATCGATCTGATTAATGTACACGATGTAGAGTTTTCAGACATGAATCAGGTAGTCAACGAAACATTACCTGCACTGGTAGAACTTAAAAAGAAAGGTATTGTGGGACATGTAGGTATCACAGACTTGCAATTAGAAAACTTAAAATGGATCATTGATCACTCGGAACCGGGAACAGTAGAAAGCGTACTTAACTTCTGCCATTATTGTCTGAATGACGAGAAACTGACTGATTATCTGGATTATTTTGAATCAAAGAATATCGGCATTATCAATGCCTCCCCCCTTTCAATGGGCTTACTCTCCCAACGTGGGGTTCCTGCATGGCATCCGGCCCCCCAATCACTGGTAGAAGCCTGTCGGAAAGCTGTTCAACATTGCCTGTCCAAAAATTATCCTATAGAGAAACTGGCTATTCAATATTCTGTCAGCAATCCACGTATCGCCACCACTTTGTTCAGTTCGGCCAATCCGGATAATGTATTGAAAAATATAACATATGCCGAAGAACCCATTGATTGGAACCTTGTAAAGGAAGTGCAAGAAATTATCGGAAAACAAATGCGTATCAGTTGGGCTAATTCATAATACAAAGGAAAATAATGATGGATTTTAACATAATAGATGCACACTCCCATCTTTGGCTACGGCAAGATACGGAAGTCAACGGATTGCCTATCCGTACTTTAACCAACGGACGTTCGTTATTTATGGGGGAAGAACGTCAGATGGTTCCGCCCTTTATGATTGACGGGCGGAATAGTGCCGAGGTTTTTCTCTCGAACATGGACTATGCACAAGTATCGGCTGCCGTAGTCACTCAGGAATTTATTGATGGCATCCAAAATGAATACCTCGCAAAAGTGTCCCATAAATACCCAGACCGTTTCTTTGTATGCGGTATGTGCGAATTTCGTAAACCCGGTTATCTGCAACAGGCCAAGGAATTAATAAGTTCCGGTTTCAAAGCAATAAAAATCCCGGCACACCGCCTTTTTCTAAAAGAAGGAAGAGTCATGCTGAACAGTGACGAAATGATGGAAATGTTCCATTACATGCAAGAAAAAGACATTATCCTTTCCATTGATTTAGCCGATGGGGATACACAAGTACAGGAAATGAAAGAAATCATTCAGGAATATCCGCAGCTTCGAATCGCTATCGGACATTTCGGCATGGTCACCACACCTCATTGGCAAGAACAAATAAAGTTGGCCCGCCATAAAAATGTCATGATAGAATCCGGGGGGATCACCTGGTTGTTCAACAGTGAATTCTATCCGTTTCACGGAGCGGTTAAAGCCATTAAAGAAGCAGCAGATCTGGTAGGTATGGACAAACTGATGTGGGGATCGGATTACCCTCGGACCATTACGGCCATTACTTACAAGATGTCTTACGATTTCATCCTTAAAACGACTGAAATGACACAAGAAGAGAAAGCACTTTTTTTTAGGTAAAAACGCCGAAAGATTTTATGGTTTCAAAAATCTCATATCTCTTCCTTACATAAAAAACATGTCAGAATAATCAACTGACACTTATAAATCCATACCATGAAAAATAAGAACTATTATGTACCATTGATGCTCATATTCTGCCTGTTTTTCCTATGGGCTATCAGCAGCAATCTGCTACCTACTATGATAAGACAGCTGATGAAAACCTGTGAGTTAAACGCTTTCGAAGCATCATTCACAGAAACAGCCTACTGGCTTGCCTATTTCATCTGTCCCATTCCCATCGCTATGTTCATGAAAAAATACAGCTACAAATCGGGAATTATTTTCGGGTTATTACTGGCGGCATGTGGTGGGTTACTGTTCTTCCCCGCTGCCATGCTGAAAGAATATTGGGCATATCTATGCATATTCTTTATCATTGCCACCGGAATGTGTTTTTTAGAAACGGCAGCCAATCCTTATGTAACCGCTTTGGGAGATCCGAAAAGTGCGCCCCGTCGATTGAATCTGGCACAATCATTCAATGGGCTGGGAGCTTTTATAGCTGCCATGTTTCTCAGCAAACTGATTCTGAGTGGCAACCACTATACCCGCGACACCCTGCCCACTTCTTTTCCCGGTGGCTGGGAAGGTTACATTCAAACAGAAACAGACGCATGAAACTTCCTTATCTGCTGCTAGCTATGCTACTCATTGTTATTGCCATCATCTTTATCTTCTCCAAATTACCTAAAATCAAAGAAGGAAATACGATGGAAGGAGTAGAATATAAAGGAGAAAAATTAATTGATTTCGGAGTCTTAAAACGTTCTCATCTTCGTTGGGGAGTTATTGCACAATTCTTCTACAATGGTGGTCAGACAGCCATTAACAGTTTATTTCTAGTCTACTGTTGTACCTATGCAGAACTACCTGAAAATACAGCCACCACCTTTTTCGGTCTTTATATGCTGGCTTTTTTGGCAGGAAGATGGACAGGCACACTACTCATGGTAAAATTCCGTCCACAAGACATGCTATTGGTATATGCGCTGATTAATGTCTTGCTATGTATTGTTGTGGTTTGTTTTGGCGGTTGGACAGGTCTTTATGCCATGCTGGGCATCTCTTTTTTCATGTCTATCATGTATCCCACTCAGTTCTCGCTCGCTTTGACTTGATTTAGGCAACAACACCAAAAGTGGCTCGGCATTTCTAGTTTATGGCCATCGTTGGAAATGCTTGCTTACCCCAACTCACAGCTTATATGATGCATCTGAACGAACATATCTA
>ENA-OQCX01001591-OQCX01001591.1-human-gut-metagenome-genome-assembly--contig:-NODE-1591-length-10122-cov-1.673437_pt1 | contig 10122 bp, 14 predicted proteins | sample MGYA00242762_ERZ504587 | MGnify/ENA primary metagenome ERZ504587 (study PRJEB26092, sample SAMD00036337) | human gut metagenome | host: Homo sapiens | study: EMG produced TPA metagenomics assembly of...
TGGAAGAAGTCATCGGTATCCGCCCGTCAAATGGATCCCTTGCAGAATATGGCATTACTTACTCTCAGGTAGATCTTCTGGAAGACGGAACCTTTGATTACGAAAATATCGAAAAAGCAATCAACGAGAAAACAAAGATGGTTGCAATCCAGCGTTCCAAAGGCTATCAGACACGACCGAGCTTTTCGGTTGAGCAGATCGGCGAGCTGATCGCATTTGTCAAACGGCTCAAACCGGATCTGATCTGTATGGTGGACAACTGTTACGGTGAGTTTGTCGAAACGATCGAACCAAGTGATGTCGGTGCAGATATGACGGTCGGCTCACTGATCAAGAACCCCGGCGGGGGACTTGCCCCGATCGGCGGGTATATTGCGGGTCGCGAAGATCTGATCGATGCATGCGGATACCGACTGACTTCCCCGGGCCTCGGAAGAGAGGTTGGTGCATCTCTTGGTATCATGAAAGATTTTACCAAGGATTATTCCTTGCCCCGACAGTGCAGCAGCTGCACTAAAAGGTGCGATCTTTGCAGCTAATATTTATGAAAAACTGGGGTTCCCTGTTATTCCAAACAGCACAGAAAGCAGACACGATATCATTCAGGCTGTAGAATTTGGAATTCCGGAAGGCGTCATTGAGTTCTGCAAAGGAATTCAGGCAGCAGCACCGGTCGATTCCTATGTAACTCCGGAACCATGGCCGATGCGGGATATGATTCTGACGTTATCATGGCAGCAGGTGCTTTCGTTCAGGGATCATCCATCGAATTGAGCGCAGACGGACCGATCAAACCGCCGTATGCCGTATATTTTCAGGGAGGTCTCACCTGGCCGCATGCCAAGCTTGGAATACTGATGTCATTAGAGTATCTGGTACGTGCCGGAATTGTAACTTTGTAACCCTCAATATATATAATTATTGCAATATTTGGAAGAATAGATATGAAGAAAATAGCAATCATTGGCGGCGGTGCTTCCGGTCTTGTGGCGGCAATTGCAGCCGCAAGGACGAACCCGCAGGCACAGATCCTGATATACGAAAAGAAAGACAGCGCAGGCAAAAAAATCCTTGCAACCGGAAACGGGAGATGCAACCTGACAAACAAAGATATGAACGCCTCTTATTTTCACAGCGACAATCTTTCCGTTGTAGAAGAAGTATTACAGAAATTCGGCTATGAAGACACCATTGCATTTTTCACATCTCTTGGGCTCCTGACAAAGGCAAGAGGAAATTACGTCTATCCTTATTCCGACCAGGCTTCCACCGTTCTTGATTTGTTGAAATCAGACTGGATCGTCTGCATGTAAAAATAACCACTGATATGACGGTGACGGGTATTAGCCCAACATCTCATGGTTTTACGGTCCTGACAGATCATCAAAAGCAAAAGGCAGATGCTGTAATCCTTGCCTGCGGCGGGAAAGCGAATTCCAAGCTCGGATCCGACGGAAGTGGTTATGCACTTGCAAAGCAGCTCGGACATACGATGGTTCCGGTCGTACCTGCTCTGGTTCAATTAAAAGTAAAGAATCATCCGTTTGCCAAAGCCGCGGGGTCCGTACGGATGCTGTCGTAACTGCAATATGCCATGGACAACCGACAGCTTCCGATCACGGGGAATTACAGATTACGGCTTACGGCATTTCCGGAATACCGGTTTTCCAGATCAGCCGCTATATTGCCAAATCTCATGTATTTAAAACAGGATGCAAAAGTGAACATTGATTTCCTGCCCGCTTTTACGGAAGAGGCATTTTTTGAGTTCTTGCTGAAACGTAGAAACGGAAGAGAGCAGATGACCTGCGCAGATTATCTTCTTGGAATCTTTCACCAGAAGCTGATCCCAAGATTTTTAGAGCAGGCACGCATCCGGATGCATACACTGACAGGTGATCTGTCGGATACACAGATAAAAAGTCTTGTTCAGGTAGTTAAGAATAACGTAGTAACAATTGATACCACTAATGGTTTTGATAATGCACAAGTCTGTGCCGGCGGAATCTCAACAGAAGAAATCACTCCCGACACTATGGAATCCCGTTATGTCCGGCACCTTTATCTTGCCGGGGAATTGCTGGATGTGGACGGCATCTGCGGAGGGTACAATCTGCAATGGGCCTGGGCGACCGGTTATCTTGCCGGAACTGCTGCTGCAAACGATATATCATCAGATAGATGACAAACTGTAAAGGAGTAAAAACATATGATTCGGATCAACCAGATGAAACTGAACATTGAACATACATCAGACGATTTTGAACGCAAGATTTTAAAAACACTTTGCATAAAAAAAAGAGGAACTTCAGGCTTTCAAATCCGCAAACAGTCGATCGATGCCAGAAAAAAGCCTGTTCTTTATTATGTCTATTCTGTAGATGTCCAGGTAAGAGATGAAGCAAAAGTTAAGAAAACGGTCAAAAATAATCAGATACAGTTCCAGGTTAAGCCGGACAGCTACCATTTTGAAGTAAAAGGGACAAAGGAACTGACACACCGGCCGGTCATTATCGGAACAGGTCCTGCCGGACTGTTCTGTGGTTATATGCTCGCTGCGCACGGATATCAGCCAATTCTTCTGGAACGCGGAGCCGATGTAGATCAGCGTACAAAAGATGTGGAAGCATTCTGGGAAAACGGGCGGCTGAATCTTTCATCAAATGTTCAGTTCGGTGAGGGTGGCGCCGGAACATTTTCTGACGGAAAACTGAACACTCTGGTAAAAGACAAATTCGGACGCAACCATGAAGTACTACGTATCTTTGCCGAACACGGTGCTCCGGAATCCATCACCTACGAGAGCAAACCTCATATCGGTACCGATGTGCTCTCTGCAGTTGTAAAAGAAATGCGGAAATATATCTGTGCTCATGGTGGAGAAGTACGGTTTCACTCACAAGTCACTGATATTCAGACACATTCCGACAACGGTCAAAAGATTCTCCGCAAACTTAAAATCTACGATTCGCAAAAGAAGGAAACATATCTGCTCGATACAGATCTTGCAGTTTTGCCATTGGTCACAGTGCACGGGATACTTTTCCATGTTATATCAGCATGGCCTTCCAATGCAGCCGAAGGCATTTGCTGTTGGTGTACGAATCGAGCATCCGCAGGAAATGATCAATCAGGATCAATACGGTAAGAATTATCCTTCCTTTCTTCCGGCAGCACCGTATAAACTGACCGCTAACCTCGATAATGGAAGAGGCGTATATACCTTCTGTATGTGTCCGGGCGGATATGTCGTAAATGCTTCTTCCGAAGAACACCGGCTTGCCGTTAACGGAATGAGTTACAGCCGCCGGGATAGCCAAAATGCCAATACTGCAGTGATCGTTACTGTTTCACCCGATGATTTTGGAAGTGATCATCCGCTCGCTGGTGTCGAATTCCAGAGAAAGCTTGAAGAAGCGGCATATCTCGAGGGAAACGGCAAGTTCCGGTACAGTTATTTGGGGATTTCTGTGAAAACAGACCTTCCGTGCAGCTGGGTACAGTCACTCCGCATATAAAAGGTATGTATCAGCTTGCAAACGTCAGAAATATTTTTCCGGAATTCATTGCAGAGTCGCTGACAGAAGGAATTCAGATCTTTGACCACAAGCTTCCCGGATATGCGCGGTGCGATGCCGTCATCTCGGGAGTAGAAACCGGACTTCTTCGCCTGTACGACTTATAAGAGACCAATCCCTTCAGAAGCGAAATCCGCGGGATCTATCCTTGCGGCGAAGGCGCAGGCTATGCAGGCGGGATTACCTCTGCGGCTATGGAGGAATCAAAGCAGCCGAAATGATTGCTTCCGTTTATCATCCGTTCAAGATGGAATCTTAATTTTTATCTAATCTGATCATTTTATTGTAAAAAAATGAAAAGAAGTTTAAGAAATTTTTTAATATCATAAACCTATACACTTTTTCTGAAATGTGATAAAATGTATTGAGTTTTTTAGATAGGAAAAACGAGGAGGAGTACATATGAAAGGTGCAGGAAGTAAAAACGCCTGGGCTTTATTTCTGCTTCTGCTGGCAGGAGTAGTTCTTGGTGGCTTTATTGGTGAACTGGCAAAAGGGGTGCCGGCTTTATCCTGGCTGGGCTATGGACAATCTTTCGGGATAGACGATCCGATCGTTCTGAATCTCGGAGTAATGGTCATAACATTTGGTCTATCGATAAAGATAACCATGGCAAGTATCATTGGCGTGATTCTTTCCATTATCATATATCGTTTCTTATAATTTACAGAATCTGTCTTTTGACTGAGTCTGTAAAAATGTCGTGCGAATCTAAAGAATAATATGAATCAATCAAATACCATAAGAGAAAATGCCGAGAGACGAGCGGCCATATGAAAAGTGTTCCCGTCTCGGAGCCGAACATTTAAGTGACGTTGAATTGCTGGCAGTGCTGTTACGAACCGGTACCCGCGGTGAAAATGCATTGGAACTTGCAGGAAGAATTCTTTATCATGCCGGCGGAATCGGCATTCTCGGAATTCATCAGTTTAACGCTGAACGTCTGAAGCAGATCAAAGGGATTGGCAACGTAAAAGCAATTCAGATATCATGTATATCTGAACTTGCAAAAAGGCTTGCAAAAGCGTCTTATCAGGATACAGTATGTTTTACCGATCCAAAACGATTGCGCAATATTATATGGAAGATTTAAGACATGAGAAACAGGAACATATGAAATTATTAATGTTAAACTCGAAGGCAAAGCTGCTTGGCGAAACTACCATTTCCAAAGGGACTGTGAATGCATCCCTGGTCACGCCAAGAGAGCTTTTTATAGAAGCATTGCAGAAAAATGCAGTATCCATTATCATCTTACACAATCATCCAAGCGGAGATCCGTCTCCAAGCCGGGAAGATATGCTGACAACAAAAAGGATTCAGGATGCAGGTGCATTAATTGGAATTGAGCTGTTAGACCATATCATAATTGGCAATAATTGTTATATAAGTTTTCGTGAAGAGGGAATGCTGTAAAATTCTGCAACCAAGATAGAAAGGATTCTGTCAGATGGCAAGAAATGTATACGGACTGGATCTTGGGTCTTATGACATCAAGGTCTATGATAAGAAAAAAGACACAATCTGGAAAGAGAAGAACGTGATCGCATTTAAAGACAATCGTGACCGTGATATTTTTGCGGTTGGTGATGATGCATTTAGTATGTATGGGAAAGCTCCCTCAAACATCGAGATCACATTTCCGATGAAAGAGGGCGTTATTTCCAGATTTAACGACATGCAGTTTCTTCTTCAGAACTTATTAAAAAGAGGAAGACAGTTTTCCCGTGGTTCTGAATATGTAATTGCTGTTCCAACAGACGTTACCGAAGTAGAAAAGAAGCGTTCTTTGATCTTGTGATCCATTCAACAGCCAAAGCAAAAGAAGTAAATATCGTAGAACGTTCGATTGCCGATGCAGTCGGATTAAATCTGGATATTCAGAATACAAAAGGAATCATGATCGCGAATTTCGGTGGTGAAACTACCGAACTGTCTGTACTGGCCGGAGGCGGAATGGTACTGAACCGTCTCGTAAAAGTAGGCGGGCATACGTTTGATCAGGGGATTATCAATCTTGTAAAGCACAGTCACGACTTCCTGATCGGTCGGCAGACTGCTGAAGTACTGAGACGGAATTTCAATGTCTTTACCGGAGATTCTGATTCTATCTTATCGGTAGCCGGCAGAGACCTGATCACAGGTGTACCGATGCGGAAGCCGGTTTCTATCATGCTGATCCGTGCTGCAATGAAAGATCCGTTACTGGAATGCGTCAAAGCCATCCATTCTCTTCTTGATAGAACACCTCCGGAAGTCCGCAAAGCAATCTATGAGAATGGTATTTTCCTCACTGGCGGACTTGCAAATATGCCCGGTCTTGAAATTTATATCGAACAGATGGTAGGCATCAAGTCAAGAACTGCCTTGGAACCGGATACCTGTGCAGTCAATGGCCTGAAACGTATTATTATGTCGAAAGACTTAAAGAAAACTGACATTTTCAATGATAGAAGATAATTATAGGTGGATGAGATAATGAAGACAAAAAATCAATCTTCCCTTCCAAGTAAATACTGGCTGATCATCGTAATCGTCATCTGCGTCATCCTGATGGGTGTGGAACGTATTACCGGAGGGAACGGACCAATCAGTTTCGTTGCAAACTATACAGTCATTCCTATGCAGAAAGGGATCGGATATGTTGGACGCTATATGAGCGATCTTTCCGATAACTTTGAAACACTACAGGACATGAAAAAAGAAAACAGAAAATACAGTCCAAAGTAGATGACCTTACGATCGACAACACGCGACTACGCCAGGATCAATATGAACTGGAGAGGCTGAGAGAATTATATAAACTGGATGAAAATTATTCTGATTACAAAAAAGTAGGTGCACACGTCATTTCCAATAACGGCTCCAACTGGTTCAGTGATTTTACGATCGACAAAGGAAAGAAGGACGGCATTAAAAAGAATTGCAATGTTCTCGCCGGAAGCGGACTGGTCGGAATTGTAACGGAGGTTGGTCCGCATTATGCGAGAGTACGTTCCATTATTGACGACGAAAGTAATATCAGTGCAATGCTCCTTTCAACTTCCGACACCTGCGTAGTCAGAGGAGACTTGAAACAGATGGAAAACGGCAGGATCCGTTTTGAAAAACTTGCCAATAATGATAATAAGATTGAAGTCGGAGAACAGGTTGTTACATCTCATGTCAGTGACCGGTTCCTTCAGGGACTTTTTGTCGGATACGTCAGTGAAGTGAAAGTGGATTCTAATAACCTGACCCGGTCCGGATATATTACACCTGCTGTAGATTTCAATAAACTGCAGGAGGTTCTCGTTATTACCACAACGAAAGACGACCTGATCAAACAAGAATCCGCAAATACAAAGGGAGAGTAATTCATGAAACGAAAGTTGATTACATTTTGTATTATCATCATATGCTTTTTAATGGAATGCACCATCTTCCACCGATTGTCTTTTGCATCCATCAAACCGAACCTGCTGATTATCATCACTTCATCGTTCGGATTTATGCGTGGAAAGAAAGAGGGGCTTGCCGTAGGATTCCTTTCCGGCTTTTTGACGGATGTATTCTGGGGGAATACACTTGGATTCTATACGTTACTTTTCTCGGTGATTGGATATCTGAACGGATCATTCCGAAGACTTTTTTATGATGATGACATTAAACTTCCAATCGCACTGATCGCAGTCAGCGAATTGATCTATGGTTTAGTTACATACTTCTGTATGTATCTTTTGCGGGGGGATTTTGCTTTTGAAGCATACCTGAGACAGATCATTATGCCCGAGCTTGTATATACAATTCTGGTCACACTGATTCTGTATCAGATCATATTACACATTAACAAGAAACTGGAAGCAGAAGAGCAAAGGAGTGCAAGTAAATTTGTATAGTTTATGGGAACGGATCAAATCCGGCATTGCAGAATTCGTACAATCTCGAATATTCGTGCTGATCATTGTCTTTTGTATTACATCGGCAATTCTGGTACAGCGGATATTTTATCTTCAGATTGTAAAAGGACAAGAATACCTTGACGATTATAAACTGCAGATTCAGAAAACAAAAGAGATTCAGGGAACCCGTGGTAATATATATGACCGTAATGGCAACCTACTGGCTTATAATGAACTGGCATACTCTGTCACAATTGAAGACAATGGTTCTTATGACAGTATTGCACAGCAGAATAAAGTTTTAAACAAGACGATTTCTTCTGTTATTAAAATGGTAGAATCCAATGGTGATACCGTGATCAATAACTTTGGAATCATTTTGGACAGTAATAATATGTATCAGTTTGTTGCACAGAATGAAACGCAGAAATTACGTTTTATCGCTGATGTATATGGTAAATCTACAATTGATAAGCTTTCCAAGAAACAGAAAGAGACTACTGCCGATGAACTGATTTCATTATCTGTGTACAAATAAGCAGAAATTTGGTATTGATGAAAATCTATGGACAAGTCCATGGTATTAAACTGATCAATATCCGTTATCAGATCTGGCTGAACAGTTATCAGAAATATATTTCAACTACAATTGCCGAAGATGTCAGTGATGCAACAGTCGCAGACATCATGGAAAATCTGGACAAATTGTCCGGTATCAATGTAGAAGAAGAGTCACTGAGAAAATATGCTGACAGTAACTGTTTTGCAAACATTATAGGATATACCGGTCAGATTTCCCAGGAAGAGTATGACGCATTAAGTGATGCAGATCAGGAAAGATACAAACAAAACCGATACTGTCGGTAAAGCTGGTCTGGAAAAGGCACTGGATTCCCAGCTTCAGGGGAAAAAGGGAAATGAGAAACTTTATGTTAATAATGTCGGAAAAGTAATCAAAAACAGTAAAGGCACAAAGCCCAAAGCCGGAAATGATCTGTATCTGACGATCGATGCTAATCTTCAAAAAGCTGCATATAACATTCTGGAACAGGAACTTGCGGGCGTTCTGCTTGCCAAAATACAAAACAATCTGGATTTTGACCGGAATAAAGTCGAAGACGGAAGTGACGTTATCATTCCGATTGGTGATGTATATAACGCTATGATCAACAATGACGTACTTGATATGACGCATTTTACAGATGCAAATGCCGGTGAAGCCGAAAAAGAGGTTGCATCTGCATTCGCCGTAAGAAAAGAAGAAGTGAAGAATTCTCTTACGAAAATATTCAGCGATTCCAATGCAGCAGCATATAAAGATCAGCCGAAAGAAATACAGGCGTACCTCACCTATCTGGTATCGGATGTGCTGACAAACGGAACAGGTGTAGTAATGTCAAAATCCATCAATACCAAAGATGATACTTATAAAGCCTGGAAAGATGATGAATCTATTAATGTATATAGCTATCTGAATTATGCTATTTCAAAGAACTGGATAGATACTTCACTATTGAAAGATTATATAAAATCAAATGAACAGTATTCTGATTCCAGTGAAGTATATCAGGGAATTATTAATTATATTTTGGATTATGTTGATTCAGACAATAGTTTTGACAAACTGATCTACCGCTATATGATAAAATCCGGAACAATTACCGGCAGGCAGGTATGCATGATGCTCTATGAACAGGGAATACTGGATCAGGATGATGAGCAGTATAACGGTCTGAAAGCAGGAAATGTCGGTGCATATGACTTTATGCGGAGTAAATCCAGTCTTTGGAGATTACACCCGGACAGTTAGGACTGGAGCCTTGTACCGGTTCATTGGTTGCAACAGATCCGAACACCGGTGAAGTACTTGCATGCGTCTCTTATCCCGGATATGACAACAACCGTCTTGCAAATACCATGGATTCTGAATTACTACAGCAAACTGCTTACCAATCAGTCCCGTCCATTCTACAACAATGCAACACAGGAAAAGACAAGCACCTGGTTCCACTTACAAACCATTATCTGCAATTGCCGGTCTGACCGAAGGTGTCATTGACGTTAACACATATCTTCCATGTGCCGGAGTATATAAGAAAGTCACACCGAATCCAAAATGCTGGATTTACCCGTCATCACATGGTAACCTGAATGTATCACAGGGTATTCAGCATTCTTGTAATGACTTTTTCTATGAAGTCGGTTACAGACTGGGGCTCAATAATGCCGGTGATTCAAAGCTGGACAGTGATACCTCAGATGGAAAGAGTACACAGAATTATTATTCAAGCGAACGTGGTATTGCAAAACTTCAAAAATATGCGGAAGAATTCGGTCTTGGAGATACTTCGGGTATGGAAATTCCTGAATCTGACCCGCAGATATCCGATGACAACTCTGTATTATCTGCTATCGGACAGGGTACCAACAACTATACTACCAGTCAGCTTGCAAGATATATCACAGCAGTTGCAAATGATGGAACCGTATACAACTTAAGTCTTTTAGATAAGGTTACAAGCCTAAAGGGAAACGATCAAAGACTATACTCCTGAAGTGAAAAATAAAGTTACCGATGTGTCCGCCTCTACATGGCAGGCAGTCCATGAAGGTATGAGAGCAGTTGTAACTTCAGAACATAAAGATGATAATTTTTACGAAAA
>ENA-OQCX01001594-OQCX01001594.1-human-gut-metagenome-genome-assembly--contig:-NODE-1594-length-10105-cov-1.909802_pt1 | contig 10105 bp, 13 predicted proteins | sample MGYA00242762_ERZ504587 | MGnify/ENA primary metagenome ERZ504587 (study PRJEB26092, sample SAMD00036337) | human gut metagenome | host: Homo sapiens | study: EMG produced TPA metagenomics assembly of...
CCTTCTGGCCTTCGGCAACCAGGATCTTTGCTGGCCTTTTCACCTTCAGCGCGCAGGATGGATTCACGGCGCTGGCGCTCTGCTTCATCTGCTTCTCCATCGCATCCTGGATCTCGGCAGGCGGTACGATATTCTTCAGCTCCACGCGGTTGACCTTGATGCCCCAGGGGTCGGTCGCTTCGTCGAGGATACCGCGGATTTTCGCATTGATCGTATCGCGGGAGGTGAGCGTATGATCGAGCTCCATCTCGCCGATGATATTACGCAGGGTGGTTGCGGTCAGGTTTTCGATGGCGGAAATCGGGCGCTCCACGCCGTAGGTGTAAAGCTTTGCATCTGTGATCTGGAAGAAGATAACGGTATCAATCTGCATCGTGACGTTATCCTTTGTGATAACAGGCTGCGGCGGGAAATCCGCCACCTGTTCCTTCAGGGAGACGACCTTTGCAACGCGCTCCAAAAACGGAATCTTTACGTGCAGGCCGGTTTCCCACGTGGCATGATAGGTACCGAGCCTTTCAATGACATACGCTTTTGACTGCGGCACAATTTTGATATTGAGCACCACAATAATCAGCAAAAACAACAGGATGCCAAGCACAACAAACAACCATTCCATACTAGAGTTCCTCCTCAATTTTTATTGGAACAGGGGGTTCCCTGTTCTTTTTGGACGATTGCGCTCCTCTCATCAGGATGCGCGGGTAACTAGAACCTTGACGCCTTCGATTTGTTCTATTACGACGCTGGCGCCTTTTTCAATCTGCTCCCCGTTTAGAGCGCGCCGTCAGATGATCCCCTTTGAATTGACCTGACCCGTGCCAATCTCATTGTCAATTGCCTCGGTCACGAGAGCCGTCTGCCCAATGCAGCGATCCGCATTGGTTGGCTGCGCCTTTGCGTTGACAACCTTTTTGACGACTGGGCGTGTGGCCAGCAGACAAACGGCAGATACCGCAACGAATATCAGCCATTGCACCACTATGTTCGCGCCTGCGATATTCGCAATGAGGGCAACTAAGCTGCCCACGGCGAACCAGATGGTAACAAGCTGCACAGTGACCGCCTCGATGACGGTAAACGCAACCATCAGGCCAATCCAGACAAACAGCATGACCGTGTTGGGTTCCATAATCTTCTCTCCTTTCCTCTTTTTTGATAGATATGCGCAATTCAGAAGCCGCAGGACAGCAAACGTTTGCTCAGCCTAAACTTAGCCCCCGAGTATGGCGCTCATCTCCGCCTCCGCCTTTTGCCTGAGCCGGGAGGAGATGCAGGCGAACGTCATGATCTTGAGCGTATTGCCCAGCTTTTCGCGGGAATCCTGCGCCGGGCCGTGATAATCGGCAATATGGGCTGCAATGGTTTCATCCAGCTTTTTTTCATCCATCACAGGCGCATCTTCCAGCTCAAATACGATTGCGCACAGATAATCATAAAGCGCGCCGTCTGAGATAATATCGTCGGCTACATCCTCTACACTTCCGTTGAGATATTGCATCAGTTGGGCGATACTATCCAACTGAAGGGACGCACGCAAGGCATTGATCAGGATAATCCGCATCACCTGGCGCTCCCCATAGCGCTTGGATTTTGGGTTTGCCACCCAGCCTCTCTTGACCCAATTTTGAACCGTGGAGTTTTCCAGCCCTGTCAGCTCCCGAATCTGGGAGAGCGTTAAACCTTTTGTCAGTGAGAGGATCGGCTGGATTAGGCTGTAGGCGCCGCGGCCATCTGTCTGCCTGCGCTCCAATAGGGTTCCTGGCAATGTTTGAAACATGATGGCTTCCTCCTTTCGTTTGATCTTTTGATTTGTTGACTGTATAATATCATAAGTTCAAGTAAACTTCAATAGGAGATTTTAGACTGTTTAAATGATTCTAGGACTTTTATAATCAAAAAATCCATTTACCTCTTTTTTTCTAATGAAATTGCCTTTTTTCGCGTTTTTTCATTGTTTTAGAAGAAATCATGAAAATCAGATGATTCATATCCTTCGACACAACGCATGTGTCATACAGGGAGTGCGATTGCGCAGCGTAAACGATGTTATACAGCGTTTCCTGTGCTTCATTCCATCCCTTTTGCAATGCAATTGATCATACGGCTGGCTATGCCTGAGGGATTCTACGAAAATCTTTCAGAAAATAGACAGATTACATTGTTTTTATTGAAAAAGTCGTATATAATAAAATAGATATGTAGATATGGAGGTGGACGCATTGACGGACAAAACGATTCAATTTTCAATCAAAGAGGAGCGCGACGAGGAAATGCGGCAGGTGCTGCGCACCGTGTACGATGCACTCGCGAGAAGGGGTATAACCCCATCAGCCAGATTGTTGGCTATATTCTTTCAGAAGATCCACCTATATCACCACGCACAACAATGCGAGAAGCCTTATTCGCAAGCTGGATCGGGATGAATTGCTACAGGCTTTGGTGCGCTGTTATTTGGATGCGTAACTCTCCTTTGTGTATCATAAGGCTGAGAGGCGGCCTGCCGGTCGGCGGGCCGCCTTTTTGTGAGCCTTCGGCAGTTGCTTTTTTGACAAGAGGAGGGAAGTATGCTATGATAAATAGGTTCTAGTGCGGGATAGATCTTTTTAGAATAGGAGGAATTGGAATTGGCGGAGAGTAAGAAAAAAGCGCCGTTTTTAATGTATAAGGGCCGTCCTTTGGTCCGCAAGGGCAATACGCTCTACTATGGCAGCATGGCGGAACCGTTTGTCATTATGATGCAGATTACCAGCACAAAAAAGGTCAAGGAGCTTGAGGTTGCGAATAAGGTGACCGTTCAACTGATGAACACGGATCCGGATGTCCGCCCGCGCGAGCGAATCGTTAAAAAAAGCGAAAAAATGGTTTATATGATGCGATGGACGTCGGCTCCATCTGGTTGGATCGCGCGCTGCAAAAAAGCTAAATCACGGGCAACGCAGCGCTCCGGTGCATACCCGTGGAAAAACCAAACAGGGCGGTATGGCAATTGGCCAGGCCGCCCTGTTTTTTGCTCATTCTCACCCGCTGAATACTTTGTAACCCAATCCATCATGATTGCGCACCGGCTCTCATTCTAATAAGCGCTTTGAAAAAGCAAATTCCCCAATAAGGGAGACGGTCTAGCCCCTGTTAAGAAACAAAACTCCGCCGTCGACCTGCCATCCTCACCTGCTTATGAGGGCAAAAAGGGGCTGTTGCAAAATGCCTTGCATTTTCAACAGCCCCTTTTAAAAAACCGTTTTTGCCTCACGCAGGCAAATTTCGGGCCTTGCGCGCCCGAAACCACGGTTTTTCTCATGACGAGTTTCCGCAAGGAGCGTTTTGCAACGCGCCCTTTGATGAGGATAAAGAGATTGCGCTACACATTGACGGAAAACTTGATACATATCGCATCTCCTGCCGCAATCGTCCTTTCCTGTTGTAGCAGAAGCTCTCTGCCATGTGTTGTAAATGGCACGGGGTTGCTATTCACCGTAAGTGACACCGCTTCAAACGGCGCGGCGATCTGTTTGAGCCGTATCGTTCCATAGCGGATCTGAATTTTCATCTCTTCCCGGCAATAATGTACACTTCCCCAACACCCGTCTAAAGCAAAAAAATATGATCCTGGCTTCAGGGGGCGAAAGCCCATGCGCTGATGCGGCAGATCAAAAATCAGCCGCTGTAGGCAAGCAGCAGGCTGTAGGAGCAAGGGAACGGACGTAACTGCCGCCGCATTCAATTCCGCCCACGGGTTGCGCTTTTGCCCATCGTAGCGGGCGCGTATGGCGGAAACGATCTCCAGCGCCTGCCGTTCCATGCCCTCCTGTAGCATCAGACAGGCCGCAGCATATTCAAAGCCACACATGGTTTCCTGTGCATATGGCAGCGGAATAGCGGGAGCGCCGCCCTCCCAGCTACAGATCACCAGGCCCGCCTCCCCGTCCGCCGCGTAAACCCGGCAAGGGTTGTTGAAAGAGCGCATCTGTTTGAAATTCTGCCGATAAATTTCCTCCAGTGCCTGATGAAGATGAGCGGGCTGAAAAACACTGCCCAGCCCCAAAAGGTTTGCATGCCATTGCGCGATCACCTGATCAATCTCGCAACCCTCTGCATACTGATATTTCATCTCCTGCGTTTCTGTGTTCCAATAAACTTTCTCTTTTCCAAACTGTTTCAACACGGATGGATCTTTCAGGTTGATTTGCTGAATGTAGTGCCGCCCGTTGAACAATTCGCGCTCCACATAAGCGCTGCCCTTTTGAAAGATTTGGCTATACTCCCTGGCTGCCGCCTCATCCCCATCCGCTCGAGCCAACTCCTGCGCAGCACGCAAGGCGGCAAGATAATAGCCGGTAATCCAGCTATTGGGGCCGAACAGTTCCATATCCAGCGTGTGGTGCTGCTGGCCGGTAAAAACGCCTTGCGCTGCGGATCCCACTGATATGGATTTTTTCGCTCCATGCGAAGGCCAAGGACCGCTGGACGGCGGGCCAATACTTTTTGCGCCAGTTTTCGTCGCCGCAGAGCATCCATTCACGATAAAATTTTAGAAGGCCGCCCATTTGCCCATCGGCCGCATACCCCGCGAAACAAATGCTTTGAACGCAGCGGCAGCATTAGTCGAAAATTAACCAGCCCCGCTTTTTTCAGGCTGCTGCTATATTCCAATTCCCGCATAGAGCGCTCCAGCTCCGGAAACAAAAACGCCAGTGCATAGGCATAATTCCACACATGCGTGCAGCTTCCCTCGCAGCTGCCGCTATCCGCATTCGAGCCCTCAAAGGTGTAAAAAGCGCCGTCTTGCAGCCGCAAGCAGGTGCTGCTTTTGAGAATCGCAAGATTGCCCCTGAATGGCGTCGAGGACACATTCGGGCACTTCAGACTGGAACAAGGTGTCACGGAACAGAAACGTCTCTTCTTTCAGCCGTGCCCAATTTGCAAAGCAATAATCGGCAACCGCCGCCGCATCACAAAAGCTTTTTGCATAGTATTGCTTCCAACGGTATCGCCGCCCAAAGGTGCTTTTCCCCCAATATTTTTCCATCAGCTGAAAATGCCATGTGAGCAAAAAACAGATTCGCCCTGTGCCGCCGGCCGGAATTGTTATGCTGGAAGAAAGGGTGGCCATCTCCCTTCCCCTCTGTTACCGCGAGCATAATGACGCTCTTTTAACGGGCAGGGAGATGAAAAGTCATTCCAGAAAGTGGTCAACGCATCAAACCATTCCCCACGATACCAATATTCCTGAATAGCAGTATTTTCACAATCTGTTGCGATAAGGGCTGTACCGGCGTCGGCATTATGCTTTAGATTGGAATTGGAAAAGCGGACGCCGGTATATCCTTTGCCGTTGGCTTTATGATTTGCCGTCCGCCCTAAAAGTGGGTTTCGGCAAGAAAACGCAATGGTGTAGGTAATTTCCTGTGTAGAGGTGTTTTGAATTTCCCATTCAAAAAAAGCGGCCGGCAGGCTACTATCGAACACATTAGAGGGGATAAAGGGGTTGAACGCCGTCAGCCGCATCCTAGCCGGAAAATCCGGATCACCGTATTCCACCTCTGCAACAGGAAAATTCCCATGGAATGTCACATTCCTAAAATGGACGAATCCCGCCATGGTGTTGCGGTCGATCCCATGCCCATATCCCCAGGAATGGGCCGCTTGACGATTGCTCCCCATAAAATCCTTGCGCGTATCCGATTGGAGAACGCGGGCGCCCAAAACATGATTCCCCTGCTGTGCCTTGATGGCAAAATGCGTAAACCCATTTACGCTTTGTTTATTGGGCCGCTGTGAAGCTCCCAATCTATTAACCTTCCGTCGCCGGATAAGCCAACACAGCCGCTTCCAATTCCGCCCAAGGGGAAAGAAATCTCTTTCTGATACTCATTTTGATAAATAAAATCGATGCTTGCCATATTCAGATCCTTTCACTTCTATTTTGTCTATTTGATCAGCCTCATGGGGAGGCGCTGCTTCGCACATTGCTTGCGAAAAACGCTCGGCGGCATCCAACAGTTTTTAAAGCAGCAGAAAGTGTAGCGCTGTCATAGCCGAGCAATGCCGCGAGATCGGTAACGGAAATTGATATGGTGCACAAAATCTGCTTAGCCTTTTCGATTTTCCTGCTGCTGATATATTGCTTGGGAGCATCCCGCAGGATTGCTGAAAAATCTGATGCAGCCGCCGGGTTGAAATCTGAAAAAATCGGCGACCTCCTGCACGCTGAGCTTTGCATAGATTTTTTGTTCAATATAGGAGCAAATTTCCTCCATCAAGATCGGCTGCCGTGCATTTTCTTCAACTGGACGATCCTTGAACCGCAAATAGTAAAAATAGTGGATAAAAATGCCGTTAATATACCGCAGCTCCTCCGGGTAAGAACGCCCCACCTGCAAAAGCTCTTCAAACAACAGGCGTTCTTTTTCTTCAAAGGGAGCAAATCTTTTATGACCGATTCCCACCGGCTCTTTCTCCACCCATAAAAAATCCACCCAGTAATATGCCCACAGCTTTGCAGCGGCAGAATAATAGCGGATATCCCTGCGCTTCAGGAGGATAAACTCCTTTTCGGAGAGAAGGATCTCCCCTCCTCCGTTTGAATCCTGCCGCGCCTTCGAATGGTGCGTATCAAACAAAGCGCGCGCGGATACCCCAGCTCATCGATTTTCATATCATAATGATAATATTCATCCGCCACAACGGACCACGCTGCGATCACAGCGCTTTGCCTCTCCTGTAACATACGGTTAGCGGAATAAAATGAAACACACTTATACACTTGGCTCCACCTGATAATCCTTTTCTGATTTTGATGTGCCGTGGTTGCAATAGCGGATCTATTTCTAATATTCATAGCATCCGTGAACAGGGGCAGCAGCGGTTTTCAGCCCATGGCCGCATCATGGGCGGCGTTATTTTCCCTTGTTCACTGATGCTATCATATTGCGCTGCAAAACACAATAGCTTGAGGAATATCCGATACGGCCTACTATGCCGCAATCCCTGTTGAAACAATGGGAGCATAAAACAAACAGCGCGTTGCGGCAGCATAACCGCACCGGCGCTGTTTCAGATTTGATAGCCTCCAGGAATCGGAGAATGGGTTCAATGGTACTCCCCGAAGAAGCCGTTTATAAACGCGATGGCGTTCCAACCGCCTTAATATCAATATTCTCATCCGGGCTGTGGACGCTTGCAAACTGCTGCGGGTCAATGTCGATCGGCGCAAAACGGATGACGCATTGGCACACATCCGTCAGAGCGCGCGTCCGTGCCCGCAGGCAGAATAAAGGCGCGCAGGCCACGTGCGGAAAAACATCCGCCACGCACTCCCGCACATAATCATAGGCGGGTTTGCCCAAATCGGCGGGGGCATGGTATTCGTTGCCCTCCCCGTCCGTCACCTCAACGCCGTATTTCTCCGCGATCGTGCGGAAGGCGGCGATATCCTGCGCCAGATCCTTGTCGTCAATGCAGCGCAGGTACGCGCCCGCCTCCACGGTTTTTGCCTGGACGCTGCCGTATTTGCCGCCATTGATCGTGTTGAAGGAGCACATCGTGCCAAGCATCGCGCCCGCCATGGGGTTGATTTTGGGCATGAGCGTTTTCAGCAGCGGGGCGAACAGCCAGAGGTTTGCAAAGATCAGCCGCATCGGGAAGGCCATATAGGGGCAAAGGCCCTCAAACATGGCCCGCACCTGCGGATAAATCCGGCGGATAAACGGTTTTTCTCCGATACCTCTGCAATGAATTTTGCCATGCGCACCACGGGCGTATCGGTTTTCGGCGCAAGGCCCGTGTGGCTCGCGCCCTCCTCCGCCGTGCACTTGAGCAGGTGGCGGCCCTTTTCATGCACGGCGAGCATCGCGCACTTGCAGGAGATACCTGGCATCGGCGCAGCGATGACCGCGCCGCCCTCGTCGAGGATCAGCTCGAATTCAATGCCCTGTTTTTTTAAAATACTCAGCGCCAGCGGGATGCCGTCGCCGCCGATCTCCTCATTGTGGGAGGAGGCGAGCCACAGGTTGCAGGGCGGCTCGAAGCCCTCCCCCAGCAGCTCCTCAAAAGCCGTAAATTCCGCGAACAGCGGCGTTTTCGTATCCACTGTGCCGCGGCCCCAGAGCTTACCGTCCGCGATCTCCGCGGCAAATGGCGGGTGCTTCCACTCCCCCGTGCCCGCGACCACGTCGTGGTGGGACATCACCATCATATTGCGGCTTTGGGTCTTTGCCGGGCAGCTTGTAGACCCAGCAGTCGTAGCTGAACGTCATAAACTGCGCCTTTTCATGGAAGAGCGGAAACAATTCCCGCACGGTGTCGCGCAATTTTTTAAATTCCGTATCGTCAAAGCTTTCGCGGCAGGAACCGTTTCGCAGCGGATCATTTGGGCCAGCCTCTCCGCATGCTGCGCAAGCTCTGCTTCGCTGTAATAATCGGGCTGCGGCGCGAGCCTGCGCCCGCGCTGTTTGGCGCGCACGGCATTAAGCGCTAAAACGGCAAACAGTAGCAGCAACACGGCCAGAATGACGAGAAAAATATAGAGGGCGGTCATTTCCGCACCGCCTCCTTCTCCTGCTTCTCCCCTTTCTGGCGGATCAGGCCGAGCACCTCGTCCTCACGGTATTTGATGAAAGCGATCACCGCACCCAGCAGAACAGGCCGCCGACAAGCGCCGTGACCTTTAGGCCCGTCCGGCCAATGTTTTCGCCCGCCGCAGCGCCGATCACCGTCAGCGACGGCACGATCATGATCGCAAGGGAGGTGCCGAGCTTGGTGATGAAAGAGCGCGCCGCGCTGAAAATGCCCTCCTGGTTGATGCCGGTGATCAGGGTGTCATACTGGATGACGTCCGCCATCATGGAGCCGGGCAGGATGTTGAGCACCGCAAACGGGAAGGAGACGAAGAGGGCGAGGCCGCAGGCCTTTACCATCGCCGGGCCGGGCATATCCGCGCCAAAGCAGATAATGAACTCCGCAATGGTAAACACCACGCAGCCCCAGATAATCGGCTTGCGCTTGCCGGACTTTTTGCCCCATTTGCTGATGAGCGGATACAGCACAGGGAGCCGACAATGGAAATCGCGAGGATCGCGACGGAGGCTGTTTCCGGCAGGCCCATCAGGCTTGTCACATAATACATAATGCAGGACTGGAAGAAGGACATCGCCGTGCCCTCCAGCAATTGGCCGAGGGTGACCCAGCGGAAGTGCTTGTTGCTGAACGCATGCTTTAAGGACTGCATGAGAGACACGGTCGGGCGCACGGAATTGACGTATTCCCTCTCCTTAATCATAACAGCCGGGATCAGCAGCAGGATGATGCCGACCACCGTGAAAATCGCGAACGTCGCGCGCCAGGCCAGCAGCACATCCAACCCCGCGTTTTTAAACATGCCGACGAGCGCCGGGGTCACATAGCCCAGCGCGCTGCCCGTGACAAAGAATAGGGAGTTGAAGGTGTAAACATTAACGCGCTCCTTAGTATCCGTGATCATCTCCGGCAGCAGCGCGTTATGCGGGATCATATAAAGCGTATAAAACACGAAATATGCCCAGATGAACACCGCCACCCAGATGTTGTTGACAAGGCCGGGCGTATTCTGCGGCGCGCAGAAAATGAGCAACGCTGAAAGGCCGAAGGGGATGGCGGCATATTTCATGAACGGAATGCGGCGGCCCTTTTTGTTGCGGCTTTTGTCGCTCAGGTTCGCAACCAGCGGGTCCGTCACCGCGTCGATGATATGGCCGACAGCCTTGACAAAGCCGATAAAGGTGAGGATGCCGAGCACCACGACGCCTGCGTGATCAGCGTTGGGATGCCGGACTCCTTCGAGGGCTGGTAAAAATAGAGCAGATAATTGGAGATCATCGCCGTAAACAGGCCCAACAGCAAACTGCGGAATACAGTAAGCGAGGATGATCTTCTTCGATACTTTTTTGATTTGATTTCTATAGGTGTGCTTTTTCCTTTCCTTTCTTCCTTAATCCCTTACTTTTTCCGCACATAGCGCAGCGCGCAGATCGGATCGCCCTTTGCGATGCACTGCGGCAGCTCCAGCTCGCAGCCGTAGGCTTCGCCGATGCCGTGATCGCCGCACATGGCGATATCGCACAGCAGG
>ENA-OQCX01001595-OQCX01001595.1-human-gut-metagenome-genome-assembly--contig:-NODE-1595-length-10102-cov-2.659549_pt1 | contig 10102 bp, 12 predicted proteins | sample MGYA00242762_ERZ504587 | MGnify/ENA primary metagenome ERZ504587 (study PRJEB26092, sample SAMD00036337) | human gut metagenome | host: Homo sapiens | study: EMG produced TPA metagenomics assembly of...
TCTGCATAAAATGCAGGATGCCACTGAAGCAGCTTTCCATTTGCCGGTTTTTGTTTTTCCGGCAATTGCTTTCTCTTTTGTTTCATCTAAGAGACCTCCTTATGTGATTTTCACAGAAGTTCTCTCTCCATCAGAAAACCTCTGCTTTAAATAATGGATTTTAAAAGCATGAATTTCCTGATTTGACAGGTGCAATCTACCTGTAATGAAACTTTTATATGAATTTAGATGTTTTAGAAAATATGCTTTGAAATAGAGTAACATATTTATGTACAATATTCAATGTTTTTTGATAATAACTTACAGTAATCAAAGCTGATAGTTACTGTTCACATGATGTGCGATCAGTAACACATCACACTGTTTAAAAGCTGTTTAAAAACAGAGTTGTACTCTTGCAATATAAATCATCATCTGCTAAAATTTATCTTAATGAATCATAAGGAGGACTCTAAAATGAGCAAAATTGATGAAATCAGAAGCGCTATGGTCGCTGCAATGAAGGCAGGAGACAAAGAACGAAAAGCCGCACTTTCCTTTCTGCTCTCCTCTCTGAAGAATAAAGCTATCGACAAACGTGCCGACCTGACAGAAGAGGAAGAAGGACAGGTAATCTTAAAAGAAATCAAACAGTTAAAAGAAACAATTGATATGACACCTGAAGATCGTACAGATCTGATTGAAGAGGCTCAGAAACGTCTTGCTGTTCTTGAAGAATATGCACCAAAGATGATGAGCGAAGATGAGATCAAAGCAGTGATCACATCCGTTCTTGCAGATCTTGGTATCGATGCTCCTACAGCAAAGGATAAAGGTAAGATCATGAAAGAACTCATGCCGAAGGTAAAAGGCAAAGCTGACGGTAAAGAAGTCAATCAGATTCTTGCCGGCATGATGAAATAAATACAGATTCCAGAATAAAGACGTAGCAAAGAGGGTGTCGCACTAAACGACACCCTCTTACTTTTTGTTAATTATTTCATTTTTTCTGCTTATTTTGTTATCTGTTTTCCCACTTATGATAAATCGCCTCAAGTGCATCTACCGCACCATCGATTCCAAGAAGACTTGAATTCAGCAGAATTGCATTCGCTTCAATACTGCCCCACTTACGGTCTGTTCTACCTTCATAATACAGGCGTCTCTCTCTGTCAATCTTCTTAATCTTATCTACAGCCTCTTTCTCGGAAAGCTTATAGATATCCATGATTCGATTGATTCTATCATCCTTATAAGCATAGATAAATGTATTCACAACATTTGAATAATCCCCAAGAACATAATCTGCGCAGCGTCCCACGAAGATTCCAGGTCCGCGTTCCGCAAGCTTGCGGATGATTGCCGACTGTGCGTCAAAAAGTTGATCACTTAATGGTTTCTCCACTTCCGGACTGAGCATAAATGTAGTATAATCACCCATTCCAATATAATAGCTTGATAACACATTTCCAAGTCTCGTCTCATCTACTCTTCCAGCATCTTCGTTCGAAATTCCAAGATCTCTTGCTGCCATTCGAATCAGATTGTGATCGTAAAGAGGAATGTTCAGTCTCTCTGCCAGTCTGTTTCCTACTTCATGACCGCCACTTCCGAACTGTCTTCCAATTGTAATAATTGTGTGATCCATCATAAGCAAGTCCTCCTTTTTCTGATAATTCTATTCTATCACTCTTTGAATTAAGAAAAAAGACTTTCTTCCTGTTTTCCGCTAACAATTTTGTAATACTGTTTCGAAGTCACCATATAGACAATGATATAGAATAATGCAAATACCAAATAGGAGCACACTGTCACCAGAATCAGGAATTTCTGTCAGAAAAAGCAAGCAGATGCACCATTTTTTCTATCATTGGAAATGCAAATGCCGTATGAATTCCTGCAGCCACAAGAGGCAGGAAGAATACCGTCATCACCTGAGAATTGATCGTCTGACGCACTTCTTTCTGTGTCATCCCCACTTTCATCAGAATCTGGAATCTGTCCTGATCCTCATAGCCTTCTGTAATCTGTTTATAATAAATGATCAGCACCATTCCAAGAATGAATACGACTCCAAGAAGGATTCCAAGGAAGAACAGACCGCCGTACAAAGCCTGGTAATCAGCCTTGATGCGGCTCTGCTGTCTGTAGAAGCTCCAAAAAATAGGGTATCTGATTCCTCTGATTCCTGTTCAGCCAATGCATTGATTTTCTTGTCAATCTCGTTTTGAATCTGGATCTGCTCTTCATCTCCACAGGACAGATCAAAATTGTAGTACCATTCTCATAAGAACCATTGACACCGTAAACGGAAACATTTCCTTCTTCCAAAGCTTTTATATCTTCCAGTCCGGAAACCACCAGATAGAAGCTGCTGTTCATATTTGCCATATTATTTCCATTTGAAATCATTTTATCCAAATGTCCTTTAATCCTCCATGTCCCGGAATTCTCCACCGTGATCTGATCATAGGGGAAATCGGAATCTTTCGCATACAGATACGCTTCCCCGGGAGCAAGCTCCAGATTCGTCCCCATGATCCGATTATACGCTTCCAACGGCAGAGCATAGAACATTTTTAAATGATCAAATGTATTCACTTCATTGACTCCCGGAGCATTCTCCGGATTAAAATAGATTTCATTTTTGAAACAATTCCACTGACTGTAAGCATCCGGTAATTCTCCGGATTCTCCGCGGTCTGGTTATGTTCTTTCAAAACCTTCTGTACAAGCTCTATAATCTGTCCATTCTGATTCTCTTTCATTTCTTCCGTCTGCTCCGGTTTCGTGTACATCTCAATCTGGACAGATTTCGGATATCGAAGATTCAAGCCATGTTCCATACTCAGATACAGGCTGGTTGTAGAAGATACCATAACCAGAACCATTGTGGACAGAATACAAATAGACGCTAATCCTGCCCCATTTCGTTTCATACGGTAAATCATGGATGAAAGTGAAATAAAATGATTTGTTTTATAATAATATCCTTTCTTTTTCTGCATTATTTTACAAAATGTGACCGAGCCGGCAATAAATAACAGATACGTTGCAAGGATTACCAGCACGACGGCAACCATAAACCAGATCATCGCTACAAGCGGATCTTTGATTGTCAGGGATAAATAATAAGCCACACCAAGCAGAAGCAACCCGAGTACTGCAAAGATCCAGTTTGCCTTCGGAGGTTTCTCTCCTGTCTTTTCACTTTTTAAAAGTTCTACAGGTTTTAACCGATAGACGGACACGATCATCCGAAGCATGATTAATGCAAAAATGACCAGGAATAACAGTGCCGTAGTCACAAGTGCCGGAACACTGATTTTCATAGAAAGTCCGGCATTACTTCCAAGTATCTTCGCTGCCAGAAGTTCCCCTAATTTAGAGAACAGGATTCCTCCCACGATTCCTCCTGCAATCGTCAGAACACTGATGATCAGATTCTCAAGAACCATGATTTTTACAAGGTCAATTTTTCCCATTCCAAGGATGTGATACAACCCAAACTCTCTCTGTCGTCTGCGGATCAGAAATGAATTTGTGTAATACAGAAGGATCAGAGAAAAGATTGAGATCACACCGGAACCAAATCCAAGGATCATCTGCATGGTATCCCCACCTTTGATCTGGGCAAACTGTGGGCTCACTGCAAGATAATCGATCAGATAGAACATCATAACCATACAGATGCAAGTGATCAGATAAGGAAGATACAACTTCTTATTTTTCTTAATCCCATTGACGGAAAGTTTCAGATAAAGTCCACTTTTCATTGTCTCTCACCACCTGTCGCAAGCATTGTCAGTGTCGCTGAGATATTCTGATAGAACTGTTCATCTGTCTGTTCGCCTTTATATACCTGGTGGAAAACTTCTCCGTCTTTAATAAATAATACTCTCCCGGCCTTGCTCGCTGCTTTGACAGAATGTGTTACCATAAGGATCGTCTGTCCCGATTGATTGATCCGCTCAAATACCCCGAGCAATTCATCCGTTGATTTCGAATCGAGTGCCCCGGTCGGCTCATCCGCCAGGATCAGTCTCGGATCTGTGATCAGCGCTCTCGCCACTGCTGCACGCTGCTTCTGTCCTCCTGACACCTCATAGGGATACTTCTCCAGAAGTCCTGCAATTCCAAGTTCTTTCACGATTGGCATCATCCTGACATTCATTTTCCTGTAATCAACTCCCTGCAGTACCAATGGCAGTAAGATATTGTCCTTTAGATTAAATGTATCCAAAAGATTGAAATCCTGAAATACAAACCCAAGATGATCTCTCCTGAACTTGGACAGATCCTTCTCACGGATTGCAGATAACGGTTTTCCATCCAGATAAACTTCCCCTTCGGTTGGTTTATCCAATGCTGCCAGCATGTTCAGTAATGTCGTCTTCCCCGAACCACTCTCTCCCATGATTGCTACATATTCGCCCTCTTCTACTGAGAATGTTACCTTAGAGAGTGCCTGTACCTGATTACCGCCAAAACGCGGACGGTATATTTTTTTCAAATTTTCTACTTCCAAAACTGTCATTTCTTACGACCTCCTCTTCTTTCAACATCCTCAGTATAACAATACAGCCAGAATGCCGACATTGATTTCTGTGACATTCCAGCTTGTCTGATTGTGACAAATTTGTCACTTTGCTTCTCTCTGTGTGATTTAGTGATTTACTCTGCTCTCAACGGATACTCTGCCAGATCTATTGTAAAACTGCTGCCTTCCCCCAGCTTCGACACAACCGTGATCTGATGCCCAAGTTTCTTTGCCGCCATCTGACTCAGATACAGACCATTCCCGTTGATTTCCGTTCCATTCTTCCATTATATCCCGTATATCCTTTTTCAAAGATTCTCGGCAGATCCTCCGGTGCAATCCCCATTCCGGTATCCGTAACTGTCAATTTCTTTTCTTCACTGACAATAATCGTCACAGTTCCTTTCAGTGTATATTTCACCGCATTGGACAACAGCTGTTCAATAATAAACGAAAGCCATTTCTCATCTGTCAGAACAATCTGATCTGTCCCTTCATAGATCAGACGGATTCTCCTTCGAATAAACTGTCCTGCATATTTACGGATCGATTTTCTTACAATTTCATCCAAAGGATACTGTGCGATTACCAGATCCTTCGTGCCACTGTCAAGACGCACATACCCAAGTGCCATCTCCACATACTGCTCCACCCGGAACAGTTCCGGCTTTCAGATTCTGATTCGTCTCGGTATCTTCCTGCTGAAGTAATACATTCATCACAGCAATCGGTGCTTGATCTGATGCACCCAGGTTGCATAATAGTCCTCCATGTCCTGACCGGACTTCTCCCATCTGGCATGTTCTTTTCTTTGCTGTTGTTCTTCTTTTCTGATCAGCTCCTGATATCCTGACTCAATTCCATCTTGTGCCACCGGAAGTGAATCCTCATAAGGTCCTTCTCCTTGCAGCAAATGTTCCAGCTTCTGCCCGGTTTTCTTATACCGCAAATATCCACAGAGAAGAAAAAGTAATCCAAATGCCAGACACAACACTGTCGGATAAACCGCTGCCTTCAGATTAATCTCTTCCAGCACAAAAATCAGAAAAAAGATTCCCGCACACAGCAAACTCCACAGAAGCACAAAGCGGATTTTTTTCAAATATTGTAAAAACATTTTTACTCCTTCTCGATGATGTATCCACCGCCGACTTTCGTCTTGATAAAGCCTTCCAGTCCCGCTTTTTCCAGCTTTTTCCGAAGTCTTCCGACATTGACTGTCAATGTATTCTCTTCGATATAATTGTCTGTCTCCCACAGCTTTGTCATCAGCGTGTCTCTGCTGACACGCGTCCTTTATTCTCCATCAATGTCTGTAAGATACGAAATTCATTCTTTGTCAACTCAATCTTTTCTCCATTATAGGTCATTGTTGTATCATAGAGGTTCAGGATTGCTCCTCTATGTTCCAACATCGGCACTTTTCCTGACAAATCATACGTTCTTCTCAGCAGAGCCTGAATCTTCGCTGTCAGTACACTTAAGTCAAATGGTTTTGCCACAAAGTCATCTCCGCCCATATTCATCGCCATGATAATATTCATATTATCCGCTGCCGAAGAGATAAAGATCACCGGCACGCTCGATATCTTACGGATCTCGCTGCACCAGTGGTATCCATTATAAAAAGGAAGCGTGATATCCAAAAGCACCAGATGTGGACCGTACTCTGCAAATGTCTCAAGAACCTTTGCAAAATCTTCCACATAACGTGCTTCATTTCCCCACGCTTCCATCTCTTTTTTAATTGCCCCTGCCATCACAAGGTCATCTTCGATGATTAGAATCTTATACATTCTGCGGATTCCCCTTTCGCTCTTATCCACTACTATATATCATAGTATACAGTATTTCAAGAGCACACGGTCATACCGTATCCGGCGAGATAACCCGCTGGATATGGATTGCAAGAAATCCGATCTCTTCTTTTGCGACCGGTTGTTTCAGCTGTCTGGACATATAGTCACACACTCTCTTCGCCGCCTCTCCGGTCCTTGGGTAATTCTGAAAAATGAAATCATTAAAGTCTGCATTCGTCCTTCACCTTACGGGTTCTCAGAATCATATAATACATATGACTCATCAGACGTGTACATCCAAGTGATCCGCTCTCCAGCTTCTGATCGAATTCCTGTTCAATCATGGCAATCCCTTCATTTACAATCCTGGTCGCATCCAGAGTCTGGGATACTGCTCATCAGAAAGGCCTGCATGGATATGTAGCGTAATGAATCCGACTTCATCCTCTGAGATTTCATATCCTGTCAGCTGCTGTATGATTTCCCGCCCTTTCAGGGCCACTTGATACTCCTCTCCAAACAACACACGGATATCCGGTGTAAATGGATTCGGAAGCTGGCGGTTCTCCTTCGCTCTCTTCGCTGCAAGCGCAATATGATCTGCCATCGGAAGAAGCATCTCATGATTGATCTTCTGAAACACGTTCTCTGCTTCTTCAATGATCTTTCCTGTTGCCTCAATAAACTCCGGACGGATTCCATTGACTGTTTTCAGAACAGACTCCTGCTTCCTTCTTGTGACAAGAGAATATACTTTGGCTCCGGGAAGTTTCTCGATCTGTTCTGTAGGTTTCTTTCCAAATCCCACACCGTTTCCGAGAAGGATCATCTCCTTCCCTGTCTCAACATGATATACAAGAATCCCATTATTATTCAGAACTTTAATGACTCGATACATCCCCCCGGAGCCTCTCTTTCTTTCCAAAATATCTTAATTCAAGCTTACGATTTCTGCTGTCTTCTCAAGCTTCTCTACTTTTCCGCTCTTAGACATTCTGATCTCTTCACCTTCCTGAAGACTTGTAAATACAACCATACATTCATCGGATTTTGCATGCTCTTGGATATATTTTATATCAAAACCTATCAGTTTGTCACCCTTTTTTACTCGATCTCCGTCATTTACAAAAGTTTCGAATCCTTTTCCATCCAGATTTACAGTATCCACGCCAATGTGAAGCAGATATTCGGTTCCGTCATCACTAGTCAGACCAACTGCATGTTTGATGGGAAGATAAAAGATACCGTTGCATCTTCAGGCGCATAAGCCATTCCCTCTTCCGGGCGAACCAGATAACCGTCTCCCATCATTTTCCCTGCAAATGCTTCGTCACACGCTTCTTCGATCGGTGCTACTACTCCTGTGAATGGAGAGCAAAGCTCTTTCTTTACAGTTCCGGCTGCAACAGTTTTGTTCTCATCTTTCTTCGCTTCATCTTTTGTTTCTGCACATTTATTCGTTTCTTCTGCGCTGTTTTCGTTTTCTTCCGGAAGATATTCCACATTCGGAGCTTTCTCCAGATAATCTTCCAGATTGGATTTAATCACAGAAACAGCCGGTCCGTAGATTACCTGGATTCCCTGTCCTTTTCTTACGATTCCGGATGGGGATGTCATTCTTAAGACATCTTCATTTACCAGTTCCGGCTTTACTACCGTACAACGAAGTCTTGTCGCACAGCAGTCTACATCAGAAATGTTTTTCTTTCCACCAAGTCCTCTTGTGATCAGTGCGCTCTTCTGATCTTCCGGTGTCATTTCATTTTCAGAATCTGCATCATTTCCATCTACTTTTGCTTTATAATCAGCTTTTGTATACAGCTTCGTTTCCGCATCATCATCTTCTCTTCCCGGTGTCTTCAGATTCAGCTTCAGAATCAAAGTACGGAAGATGATATAATATAAGAAGAAATAAATAATTCCAACCGGGATGATTCTGATCCAGCTGGTCTTTGCATTTCCCTGAAGGATACCGAAAAGGAACAGATCAATAAATCCACCGGAAAATGTAAGTCCGACTGCAATATTTAACATATGCGCGATCATGTAAGCGGATCCTGCAAGGATCACCTGTACTGCAAAAAGGATCGGTGCCACAAACAGGAATGAGAATTCCAGTGGCTCTGTGATTCCAGTCATCATACATGCAAGTGCTGCTGAAAGCAAAAGTCCACCTGCCTGTTTCTTCTTCTCCGGTTTTGCACACTGATACATTGCAAGTGCCGCACCCGGAAGGCCGAAGATCATGAAAATAAATTCTCCTGAAAAGTATCTTGTCGCATCCGCACTGAAATGTACTGTGGATGGATCTGCAAGCTGCGCAAAGAAGATGTTCTGACCGCCCTGTACAAGCTGTCCCGCAACTTCCATTGTTCCTCCAACCGCTGTCTGCCAGAACGGAAGATAGAATACATGGTGAAGTCCAAATGGAATCAACGCTCTCTTAATAATACCAAAGATCAATGTTCCAATATAGCCTGTTCCTGTTACAAGTCCGCCAAGTGCATAGATTCCATTCTGAACGGTTGGCCATACAAAATAGAGTACGATTCCGACAACCACATAAGTCAATGTTGAAATAATCGGAACAAATCTTGATCCACTGAAGAATGACAGTGCATTCGGAAGCTGGATTTTGTAAAACTTATTATGAAGTGCTGCTACTCCAAGTCCAACGATAATACCGCCAAATACACCCATCTGTAATGTCTGGATTCCGCAGACACTTGTCACAGTTCCTTCCAGAACTCCGGCTCCAAGCGTTCCGTCTGCAAGAAGATCTCCACGGATCAGAAGCATGGCATTCATTGTTGCATTCATTACAAAGAAAGAGATCATTGCCGCAAGTGCCGCAACTTCCTTCTCTTTCTTCGCCATACCGATTGCTACACCGACAGCAAAAATAATCGGCAGGTTATCAAAAATAATACTTCCCGCTTTGCTCATAATTGTGAGCAGGGAATTCAGAATTGTCCCCTCGCCTAAAATTGCCTGAAGATGATATGTCTCAATCATCGTTGCATTTGTAAATGAACTTCCTACTCCAAGCAGAAGTCCTGCTACCGGAAGAATTGCGATTGGAAGCATAAAACTTCTTCCGATTCTCTGCAATACTCCAAAAATCTTGTCTTTCATCTGTAATCCTCCTAGTATCATTCTTATAGAGTTGACGCATCCCATAGTTTCTTGTGCTGGCACAGTTCTGCAACTTACTTATCCTATACTATAATGCGCAAAAAAGGCATAAACTAATCCTCAATAACCAAGTCCACCTTATCTGGTGAACTTATTAAGGATAGTTTATGCCTGCTTTACCAGTAACACTCTATCGTGCGCTTTTCTCTTTTAACCACGTATAGTATAACCATACTCACTTCCAACAGTCAATCTGTAATATTCAACAATATTTATCCTGTTTTTTTGTTGAATATGTTACTTAGTGATTATTTTAATAAATTAAAGTTTTTCTTTTGATTTAAATTATTTTCTCTTCATTTTACGCTTCTGGATTTTGCTTATTTGCTTTTGTAATATCCAGACGTACATTCACACCAAATGGATTGATTGCAACTCCCTTTGCATCCGGGATCAGTATCTCCGGAATCTTATCCGCCGGGATTGCTGCTGTCTTCATCTTCTTGCCCTGTGCAAATCTGGTAAATTCTATCATATCTGTAAAGATCGGCTGATACAGACTTCCGTCCGGCTGTCTCAGAAGTGGGACCTGATTATCTTCCTGAACTCCTACGATAAAGGTTCCTTTCTTATAATGCGCCATCATCTC
>ENA-OQCX01001596-OQCX01001596.1-human-gut-metagenome-genome-assembly--contig:-NODE-1596-length-10102-cov-2.095840_pt1 | contig 10102 bp, 11 predicted proteins | sample MGYA00242762_ERZ504587 | MGnify/ENA primary metagenome ERZ504587 (study PRJEB26092, sample SAMD00036337) | human gut metagenome | host: Homo sapiens | study: EMG produced TPA metagenomics assembly of...
CCATTTTCTGTAAAATCAATTAGCAGTTCGCCTAAGGCGGTTACGTCATAGATCTTTTCCATATTCGATTCCTCTCTTTATAATCCTCTTGGATGCAAAGTTATAGGCTGCGAAGACAATTACACAAAAATTAGAATTTGAAACAGTTCTTTTGCGTAATTCGTCCATCAAGGTTATCGATAATATCTTCAATCCCATACTCTTATAAGCAAATTATACCTTGTCCCTCCAGTACATGCAATAAGATTATGTAATCGATATCATGTTTTTTCAGTTTTCTTTCGCTTAAATCAGGTTCAAATTTTTTCAGAACGTTGTAGATGGTTCCTTCTTTGAATGGGTCGCTTAAGTTTCCGATTCTGAGGAGTTCGTGGTAGCCTTTGCTTCCGCCCTGGCTGCAGAGGGCGTAGTAATCTTTCCATGCGCCTTCCAGGTCTTCCTGCATTTTTCCGTAGTATTCGAGGGCTCCTACACGGGATACGGCGTAATCAATATAATAGAACGGGCACATGAATAGGTGCTGTTTCTGCATCCAGAATCCGCCCTGTCCCAGGAATTCATTGCATCATAATCTCTCCATGGGAGATAGATTTTTTCCAGTTCGTGCCATACTTTTCTTCTTTTCATTGCATCGGTCAGATTTTCAGCGTATACACGGTGCTGGAATTCATCTACGCATGCCATGTATGGCATTGCTTCCAGCGAATCCCACAGGTATGCTTTTTTTCTGTTTTTCTGCATTTTCTCCGAAGACAGATGCATCCACGGCAGTGTGAAATATTCCATCGCCATTGAATGGATCTCATTGATCTCTGCGGTACTGTATGTCTGCGATAATACCGGAATATTGCGTGACGCTGTGTATGCTTCAAAGGCATGTCCTGCTTCGTGGGTAAGGACATTGACATCTGCATTGGTTCCATTAAAGTTTGCAAAAATGAACGTGCCTTATATTCTTCCATAAAGTCACAGTAGCCACCCTCGTCTGTTTTCCCTTCGCCTTCCTTCCAGATCAAACAGACAGTATTCCATCATAAAATCAAAGAATTCTCCTGTCTCTTTGGAAAGTTCATGATACATGGTTCTCGCCTTTTCCAGAAGTTCTTCTTCCGTTCCCTCCGGAACTGCATTTCCATCCGGATAGGTAAGACTTTCGTCATAATATTTTAATTCTTCGATACCGAGTCTTTCTTTCTGTTCCTCATAAAGTTTCTGACAAAGCGGTACGATATGCTCCTTGATCTGCTTACGGAATATTGCTACATCTTCCGGCGTGTATTCAAATCTTTCCATCTTCTGATACATCATCTCGGCATATCCATTAAATCCAAGGTTCTTTGCCATCTGCTGACGGATTCCGATCAGTTCCGTATAAAGGGAATCCAGTTCATCCGAAATCGCTTTATACAACTCTGCCCACTTTTCAAATGCTTCTTTACGGATGCTTCTGTCGGTATCCTCCATCATCTTTAACAGACCATAGAATCCAAGCTGTTCTCCGTGAAAATCTGTAACCGGTGCCGCTGCAACCTGGAAATACTTCTGAACCAGCTTGTTCTCCTGGATCTGCAGATCGGCATTACACGGATCGGTAAGCCGGACTTTGTTCTCTGCCTGTCTGGAATAAACTTCTCCAAACTCTTTTTCAAGCTCTGTTCTGTAAGAAGACTTCAGATAACTCTCATAGAACTTTTTCATTTCGACATCAATCTGTGGCTCGATCTCGAAAATATATTCCATCTTCTTTTCGATAGATTCATCATTGGTATCCTGGCTGTTGCGGATACTTGCCATGACGCGTGTCGTATTAAAGTGGCTGTTTGCATTCAGGATTGCGACAAATGCCTGATGCGCGCCTTCAAAATCTGCAGCCTCGTTAAAGTTCTTTGTTTCTTTCTGGATGGTCCGGATATACGCTTCCCCATCTGGACGTACATATTTCATCTCTGAAAATTTTTCCATCATCTTTTCCTTCTTTCCAATCTTTTTCCTCTGCCTGTCAGAATCATATTCTTTTCCCCAAAAGCAGCTCTATCCCGATTTTATCACAACTCATCCTGTGATTCCATCACCTTTTCGTACAATGTTACGAAAGAATAAAAATCTCTTCTGACACAGCCGGATTCTTCAATCCACATCTGCATCAAAAGAGATTCTTATCTTCAGACATACAAAAATCGGAGTGACAGGATTTGAACCTGCGGCCTCTACGTCCCGAACGTAGCGCTCTACCAAACTGAGCCACACTCCGATAATAAATATATTGGATATTCCAAACGGAATATCAACTTAATTCTTATTCAATTAAAAACTACGGATAGAGGACTCGAACCTCTACTAACAGAGTCAGAGTCTGCTGTGCTGCCATTACACCAATCCGCATCAATAAGACTTCTCTGCTGTCCTTAAGTTGTCCAGCGAATATTAATTATACTCGTTTGCAGAGAAAAGTCAATAGATATTTTAAAAAAATTATTTTTTTCTGTACCACTGATATAACCCGGCTGATAACACCAGACAGCAGCTCTCCGCAATCAGCGGTGCCCACCAGATAGCTTCTCCTCCAAACACAGCTGTCAGAAATACCAGACTGATCACCAGTGCGATCAGACTTCTGGTAAGTGAGATCATCGTTGCGAATCCAGCCTTTTCCACAGAGGTAAAATATCCTCCCAGGACCACATTGAGTCCCGCAAGCAGAAATGACAGGATAAAGATGCGGAGCACCCGCACCGAATATATACTCAGAGATGCTTCACTCTCTTTTAAGAACAATCCCACAATACTTTCTGCTCCAACATAACATATGAGTACAGCAACCACGGAACCTGCCGCAGCTGCCACCATTCCATACTTCAGAAGCTTCTTATATTTTTCCGATTCGTTTTTTCCATAGTAGTAACTGATCAGTGGCTGGGTTCCCTGCGCAATGCCTGCCATGGACATGACAACGATCGTATTCACATATGAGATGATCGTATAACTTACCAATGCATATTCTCCTATATATTTCAGGATTGCCTGGTTAAAAAAGAAGATGATAATCCCACTTGAGAATTCTGTTATCCCGGAAGACATGCCGTTACGAATCTGCCTCCCGATTTCCGATGGCATCAGATGGAACTTCGAGAATCTTATTGTTCCTTTCGATCCCAGAAAATGCCACAGATACAAGAGGATCACTGCTGCCTGCGAGATCCCGGTAGCAAATGCCGCACCCCAGACGCCTTTATGCAGCACCATGACCAGAATATATCCAGTATACAGTTCAGCACAGCCCCGGATGTCACATAGATTGTCGCAAGCTTTGGATAGCCATCTGTCTTGATCAGCGTCTCAAATGAATAAGATAGGATATATACTACAGAAAATGGTGCGATCGTTCCAATATATGTTCTCGCATATGGAAGAATATGATCCGTTGCTCCAAGGAATCTTGCAAATGGATCCAGAAATATCATAACCAGTATTGTAATCAACACCGACAGGATACATAATAAGACCACATTCTGCGTAAAGACTTCGTTCGCCTTCTGTTTTTCCCCCTGTCCTAGAAAGATTGCCACAATCGTCGAATTTCCGACTGCAAACAGGATGGAGACAGAAAACAGTCCTGTTGTAAACGGCATGGAGATATTCACCGCTGTCAGTGCCACTTCCGATACCCCTCTTGCCACAAAGATACCATCTACCATGGTATAAAGCGAGAATACCCACTGGGCGATAATTGACGGATGATAAAACGCAAAAAATCACTCTTCAAAGACTTTCCTTCGAGTTTCATATTAAAACCTCATTTCTTTTACCTGTTTTTCTTTCATTTATAGTCTAAACCCTGGTATAATACTAAGGTCAAGTATTATGTATCAACAGAATTTTGTTTCAACAGGTGAATATATGAAACAGTTTTTAAGATCAACGAAATATCCAAACTATACAACATCGGACCGGATTCTCTCCGCTATTATGAGAAGCTGGGACTTTTGGCTCCAAAAACGCGGGAAAAATAATTACCGGCTCTATACGCTTGATGATCTGTGGCGTCTGAATATCATACGTGATCTGAGACGTCTGGGATTTCCTATGGAAAAAATCCGTAAATACATGGACAATCGAAGCGTTGAGAACACGCGTAAGCTGCTCACAGAAGAACTGGATGTCATCCATCAGCAGATTCAGGAATTAAACCGTCTTCAGAAAAATGTAGAAGAACGGCTTCTGACATTATCCGGTGCGGAAGACCAGGCACTGCTTAAAATCCGTCTGCAGACGTTTCCCGACCGTTATTGCCATACCTTGCATATTCCCTACCACACAGACGAAGAAATGGATCTTCTGGTAAAACAGTTGTTGAATAAAAATACAGAAAATCTTTATATTATCAGCAACCATAACATCGGATCTTTTCTTCCGTTAGAAGAAATAAAGAAAGGACAGTATGAAAATTATTCCGGAGTATTTATCATTGATAATTCGGGAGAGTATTGTCTCCGCGGCGGTACTTATCTTACCTTCACCTATGCAGGTGATTACCGTCAGAACACCACTTATATTCCGGAACTTCTCAACTATGCAGATGGTCATGGTCTTGTTCCTGATGGACCTATTCTGGAACTGATCTGGGTAGACAATCATCAATCAGCAGATATCCGCGAACATATTACAGAACTTCAGCTAAGAATATATTCGAGATTCTGATCCGCCTCTCTCTGCATTTGTTGTGGCGCCATCTGCGGAACACATAACGCTAAAAAAAACCGGTATCCCGTACTTTTTTTCAGCATAGGAATACCGGCCGTTTTTTTATTACATCTTCTTAATTCTCTCAATCGCTGCAACTGTACTCTCATAGGTTCCAAATGCAGTCAGGCGGAAATATCCTTCTCCACTTGGTCCGAATCCTGATCCAGGAGTACCTACTACATTAGCCTTATCAAGCAGATAATCGAAGAAATCCCATGATGTCATTCCCTTTGGTGTCTCAAGCCAGATATATGGTGCATTGACACCGCCTGATACATCGTATCCGGCATCTTTGAGTCCTTCTTTGATTACTTTGGCATTGTTCATGTAATAAGCAACCTGTGCACTCAACTGTTCTTTTCCCGCATCAGAGTATACAGCCTCTCCTGCTTTCTGGATGATATAAGAAGTTCCATTGAACTTTGTCCCGTGACGTCTTGCCCACAGAGAATGTAACATAACATCTCCTGACTTGATATCTTTTGGAATTACTGTTGCACTCAGACGTACTCCTGTAAATCCAGCATTCTTAGAAAAACTTCTGATCTCGATCGCACATGTTCTTGCGCCCTCACACTCATAGATAGAATGCGGCACTTCTTTTTCTGAAATATATGCTTCGTAAGCAGCATCATAGATGATCACTGCGCCTGTTTTATTTGCATAATCAACCCATGTCTGAAGCTGTTCTTTTGTTACCGTAGATCCTGTTGGGTTGTTCGGGAAACACAGATAAATGATGTCCGGTGTCTCTTTTGGAAGCTCCGGTGCAAAGTTCGTCTCTTTTGTACAAGGCATATAGATGACATTGCTCCATGTTCCTGCTGCAGCATCATATGTACCTGTACGTCCTGCCATAACGTTTGTATCTACATAAACCGGATATACTGGGTCGCACACAGCGATCTTGCTGTCTTTCGAGAAAATCTCCTGAATATTACCGCAGTCTTCTTTTGCCCCGTCGGAAATGAAGATCTCATCCGCTTTGATGTCGCATCCTTTTGCCTGATAATCATTCTTCGCCATTGCGCTTCTTAAGAACTCATATCCAAGATCCGGTGCATATCCATGAAATGTCTCTGCATGTGCCATCTCATCAACTGCCCCGTGAAGAGCCTCAACAATTGCAGGTGCCAGAGGCTGTGTTACATCGCCGATACTCAGCTTAATGATCTCGGCTTCCGGATGTGCTGCCTGATATTCACGCTGTTTTCTTGCTACTGTTGAGAACAGATAGCTTCCTGGTAACTTCAAATAATCCTGGTTTACTCTAAACATCTTCTTACTCCTTTATCTCTGTAATGTCTATCACGCCGTCGAATACAACTGTTGCAGGTCCTGTCATAAATACACGATCCTTTTCTCTGTCCCATTCGATCTGCAAGTCTCCACCTAATAATTTTACCGTAACTTGTGTATCTGTCAAGTTATTTAATATACTGGAGACAGCTACGGCACATGCTCCGGTTCCACATGCAAGGGTTTCACCCGAGCCACGTTCCCACACACGCATCTCTACCGTCTGTCTGTCGATACAGTGCACAAACTCTGTATTGATACGCTTCGGAAATCTTTCATGATTCTCGAACTTTGGTCCGATTTTTTCCAGATCCAGTCCCTTTACATCATCCACATAGATAACTGCATGCGGATTTCCCATAGATACTCCTGTCATATGGTACTCTTTCCCATCCACCTCAATTGGTTCGTCGATCACCTGTTCCCGCTCTGATATGATTGGAATCAGATCAGCCTCAAGTTTCGGTTTTCCCATGTCTACTTTTACCAGTGACACTTTCCCGTCTTCTATGGTAAGATCCAGATATTTTATTCCTCCAAGTGTTTCCACGGAAATCTGTGTCTTATCGGTCAGCCCATAATCATAGACATATTTCGCCACACAACGGATTCCGTTGCCGCACATCTCGCCTCGGGAACCATCTGCATTGTACATCTCCATCTCGAAATCAGCTGTTTTGGACGGATTGATCATAATCAGTCCGTCAGAACCAATACCGAAATGTCTGTCACTGACGAATCTTGCCACCGCCGGCGATTGTCAATCTTTTCTTCAAAACAGTTGACGTAGACATAATCATTGCCAAGTCCATGCATCTTTGTAAATTTCATCTGTTCTTTCTTCCTGCCTTTCCTGCATCCGTTTTCTCTATAATATGTTTACTCTTTCATCCCTTACTCTGCCATAATGCTCAGTACCATCTCTGCTGTCTCTACCATATTCGTTCCACTGTCCATACTGCTCTTCTGAAGATAGCGGTGTGCTTCTCCTTCAGACATATTATTACGTTCCATCAGGAGTTCCTTTGCCCTGCGGATCGTCTCTTGCTGCTTTGGATCACGATTCTTTGATTCTTTCTTCCGTTTTTTTCGTTTTCTGTCCATGGACTGAAGCATCATGTTCATGGTATTCATAAGGTCGTATACCTTGATTGGGGTAGAAAGCCCTACAATTCCTTCTACATCCCCGCTGCTCCACTTATCCTGCGATGCGATCAGGAGCATTTCAAACGAATCCGGTAAATATTCCCGCAGCTGTGTGTACATCATGTCTTTCATGCGGTAACCGCAGACCACGATCCCATCATCCACGGTATCTGCATAGTGCATAGCCTGTGCACCAGTGGAACACACGCCTATTACATCCATACCGCCCCTGGCAAGCAGATTTCTGATATTTGTTGCATTATCTTTATTCGGGAATACAACAATAATCCCTGTCACTCTGCCACCTCCTGTCAGATACTCTTTTGCGCATTTCTGTTAAGTGCAAAATCGTATTACAGTAAGTGCAGATATTTTTTCAAGTTCCCAGTCTGTGATCTGGATTCTATACTCATAATACTCGCCGTTCTTTGCTTCGATGTATTTTTTTGAAAGATCTTCCCCTAATATCTCCTGGATAAAGGTATCCTTCTGGAATTCTATTGCTGCCTCTCTCAGACTTCCCGGCAGTTTCTCAATTCCGAAGATTTTACGTTCTTCATCCGTCATCTCATATACGTTACGGTTAACTGCTTTCGGAGGCATCAAGCCCTGTTTGATCCCGTCAAGACCCGCCGCAAGACATACCGCCAACGCCAGATAAGGATTCGCTGAAGGATCCGGATTACGAAGTTCTACTCTTGTATACTCTCCGCGGCTTCCCGGAATCCGGATCAGCGGTGTACGGTTCTTTGCAGACCATGCGATGTATACCGGTGCCTCATATCCCGGGATCAGACGTTTGTAAGAATTGATACTTGGATTCGTGATAAACGTCAGCGCTTTCATATGTTTCATTATTCCGCCGATAAAACAATACGCTTCTTTACTGAGTCCATACTCATCCTTCGCATCCTGGAATACATTGATTCCATCCCTGCTGACCGACATATTCAAATGCATGCCGGAACCATTGATACCGAACTTCGGCTTTGGCATAAATGTCGCATGTAATCCATGGCGCTTGGCAATTGTCTTCACAACCAGCTTGAATGTCATAATATTATCTGCCGTTGTCAGCGCCTCATCATAACGGAAATCAATTTCATGCTGTGCCGGTGCCGCCTCGTGATGTGAAGATTCGATCTCGAATCCCATATCCTCCAGCGTCAGAACCATATCACGTCTTGCATTCTCACCCAGGTCCAAAGGCCCAAGATCAAAGTATCCGGCACTTTCATGAGAAAGCGTAGTCGGAAGCCCGTCATCGTCTGTATGGAATAAAAAGAACTCCAGCTCTGGTCCTACATTGAATTCATACCCCATCTCTTTTGCTTCGGCCATAACCTTTTTCAGAATATATCTCGGATCACTTTCATATGGCGTTCCATCCGGTTTATAGACATCACAGATCAGTCTTGCAACCTTTCCCTGCTGTGGTCTCCACGGAAATATCTCAAATGTATTCAGATCCGGATGCAGATACATATCCGATTCTTCCACTCTCGCAAATCCTTCAATCGCCGAACCGTCAAACATAATTTCATTATTCAGGGCTTTGTCTAACTGGCTTGTGGTAATTGCAATGTTTTTCATAGTTCCGAAAATGTCTGTAAACTGCAAACGGATAAATCCTACATCCTCTTCTTCTACCATTCTTAATATATCTTCTCTTGTATAATTATTCATTCTACCGGCCTCCACTCGATATACATCTTTTTATGTGTCATGATTCTTACATTGCATCGATAATCTGCTGTGCAAATGCATCCAGGATCTCTTCCTGATCTGCTTTTAATGTCGATTTAATAGATAACTTCTGATCGAGTACTGTCATATTTTTCATCTCTTCTAACTGTTTTACGATCTGCTTTCCTGCTGTGGCAGCCCAGGTTCCGTTATCCATAACCGCAACCGTTCTGTTCTGCACCGCCAGTGCTTTCATATGTGCAAGTAGATTTTCAATCGGTGGATAGATCCTCCGTTGTATGTCGGGCATGCGATTACCAGATGGCTTACCCGGAAGATTTCTGCGATCATTTCCGACACATCTGTCTTTGATGCATCGTAAACTGCAATATTTTTCACACCTTTTGCACCGAGCTTTACTGCCAGCGCATCAGCTGCCTGCTCTGTATTGCCGTAAATCGAGCCATAGATAATGGCAACTGCCTGCTCTTCCGGCTCATACTTACTCCACTTGTCATGTTTCTCGATAAAGTAATTCAGATTGCTTCTCCATACCGGTCCGTGAAGCGAACAGATCATCTGGATATCCAGCCCGGCTGCTTTCTTCAGAAGTGCCTGTACCTGCATACCGTATTTTCCAACGATATTGGCAAAATATCTTCTCGCATCATCGATCCAGTCTTTTTCAAAGTCCACGTCATCATTGAACAGGTTACCGTTCAGAGCCCCGAATGTTCCGAATGCATCCGCAGAAAACAGTATCTTCTCCGAATCTTCATAAGAGACCATAACCTCCGGCCAGTGTACCATCGGTGCCATTACAAAATGAAGCGTATGGCTTCCAAGTTCCAGTATATCTCCTTCTTTTACTACAACCTTCCTGTCTTCCAGATCCACATCGAAAAACTGTCCTATCATCTGCATGCTCTTCGCATTTCCGACTACTTTTGCTTCCGGATATAATTCCAGGATTCTCTGGATATTGGCACCGTGATCTGGTTCCATGTGCTGTACGACCAGATAATCTAAGCTTTCTCCATTTAATGCATAAGCCACATTTTCGATAAACTGCTCAGATGCAGATGCATCTATAGTATCCATCAGAGTATTTCTTCTCGTCTTTGATCAGATAAGCATTATAAGATACCCCTCTCGGAATCGGAAATAAATTCTCGAATAAATTTAATTTTCTGTCATTTGCTCCTACCCAGATGATATGATCTGTTAC
>ENA-OQCX01001597-OQCX01001597.1-human-gut-metagenome-genome-assembly--contig:-NODE-1597-length-10092-cov-2.372905_pt1 | contig 10092 bp, 15 predicted proteins | sample MGYA00242762_ERZ504587 | MGnify/ENA primary metagenome ERZ504587 (study PRJEB26092, sample SAMD00036337) | human gut metagenome | host: Homo sapiens | study: EMG produced TPA metagenomics assembly of...
AGGTTGATTTCGGTCATCCCGTTCGTTCGGAGTCCGTAACTTGCAAGATTGAAAGCGGAATGAAAAGCCGTTGTAAAAAATAGCTGTATCTTTGTAACAAGATTAAAGGAGAAAGGATTATGAGCGGCATCATGAAAATAGACACCGTCCAGCAGTATAATGACTATTTCGGGGTGGAGACCTGCCACCCGTTGGTCAGCATCATCGAAGGAAGCAAGGCGAAGCCGCTGCGTTACGGACGGAAGTTGTACGGCGTGTATGCCGTCTTGCTGAAAGACGCCGTGTGCGGCAGTCTGAAATACGGGCAGAGCATCTACGACTATCAACGGGGAACCATGCTGTTCATCGCTCCCGGACAGGTGATGGGTTCGGAAGACGACGGACAGTTGCACCAGCCCGAAGGTTGGATATTGACCTTCCATCCCGAATTTCTGCGCGGCACGCGCTGGCGGGCATCATGAAAGCGTATTCCTACTTCTCCTATAACGCCAACGAAGCCCTGCACCTCTCGGAGCAGGAGCGACGCACGGTCATCGAATGTATGGAGAAAATCCGCACGGAACTGCAATATCCCGTCGACAAGCACAGCAAGTCATTGATTACCGACAACATCAAACTGCTGCTCGACTACTGCATCCGTTTCTACGACCGCCAGTTCATCACCCGCGAAAATGCCAACCACGATATCCTGACCCGCTTCGAGAACCTGTTGGATGACTATTTCGCATCGGGCAAGGCCGCAACAGAGGGGATGCCCTCGGTTCAGCAGTGCGCCGATGCGCTTTGCCTTTCCGCCAACTATTTCAGCGATCTCGTCAAGAAGGAGACCGGAATGTCCGCCCTGAAACACATCCAACAGAAGATGCTCGACGTGGCGAAAGAACGGGTGTTCAACACCTCGAAATCCATCAGCGAAATCTCCTACGAATTGGGATTCCCCTACCCGCAGCATTTCAGCCGCTGGTTCAAGAAAATGGCGGGATGCACACCCAATGAGTATCGGATGCTGAATGCCTGAAACAAAGAGGTTGTCAAAATTAAGTGTATTTCCAAACGCTGGCACAACCTCTTTTTGACACTGATATGGTTAATCACTTTACTTTGTTTTTTTCCTATACGTACCCGGATTAAAGTAAACCTAAATTTGGCCATATGCAGACATGGAAACAGTACCATTTTATAGCACTCAACAATGCTACGATTTACATCGACTAATCGAACAACCCGTTTACAAGATTGACGGCATCATCCTTTTTCTGATTGATGATTTTGGCATACACCTGTGTCATCTTCACATCGGCATGACCGAGCAGCTTCGAGGTAGTATAGAGATCTGCTCCGAGCGTCAGCATCATCGTGGCGAAAGTGTGGCGCGCCGTGTGGAATGTGATAGGCTATGCAAGGAAAAACATGCAGGTGAAGTTTGAACGTAAGTCGTTTGAAATGAATGATGTTTCAGTATTCTGCCAAGTAGGGAAAATGCAAACGGCAACGGAATATTGAGGTTGTTCAGTTACCAAACCGTTAGCCGGGCAGTTACCGAAACGGATGTCGGTAACGGAATGAAGTAAAATGAAGTCTTCACCGTTTTGTTTGCGCTCATACACAGTGTTTTGCATATCAAGGAACGCTTATACGGCAAGTAATTTTGCACTAAAAAATATAAGCGTATGAAAGTAGAAAAATTCAAGGTGCTGCTCTACCTCAAAAAGAGCGGGTTGGACAAGTCGGGTAAAGCCCCGATTATGGGAAGAATCACGGTGAACCGCACAATGGCGCAGTTCGGATGTAAGCTGTCCTGCACGCCGGAACTCTGGAACCCTCGTGAAAGCCGTCTGAACGGCAAGGGTAAGGAAGCGGTGGAAACCAATGCCAAGATTGACAAGTTGCTGCTGGCGGTGAACACGGCATTCGACAACCTTGTGGAGCGCAAGATTGATTTCGATGCCGCCGATGTGAAAGACCTTTTTCAAGGTAGCATGGAAACGCAGATGACGCTCATGAAAATGACGGACGTTGTCTGTGACGACCTCAAAGCCCGTATCGGTATTGACCGCGCGAAAGGACTTATCCCGGCTATCACTATATGCGTCTTACACTCGGCGAGTTCATCAGACACAGGTATAAGGTCAAGGACTTGGCTTTCGGGCAATTGACGGAGCAGTTCATCCACAACTATCAGGCTTTCGCCACGGAAGAAAAAGGCTATGCGATAGATACTGTCCGCCACCATCTTGCCATCCTGAAGAAGATTTGTCGCCTTGCCTACAAGAAGGGGTATTCCGAGAAATGCCATTTCCAGCCTTTCGCCCTGCCCAAGCAGTCCGAAAGGACGCCACGGGCATTGAGCCGCGAATCGTTCGAGAAAATCCGTGACGTGGAAATACCTGCTTACAGAAAATCTCACGTGCTGGCACGTGACCTGTTCCTGTTCGCCTGCTTCACGGGCGTATCATACGCCGATGCGGTTTCCATCACGGACGAGAACCTGTACACGGACGACAACGGGGCATTGTGGCTGAAATACCGCAGGAAGAAAAACGAACACCGCGCGAGCGTGAAGCTCCTTCCCGAAGCGTTGGTACTGCTTGAAAAATACAAGGACAAGACAAGGGAAACCCTGTTTCCTTTGCTTCGCTGGTCAAATCTCAGGCGGCACATGAAATCGTTGGCGGCACTGGCAGGCATCAAGGATGACTTGTGCTACCATCAGGCAAGGCACAGCTTCGCTTCGCTGATTACGCTTGAAGCGGGTGTGCCGATAGAGACCATCAGCAGGATGCTGGGACACTCCGACATTTCCACGACACAGGTCTATGCCCGTGTCAGCCCGAAGAAACTTTTCGAGGACATGGACAAATTCATAGAAACCACCAAAGATTTTCAATTAGTTCTTTAACCCTTTAATACAGAAAACGATATGCGAAGCACATTTTCACTCTTGCCCTATATCAACCGCAACAAGGTAAAGGCTGACGGAACGACCGCCGTACTCTGCCGTATAACCATTGACGGGAAGCAGACCGCCATCAGTACGGGTATCTATTGCCGTCCGGAAGACTGGAACAGCAAGAAGAACGAGATAAAAACTATACGGGAGAACAACCGCTTACGTGAATACCTGCGGCTGACGGAGGAAGCTACAATGAGATACTGAAATTACAAGGTGTGGTCAGCGCGGAGATATTGAAGAACCATATCACCTTGAACAACATCCATCCGACCACCCTCCTGCAAATGGGTGAATGGGAACGGGAGCGGTTGAAGAAACATTCCGAGGAAATAGACTCCACTTCTTCCTATCGGGCTTCAATGTACTACCAAAAGTACCTGACGGACTTTCTTACGTCCATCGGTAAAAAGGACATTCCTCTTGAAGAAGTGACGGAGGATTTCGGCAAGTCCTACAAAGCCCACTTGAAGAAATGCAAGAACTTCGGGGTTTCCCAGACCAACCATTGCCTGCGTTGGCTGAACCGGCTGTTGTACCTTGCAGTCGATAAGGAGATTCTCCGTGTAAATCCCTGTGAGGACTTGGAGTATGAGCAAAGCCGGAAGCAAGGCACAGGTACATCAGCCGTGAGGATTTCAAGAAGATACTTTCCACACCGATGTATGACAAGCGTATGGAATTGGCAAGACGGGCTTTCATATTTTCCACCCTGACCGGGCTGGCGTATGCGGACATAATGCTTTTGCATCCTCACCACATCGGAACGAATGCGGACGGCAGACGGTACATCCGCATCAACCGGAAAAAGACAAAGGTGGAGGCGTTCATACCATTACACCCCATAGCTGAGCGGATATTGTCGCTGTACAACACGACCGATGACGAGAAGCCCGTGTTTCCTCTTCCCAACCGTGATGCCCTGTGGTTTGAGGTTCACGAGTTGGGAATAACCATAGGAAAAGAGGAAAACTTGACCTATCATCAAAGTCGGCACAGTTTCGGAACGTTTCCTGATTTCAGCGGATATCCCGATTGAGAGCATCGCCAAGATGATGGGGCACTCCAATATCCGGACGACACAGGGGTATGCACGGATAACCGATGATAAAATATCCAAGGACATGGATAAATTGATGGAACGGAGAAAGAAAGTATCGGCTGGCGAAAAGAAGAAATAGCAAATAATCATCATAAAATAAAGGAATTATGAGCAGAGGTATAATAACAATCAGTGACACGGGTGCGGTCATCATGCCGACCGCACCGTGTGGATGACGCAATTTGAGATTGCCGACCTGTTCGGGGTGTTTTCCTGCGATGTCCGCAAGGCGATACGGGCAATCTACAAGGACAAGGAACTGAATGAAGCCGATACAATGCGATATGTCAGGCAACCGGACGGCATCAGTTATGACGTTTACAGCCTTGAAATGGTCATAGCCGTTGCATTCAGGATATGCAGTAGAGGAAGTGTCTTGTTCAGACGGTTTGTAATGAGCAAAATGAATTCGCCCAAGAAAGAGACACCTGTTACGTTGTTTGTTTCCTGTGGCAGGGGTAACAACCGATGGTATAGCTGAAGTTCATTCCGCCAGCCACTTGTCCCCGATGTCGGATGCAAAGGTGGCGTGTGGCTTGTATGGCAGTCGCAAGGTCAGGCGGCAAAGCCGTTTCGGCAGAATCTTTCTCAAACAAGTTTGAGCGTATTCAGCCCGAAAACCTTGCCACTGCCAGCCACACGCATTCGAGGCATCCGGCAACGGAAACAAGCGACTGGCGGGAAATCAGAAGAAATATAGGAACGGCTTACAGACGAAGATAAACATTGATGCTTCATCCGTAAGCCGTTCCTTTTCTTTTTATCGAAGTTCTATTGCTGCCGCAAACATAGGGGCAGACGGTCAACTGCGCTCCTTCAAGAAAATCAAGTTGCCGCCTGTCGATAGGCGGTGCGGTAACTTTCAGTCAACATCCTTTCGATGTCGGATTCACGGTAGAGGATTTTGCCGCCCAACTGGATATAGGCTATCCGTCCCTCATTACGGTAGTCCTGAAGTGTCCGGCGGCTCACCTTCAACCGTGCCGACACCTCCTTGTCGGTAAAGAAACGCTCTCCATCCAATGTCGGGCGGTAGTTGGCTGTCAGATGCTCTACGTTGTCCAGCAGGCGGTCGAGGCTGCCCATGAAGTGGATTATCCACTCGTTGTCTTTGTTAATCAGTTTGTTCATGTTACTCTGGATTTAGTGGAATTATTGTTATTACTCTATTCGGTTATCAGATTGTCCTGCCTTTGAACTCGCTTCCATTCGCCTGGCCTCCACGATGGAGACGATGCGCTGCACATCTTCGGGACGGTAGTACGTCTTGTGGTTGATTTGGCTGTATGATAGCGTTCCGTTGTCACGCAAGGTCTGCAACGTGCGTGGGCTGATGTTGAGCATCTGGCACACATCCTGATTGTCCATCCACTCGCTCATTCTCTTTTCTCCGTGCCGATGGCAGATGGCATCCATACGGCTGACGAAACGGTCGAACTTGGCGACCAGTTCCTCGAAGGTTTTTCTTTCGATTGCTACGATTTCCATATTGTCTTTCTTTTAGTTATTACTGTTTCTTCTGCTGCAAAGGAATACATAATTTACTGTCCTGCAATGGATTTTCCGAAAGTGGCAGCGTGTTGCGTCAATAGGTAATCTTTGTCCGGGTTGCCGCTTTGTTGATTGTCCGTAAACAAGGCTCCTACCGTAATTTCTGCCATGCCATTTTGGACGGGTGTTATTCCTTTTGCCGCAAAGAAATACATATTCCTTTACCTGACAATGGCTTTTACTATTACTGGCAGCATGTGGCACAGGGTGATAGCGGTTGGCATGGGCTGGAGGCTGTGGTTATTCTCTTATTTCTAAAAAATAGGAAGTTGGCAAGGGCAAAAATAAGGGCTTAATTCAAATTCGCTTGCGATTGAGCCTTTGCCCTCTCAGACATATACATCCGGCAAAACGGTGAAGTCCACACCGCTTTGTCAACCGCCATAAAGCAGAATCACACAAAATTGCCTAAGAGAATCCAAGTGCTTGACTGACTGCACTGGAGCATCTTACTTTGCTCCCGATAATCGGTCGAGGCACTGACCAAGACCACATTCAATAACTTAATCTATTTATTTTTTTACAATGAAGAGAGAACCAAACATTACAGAACAGCAGGCTCGTGAAATCGTGGAAAAAATGGGACGCAGGGAATCCTACACTCCCAAGTCAATGGATGACCTCTACAGGCGTATCGGTCTGGAACCGGATGAGCCGGGGCAGCCCGGCAATACCGTCACGGAGGAAACAGAGACCGCTATGACGGATGAACCGTCTGGTGTGGTGGTCGAGGAGGCGGCAATACCGCAGAAGCGCGTCAGCAGCAAGCAGCGCAGATTGTCGTTGGAGGACTACCGCGCCACCTATCTCCAAGTCCCAAAGATTATCAACCGCAAGCCCGTGTTCGTCAGTGAGACGGTGCGTGACGAACTTGACAGGGTTGTCCGCTACCTAGGAGGAAGGGGCATGAGTGCATCGGGATTGATAGAGAACCTTGTCCGCTTGCATCTCGATGCCTATCGGGATGACATTGAGCAGTGGCGCAAACTCTAATGGGATTACGGAAAGTCAGTTAGGTCGGTGGATATACTTCACCGGCTTAACCGATACCCTAGATGAGTTATTACACTCGGAAACAAATCCGACAGGCGGAGGATTTTTGTGTCTTCAAAGACACAGCAAGATATGTTTTCAGTTACCCGAATAATTCTAAGTAACTGAAAACACCTTCACCGCCGTGGGCAGAATTATCCTCCGCAGTCGGATAATTTCGGGATTCCTTAATCAAAGATTAAACAATGGACAAGCCATAAAATTAAAAGAATAAGAAGAATGAAAAAGAAGAGCAAGTATGGGAGAAATCCCAAATTGAATCCGAAGACGCACTGCGTAATGGTGCGCTTCGACGATGTGGAATGGAACAGGTTCCTGACGATGTACGAGGAATCGAACGTGTATGCGAAAGCCGTCTTTCTGAAGGCGCACTTCTTCGGGCAGAAGTTCAAGGTGCTGAAAGTGGACAAGACGCTGGTGGACTACTACACCAAACTGTCGGACTTCCACGCCCAATTCCGTGCCATCGGTACGAACTACAATCAGGTCGTTAAAGAGTTGCGCATCCACTTTTCGGAGAAGAAGGCGATGGCGTTGCTCTACAAGTTGGAGAAACATACCATCGACCTTGTGAAACTGAGCCGGGAGATCGTGGAGCTTTCAAGGGAGATGTATGCCAAGTGGGAACAACAGAAGGAATAATTCTGTTACATACCCAAGATACACATTACAGATACGTAATTCGGTAAATGAACGCATTTTTACTGACAATTTCATTGTCAATCATGTTGTAATCGTGCATTCGGAACTTTAGGACAAAGATAAGTATCACTTGACAAACTTGAAAACTAAATTCTTATAATTGAAACGACTGTATCATTTATGATGGTGCAGTCGTTTTATATTCAAGAGGATAAATGGTTGCAACTGTTCACTTAGCTATCAATATGAAATTACTATCTTTGTAAAATGATTCAAGAGAAGTTCAAATTTTACAAGCCATGTAAGTTGCTGCAACCTTATATAAGATATTATTGGGTATTCAAGAGCAATCGACGCTGGATGCCTTTACTTATCCTATCGGTTGCCCTCAAATCATTTTCCATAAGCAAGCACCGTTATATATCCCTGAACTGAATGTTACACAAGACAAACTGACTGTCAGCGGACAAGTTAATTTTTCATCCCATTTGTATGCTGACGGCAATACAGAAATGATAGTGGTTGTATTCCACCCTCACGCTATGAGTATGTTTCTGAACATACCGACTTCACTTTTTTATAATCAAGAAGTGTCCGGTTACAGCCTTGAAAACAAAAGTTTGAATGAACTGGCTACACGAATATTCGACTGTGAGAATAATTCTATTTGCATAAGCTATGTAGAAAAATGGCTGGTGTCACAAATTGCCGATAATTTAGCTGATACCACACACAGAATTAAAAGAATAGATGCCGCCATACAGCGAATATATATCACTCCGCAAATCTCTGTAAACGAATTATCTTCATTGCCAGCCTAAGTAAAAAACAGTTTGAGCGGTTGTTTCATTCATTTGTAGGCATCAATCCCAAAGAATATACCGTATCGTCCGCTTCCAAAAGGCTTTGGCGCAGATGCAGCATCAAGCGGGTAAAGAAATCAACCAGGCACAAATAGCATACACCAGCGGTTATGCTGACCAGTCGCACTTTATCCGAGAGTTCAAGAAGTTCTGCGGATATACGCCCATGTCTTTGCTGAAAATATCAAATCCATATTCCGATTTGTTCACCAATCCCGTATAAATGTCCCGTTTGTTCTATCCGGGTTCAAACGCTTCTCCTACTTTTGCCGTCTGATTCATTAAATGAAAATAGCATTAAGTATGAAAGAAGTAAATCCCCAAGAAACTAGCCGGGCATACGCCTTTGAAATGTGGATGAACGCACCCATGCCAATGGTGACGTTCTTTAAGACACTCAACGTGTCACGCCTTGTGAAAATCAGTCGGAAATCGGGCATGAAGTTTAATATGTTGATGTGCTGGTGCATCGGCAAAGCCGCAAGGAGCGTGAAAGAATTTTATCTGCTGCCCGTAAACGACAAACTGATGCAGTACGATACCATTGCAGTAAACACCATTGTCGCCAACAGAAAGGGCGAGGTAAGTTCGTGTGATGTTCCTTTCTGTGATGATTTATCTTTATTTAATCAACACTATCTGCAACTAACCAAACAAGTGGCTGAAAGTTGCGTCAATCACGACTTGACGGAAAGCATGGTTATCGGAACTTCCGCCTTGGCACAATATGAAATAGACGGGGCTGTCGGGATGTATAGCGGCATTTTTAATAATCCGTTTCTTATTTGGGGCAAATACAAACGTCGCCTGATGAAAACGACGCTCACCGTTTCTTTCCAGTTCCACCACACGCAAATGGACGGGGCGCACGCTTCCCGCTTTTTAGATGGGGTTCAGAAAGAAATCAACCAAATGAAAATATAGTTGAAAACAACTTTGGAAAATAAAAGGTAAAATTGGCGAGATTGGACAATCATATATCTATGAAAACTCTATAATTTTGCAAATTATATTGTTATAGATGAAAAATAGCACCGAAAATATATATAAACAGAAGGTCAATCAAGTAATTGATTACATAAATTCCAATTTGCATCAGCCATTACAGTTGAATGTAATAGCCGATATAGTAAATATGTCTCAACGGCAATTACTTCGGATGATGAGTTCTGCTCTGAAAGAACCATTATATACTTATGTGGCAAGGCAACGTGTAGAACGAGCCGTACTATATATGCAAATTGAAGATATGAGTTTACAGAATTTGGCTGGGTTAGTCGGCTACGACAATCCACAATCATTCTCCAAAGCATTTAAGAAACAATTCGGTGTTTCTCCAAAAGCCTATATCAGTAAATTAAAGAAGCGATTAAAAGAGTTTGTACATGATGGAAAGCAGTATGACTTACATTCTGATGCTTATGATTTTGAGGGATTAGATTTAGTATATATCCGTATATGGGGCAAGTATGGAGAGGAAGAGCCTTATGAAACAGCGTGGAGTAATTGATACATTTCTTAAAGAAAAATGACTTACTTACATCCGACACACGCTTTATCGGGTTAAGTTTTGACGACCCTAATGTAACAAAATCTAATCAATGTCGTTTCTATGCCTGTGCATCAGTGCAAAAAGAAATTATACCCACTTGCGAATTTGGTACAATCCGGCTACCACAGGGTAAATATGCGGTCTATACGTTGCAGGGATATTATACTGATTTGCAGGACTGGTATAACATCATTAACGTAAGCCAAGAATATTCACTTCGTCATGGGATGTCTTTTGAGGAGTATATCAATTATTCAAAAGAAAATAGAAATGATAACATTACAAAAATCTACATACCTATAAAATAAATAGAATCATGGAAAATAATTTAACCTAAATATAATAAACACTGACAGAAAATAAATATAGATAAAGAACT
>ENA-OQCX01001600-OQCX01001600.1-human-gut-metagenome-genome-assembly--contig:-NODE-1600-length-10083-cov-1.443049_pt1 | contig 10083 bp, 12 predicted proteins | sample MGYA00242762_ERZ504587 | MGnify/ENA primary metagenome ERZ504587 (study PRJEB26092, sample SAMD00036337) | human gut metagenome | host: Homo sapiens | study: EMG produced TPA metagenomics assembly of...
CGGAGATTATACAAATATGTGGCAGTATGCATTTACGGCAATAGCAGCGTTTATTGTGACCGCATCGGTATTCGGATTGAAAGAGTGGAAGAGAAAAAGATAATACGGATAAAAATAAACAGAAACAAAATGAAATAAATATAGTGAGCAGAAAAGAAGCTTAATATGAAATGAGCGTATGATTATGCCGTGAAAGAGAGTACCGCAAAATAACGAAGAAGCAGTTCACAGATTCAATTCAGTTATTTTGCGGGGCTCTTTATTTTTTGACAGGAAATTACTGGAAGTGCCAAAAGGTACATTCTGGGATTACAAGCGGTCACCGAGGTCCAAGGTCTTGGGCAAGTCCGATTTTGCTTATCGCCGTTACAAAAAAGGCGCTGTTTTATAGACGAGTATCCGTCTGTTTTGCAGCGCTCTTTGTATTTATAATTATAAGGTTAAAATCCCAGTACTTTTTGTGTTAGCTTGCGTTCGTCAGCATCGGCATTTCGATAATGTGTGATCAAATCAATTTCTTCTCTTGTCAAATAAATAGTGTCTGCACTGTCAACAACCATTCCTGTGAAATACGGACCGGAAGTTTCATTGATAAGACCATCTTTTGAACAAGTCTGCGTAAGCAAATTTTCGAGAGAAATATGATAAATATTTGCAATGCGGATAATGATATCCAAATCGGGAATCCGTTTTCCTGTTTCATAATTAGAGTACGCCTGTCTTGAAATATTCAATTTTTTACTAAATTGAGTTTGTGTAAATGATGATCTTTTCTAAGCCGTTGAAGATTGGCTGCCAGCTGAATATTAGACACGAAGACACCTCCATTTATAAGAAATCTGAAATTTGTTTTAAATATCTTTTTTATTATACCAATTTTTCCTGTAAATGGATTTATATGCAACTTAACAAAGAATATATCATAAAAGCAACAAAATGTTGCTAACATTTATAAAGATTTCTTTGAACAAATTGACTTGACTTTTAAATATTACAGGTGTAATATTTATGAATGAAAAATATTCGTTAACAAAAATTTTTCGATTAAAATCTTACAAGTGTAATAAAAAGTCTAACTATTAAAAGTCAAGGTTAAAATGAAGATTTTTTGAGTAAATTGCAGAAATGCTTTTCAGATATATTTGAACCTTGAAAACTGCATGACAATAAGAGCATCTTTGCAGGTGCTCTAAAAGGAGATATGAAGTTAAATTTTATGCTGCTCTATGATAAAGCTGCCCTGACTTTTCTAGTTGGTAAATAACCCTGACCAGTTTCTTGGCAGCATGGGATATGGCAACATTATAGTGTTTGCCTTCGGAACGCTTCTTTGCAAGATAAGCAGAGAACTGATTATCCCAAATGCAGACAAATTTTGTCGCATTAAACAGCGCATAGCGGAGGTAACGGGAACCACGCTTTTCCATGTGAGAATAACAGCCGTCAAGCTGACCTGATTGGTAAGTAGAGGGAGAAAGTCCTGCATAGGCAAGTATCTTGTCAGGGGAACTAAAACGGTTGAAGTCGCCAATCTCAGCAATGATCATCGCACCCATTCGGTAATTGATACCGGGGATGGAAAGAATTGGAGAGCGGATTTCGTCCATAATGGATTTAATGGAGCATTCTATTTCATCAATCTCAGAAGTTAATTCCTGAATAAGCCGAATTGTGTGCTTTAGTTCAAGAGATTTTGCAGGCATATTTGAACCGATGGAATGTTTGGCGGCATTTCGGATTTCTATGGCTTTTTCCTTATTGTAGTGTCCCTTAGAAGCATTCGCCAGCAGATTTGTGAGGCGAGTCAGATGGCATGAAGCAATCTGAGCAGAAGAAGGAAACTCGGCTAAGAGTGCGTATATAGAAACCATGTGAAGACTAGGAACAAGTTTTTCCAGTTCAGGGAAAAGGATGTTAACAAGGCGTGAGATAGAAGTTTTCAGTTTTGCTCGTTCTTGTACTTTATCAAACCTGTATCTGGTTAATGACTTAAGCGCTCTTTGGTCTTTACCATGTCCGCATAGGCATTTTCACAGGTACACCCCATGGCATCCTCAAAAATGGTCTCTTCTGTTTTTTCCCGGTTGCATGCATAATCAATGGCTTCTTCCAAAGAACCGGCGCTCTTGGTGGTCTTCGTCCGGTCCTTCACATAGTCGATGGAACGCTCCAGGCGGTGGACGGGGAGGACACTGGTATATGCCATCTACCATTCCTCTTTCACCAGACGCCAGGTCTCTTTGGAAATCCGGAGCATCTCCTGTACGCTGGCTTCCCCTGCCATCCCGGTGCCATTGGCAACATGGGCAAGCTGGTTGGCATTGTTGCAAAGTCCCGCAATCTTTCGAAGAAGTTCTGCATGATGCTCACAGGGCTTTGTCTGAAGCTGTGCGCCTAAGATCAGGGAACGTAAAAATTCCTCCCTGCTTAGTCCACTCTTTGCTACCTGCCCATCCAGATGGCGAAGTTCTTTCGCATTCAGACGGACAGGAACTACATGTTCGTTTTCTCATTCAACCGCCTACCTTTTCTTCTTTTCTGCTGTCTCTAAGGGATACACCTGAATTCCCCTGCGTTCCATCTGCCAGAGGAATTCCCCGATCTCCCAAATCTGCCCATTCACATCCACCTGCTTCCCATCCACAAAGCGGCAGAGCCCAATCTCTTTCGTTCCGTCCTCTGCATCATGCAAAGGCTTTCCCCATCCGAAAGGGAGAACCTCTCTATTCCTTCCCGATCCCGGAAATGGATTGTTTTCAGTTCTCCCTTCTTCTGTCTGCGTATCCGCATCTGTTCCATCTGCTGATCCTCCTGCTTTCCGGCAACTACACAGCACATGATTCCAATGCCAAAGGCTGCGCCTGCCACTATCCCAAGAGCCATTCCTGCAAAAAACATTTCACTTCTCTCCTTTCTCGACTGCCGGGGGATTGGGGTTCTCCCCAAAGTGCGTTTGGATATCCAAACGCTATGCTTGCCAAACCAGTTCCATCGATTCAAATCGACTCCCCCATGCAAGTTCTCTTTAACGTTCTCTTTGATATTTCTTCACTGGATGGATCAACTTTTTATATCATTCGCCATTCGACCTAAAATACAATATCCATCGGCACCATCCGCCACCTGATTTTCATATTCCTTTATTGGTAACATAGGCAGTTTCGGATCATCCTCCTTCCAAAGTTTCATTCCATAAGAAAGGCGGGGTACAGGGCTACCATCTGGTGCAGAGTTTTGCAAAAGGGGAAGGGAAACCTACCTGGAGGACTGTCATCCGCATGGATATCCGGGATGCCATTGGCGTGAGCTTTTCCTGGAGTCAGTTTGTAAAAGAAATGGAGAAGCGGGGTTATACCTGGAAGCTGAACCGGAAGTATCCGGCATTAAAGACACCGGATATGGAGAGGTATGTCCGTCTGCGTTCCTTGGGAAAAGGCTATGGGAGGCAGAGATCCGGGAGAAGATCCTGCGTCCAAAGATCCAACAGGTGTATGGAAAAACACAGGTGCAGTTTCCAAAGAGGAAACTTACCGGACTTCAAAAGCTGTATTTTTCTTATCTGTATCGGATGGGAGTGCTTCAGCAGAAGCCGAAACGGATTTCTTATGCGGTCCGTTCCGATATCCGAAAACTGGATCTCCGCATCCGGCAGATGGAGTTTGCAAAAAGAGGGGATCAACACCAGGGAAGAGCTGGCAGCATACCGGAAACCTTTGGAGGAACAGGTGCTTTCCTTAATGAAGGAGCGAAGAACGCTATACCGAAAAGAACCGGGCGGTATGCGGATTCAGGAGATCAACGGGGAATTAAAAGAACTTCGGAAGAAGATCCGTTTAAGCCAGCAGATTGAGATCCAGTCGAAAGAGATGGAAGAGAGGTTAAAACAGGCAAAGGAACAGGAGCAGATACAGGAATCGTCCGGGAAACAACGAAGGGAAGAAGAACGGAAGCGGTAAGGAGGTGAGAGCGTATGAACTATGGCGGTGATGCGGCAGATCAGATTGTTCGGTATTCCATGGAAGGCATGGAACATACCTTACGGATCAGCGGGAGCATTGCAAAGAATCTGGCGGTGCTGATCGTTGCGGTGATGAAGGACCAGAAAAAGACCAGGGGAAAGACCAATCTGCTTCGGATGTTAAAGGAACAGCGGGCAATGAAATTTTTCACCATTCCCCATGACAGGCTGCGGGAGTTTGCCGGGGAAGCCAAATCCAGGGGACTTTTGTATGTGGTCATCCGGGATAAGAAGAACCCCCAGTTTCCCGAGATCATGGTGTTTGCTGATGATGCGGCAAAGGTGAACCGGGTGCTGGATAAGATGAATCTGGACTTTGTAAAATCCGAAGCCGGGGAAGCGGTTGTGGAACAAGCGCCAGTCCGGGAAGGAGAGCGTGTGATCGATGCAGAGTTTACCGAGAAAAACCGAGGCAAAGGAAGAACTTCCGGTGAAGACCGAAAAGGTGGTGCTGCCGGAAGGGACCATTGAATTTGAACTGGATGAAGAAGAGCATCTGTTTGATGTAGGGGAAGTTTCTCCTTCGGGGGAAATTTTACCCAGGCGGAGAAGGCAGAGAATCTGTCCGAACCTTCCTCTCACAACAGCGCTTCTTTTTCCGGGCAGGAAACTAGCTGGAAAGGGGAGAAACCATCTGTCCGGCAGGAATTAAAGAAGATTGAAACGGAACAGAAACAGCGGCAGAAGCAACAGCAGAGCCGGAGAAAACCGAGAAATCAACAAAGAAGGGAACAGAAGAAAGTGAAAGGCAGGTAAGGCTATGGATTTAACGAACATGATCCTGGTGGGGCAGGGGAAGAAAAAACTCCACAACAGCAGTTATCAAAAGAAGAATATGCAGCCATGAAAAAACAGCAGAGGGAAGAAGTATGGGCAGAGGTAGACGCCAGGCACAGGCGGTGTTCCAAAACGGGGATTCTTTAAAGGGATTTTAGATTTTATGGCACAGTGCAATACGCAGAAAACACCCAACCTTCTGTTGATCTACGGACAGAATCCAGAAGCAACGGTGGTAAAATCCTATGATTACTGGAAAAAAGAACACCGTTCTCCGAAATCCGGGGTGCATGGCTACACCTATATGGTCAGTACGGAATATGAAAAAGACGGGGAGATGCGGACAGGCTATGCCATCGGTAAAGGATTTGACATCAGCCAGATGTCTGGGAAACCGCTGGAGGAACGTCCACAGCGTTCCATGGAAGAACTGATCCATGCAGTTTTAAAGGATCAGCCAGTGCGGATGCAGATTGCAGACAATCTGCCGGAAGGCATCCAGCACAGTATATTCCAAAACAGCGCACGGTCTATGTGCAAAACGGAATGGAGGAGAATACAACATTCCATGCAGTGAACCGGGAACTGGCGTGTGCAGCATTAGATCAGCATGATGGGAATTATGTCAGGAAGAAAAGTCAATGCCCAGGCATACTGTGCCACCTATGTAATCGGCAAGCGGTATGGGGCAGAGGTGTCCGGTTTCCAGTTTGGAAAAGTAGCAGAGATGCAGGCGGATGGCAGAAAGATCCCCAGGAACTGCGTGGCTTTTTAAATGATGTGCGTCAGGCAGCCTATACCATCCGCAACCATATGGAACGGAACTTCGGGGAACAGGAGCAGACTTTTACGAAGGATGATTTTTCCTTTGCAGAACCGTCAAAGCAGGCACCGAAGAAGGAGAAAAAAGAGAAACAGCCGGAGCGGTAAGTTCTGAAAGAAGTTCCGCCTTTGGGATAGCTATTGTGGGGGTCTTGTGGTATGTTGGGTGTAACAAAGGAGGTGCCGAAGATGGCAGATTACTATTTGAAAACAGACAACATCATGAAAAACATGTTTACGGTGGCACTCAAAGATGAGTTAGCAGCCCAGAGTCAGATGGGAAAGGTTCGCCCTGCGACAGAAGCAATGCTGCAGAAAGTCTGTTCCTATGAACTTTCCGAGAAAAGGCTTCCCATTATAAGCGAGGAACAGCGGGAACTTCGCAATGCCCTCAATCGGCTGCGGGACAAGTATCTTGCCATGGGCAGGTACAGCGATGGCATTGACAGTGTGATCTTAAAGGTCATGAAACCAAACACCAGCAGGCGCTTCTTCTGGTAGCAGAAGGGAGGGATGTCTATGAGGATGTATCATCAGAAACAAGTGGAACAATTACGAAAGCGGTATCCCGAAGGAACAAGGCTCTGCCTGGACTTTATGGATGAGGCAGGGATGCCGCCGGGATTGCAGGGAACGGTAGCATTTATCGATGATGCCGGACAGATTCACATGCATTGAGAGAATGGGCGGAGTCTTGCCATCGTTCCCGGTGTGGATTCTTTTCATAGGGTAGACGGACCAGCAAAGGAAGTGCCAAAAGACGAAAAAGCGAAGAAGGAGCGAAGCCTGCAGAGGTAGCATGCAAACGTTCTGACTTTTGGGTATGGCTGTTGTTCCTGCCTGTTGTCTGGTGGGCAGGCGCCATCACTGCCTGTGCCATCGAGCCGGATACCAATCTGTTACAAATCTTTACAAGTGCTGACCGAAAAACTGGATCAGCCATTTTCTATCACCTATACACCGTACACACTGCGGTGTGTGTTCACATTCACTATCGCCTATGTGTTAGGCATCGGTATTTATTATTCCCAGAAGAGAAATTATCGAAGAGGGGTGGAGCATGGCTCTGCCAAGTGGGGCGATACAGCTTCCATCTGCAAGCGTTACCGGGACAAGCGGTACACCCAGAATCTCATTTTAACCCAGAACTTCCGTATGGGGCTGGACTGTTATAAACACAAACGCAATTTAAATGTATTGGTCGTGGGTGGCTCCGGCGCGGGAAAAAGCCGGGCATACGCCGTAGTCAACATTATGCAGTGCAACTGTTCCATGGTGATCACCGATCCAAAGGGGAACTTCTGCGGAAAACCGGAGGGCTGCTGGAACGGGAAGGGTATGAAGTGCGGGTGTTTGATCTGATTAACCCGGAGACATCCTTTTGTTATAATCCCTTTGCTTATGTGCGGGATGACAAGGATGTGCTAAAACTCATCAATAACCTGATCCGAAATACCACCCCGAAGGGCGCAGAGTTCGGATCCGTTTGGGAGAAAAGCGAAACCGCGCTGTTGCAGGCACTGATGCTGTATCTGTTACATGAAGCGCCGCCGGAGGAACAAAACTTCTCCATGATTATGGAAATGTTAGGTTCTGCCCAGGTGAAAGAGGACGATGAGGAATACCAGTCGCCTTTGGATATCCTGTTTGAACGACTGGAGATGCGCAATCCGGAAAGTATTGCAGTCAAGCAGTATGCCATTTACAAACAGGCGGCTGGAAAAACTGCTAAGTCCATCCTGATTTCCGTAGGTGTCCGTCTGGCAGCGTTCAACTTAAAACAGATCGCCAATTTAACCTGCACCGATGAACTGGATCTTTACAGCATCGGGGAGAAAAAGGTGGCGCTGTTTTGCTGTATCCCGGATGCAGATACCAGTCTCAACTATCTGGTGGGTATGATCTACAGTAACCTGTTCCAGACCCTTTACTATGTGGCAGACCGGAAATACCATGGGAAACTGCCCATTCCGGTACACTGCATCATGGATGAGTGGCCCAACGTGGCATTGCCGGATGATTTTGACAAACTTCTGGCAACCATGCGGTCGCGCGCAATTTCCTGCAGTATCATCATTCAGAATATTGCCCAGATGAAAGCTTTGTTTAAGGACAGCTGGGAAAGTCTCATAGGAAATTGCGATGAATTTTTATACCTGGGTGGTAATGAAAAAGAGGGGCATAAATATGTCTCAGAACTACTGGGAAAAGAAACGTTGGATACCAATACCTACGGGCAGACCAAGGGAAGAAGCGGAAGTTATTCTGTGAATTTCCAACAGTCTGGAAGGGAACTTCTTACCCCGGATGAAGTGCGACTTTTGGATAACCGGAAAGCGGTGCTGCTGGTGCGTGGGGAACGTCCCATTTTGGATGAGAAATATGATCTGCATAAGCATGTGAATGTGAAATATACCGAGGATGGCGGTGCGCCTCCCTATGATTATGCGAAAGCACCGCTGTCCCATGAAGATGTAACCATTGATACCAGGAGACTGGATGATTATGAACTGCTCTCAGCTGAGGAAATCCTCGGAGGGGAGCAGTCTTTTTGATTGGAGGAATGCCATTGAAGAAAACAAATGAAATGCCAAAGAATCAAACAGGAAGCCATGCCTTTGTACCGAAACGGATGGGAAAAGGGCCCAAATATCCCTTTGCCTTTTATGTGGCGCTGGTGCTGTCTATGACGGTAGGGGCAATGCCGGTGCTTGCTGCCGGAGATCCGCTGGCGGTCATTAATAACCTGTCCACCTTTATCTTTTCCCTGATCCGGGTCATTGGTCTGATCTTATTGGGATTTGGTGTGGTACAGGTAGGCTTGAGCCTAAAGAGCACGATCCAGCCAGAGAGCCAACGGGTTTCTGACGCTGGCAGGCGGTGTCATCATCACCTTTGCAAAAGAGATCCTGGACTGATCGTTGGGTAGTGGTAGAGACAGAAGCGGCAGGGAGGACATCTTCCTGCCCCGGCAAAGGAGGTGAGACTGTTTGAGTGATAACTGGATCGTGCAGAACCTAAACTCTGCACTGAACACCTGGAATGAGAAACTGGCAGAAATCTGGACACTGCTTACCCAAAGCCCGGAATCCTTTAAGGGGGGAGATATTTGGAGTGTCATCACTGGAATCAACGGAGCGCTGACTGCCATTGGATATGGACTGTTAGTCTTGTTTTTTGCTGCCGGGATTGTAAAGACCTGTGGCAGCTTTACGGATATGAAGAAGCCGGAGCATGCCCTCAAAGCCTTTATCCGGTTTGCTCTGGCACAAGGCGCCATCATGTATGGCATGGAACTGATGACAGCCTTGTTCTCCATTGTGCAGGGGATTGTGTCCACCATTATGGCACAGTCGGGCATGGCAAATGGGGGTGTTACAGAACTTCCGGCAGAGATTGTGGAGAAGATTGAAGCGGTGGGAATGCTGGAATTCCATTCCCTTGTGGATTGTGACCTTGCTTGGAAGCCTTTTGATTACGGTGCTGTCCTTCATTATGATCCTTACCGTATATGGAAGGATGTTCAAGCTGTATATGTACACTGCCATTGCACCCATCCCCATTTCCACTTTTGCGGGCGAACCCTCTCAGTCGGTGGGAAAGAATTTTATCAAGTCTTATGCCGGAGTGTGCTTGGAAGGGGCGATCATTGCACTGGCTTGTATCATCTTTTCCGTGTATTCTGCCAGTCCCCCGGCCATTGGGGATACGTCCTTAAGTGCGGTGACCATTGTGTGGAATTATATCGGAGAGTTGGTGTTTAACTTATTGGTACTGGTTGGGGCGGTAAAAGCATCCGACCGGATTGTAAAAGAAATGATGGGATTATAAGGAGGAAGTAAAACCATGAATGAGAAGAACAACGAAAATAGAAACGGAAGAAAGATTTTGCCATTCTCTTGGGAATACGGGCAGGAAGAAATTACTTTGAAGGTATCCAGCTATGCTTATGGAAACGGGCTTGCAATTTTAATGTACCGCCAGGAAGAAGGGGAGTTGGAATTGTTTGATGATCTGACGGTGAATCTTCCGGGCGGGTATGGTCTGAAACCGCAAGAGGCATTTATAAGCGGTGATTTTACGAAGGACAAGCTGGCAATTCATCGGAAAAGAACAGGCTGGGAAACATACTGCCGGGACAGGCCCGGTCAGGCTTTGCTACCTACACCCCAGTGGCGTTTGACCTTGCAAGGCTTGCCCAGTATGACCGGGAAGGGGTGGAAGAATTTTGCAGACAATGGGGACTGGAGTGTGCCAAAAGAGCCGGAAAAAATCCAAGGGAAACCTGCAGGCAACAAGAAAAGAGAAAGAGGGAGATAAAAATATATGGAAGTAAAAATGAATAAAGAAATCCGTAACTATCAAGAGTCCATGTTTATGGGCTGAATTTGCGCCAGTGTATCTTTCCCTACTTGCCATCGCTGTGGCAGTAGGGATTTATTTGGTCTGGGAGACTATGTGGGCAG
>ENA-OQCX01001601-OQCX01001601.1-human-gut-metagenome-genome-assembly--contig:-NODE-1601-length-10079-cov-5.925844_pt1 | contig 10079 bp, 15 predicted proteins | sample MGYA00242762_ERZ504587 | MGnify/ENA primary metagenome ERZ504587 (study PRJEB26092, sample SAMD00036337) | human gut metagenome | host: Homo sapiens | study: EMG produced TPA metagenomics assembly of...
TGGTATTATATGCCATATAAAGCTTACAGCGTAAATCGCGGTTACTGGCATACGTCATAAACGGGCTATAACTGGGGCCTGCAAGGTGAATACCATCCTTCCACGCCTTTTTCTTTGGCAGTTTCTGCGGCTGCATCAATGGCGCTTTGCGGCAGGCCGGCAAGTTGTGCAGGGTCTGTCAGTACAGTTTATAGTCGTTGGTTTCTTCGGTTGTTTCTCCGATTGCAGGGTTAGCAGGCTGAGTTCTTTGCTCAGAGCACGGTATTGCTCTTTGGCTTCTCCTTCGAGATTGGCTCCACTGCGAACAAAGCTATTGTACACCTTCTCCAGCAGCTTGTTTTTGCTCGGGAGTAATATTAACCTGGTCTTTCTGGTCATATACTGCCTTAATGCGTGCAAATAACTTCTCATTCAGAGTGATGTTATTGCCATGTTCGCTCAGCAACGGCATGATGGATTTTGCCAGTTCCTGCATGTCGTCGTTGGTTTCCGCACTCAGCAGATTGCCGAATACAGTGCTGACCTGGTTCAACAGTTCGCCGGACTTCTCGTAAGCAGCGATCGTGTTGGCGAATGTAGCCGCTTCCGGATTATTGGTGATCGCATCAATCTCCGCATTGTGACGGTTGATACCTTCACGAATGGCGGGTTCATAATGTTCGGTCTTTATCTTTTCAAACGGGATGGTACCGTGAGGCGTAGAATACTTTTCAAAAAAAGGGTTTTGAGCCTGTATTATATTCATAAAGCAGAGTAATGTTAGCGTTTAGTTTTAATTTTATCATACTTACTTAGGTTCGGTAAAAATAATCTAACTGCAAAAGTGCAAAAAAAATAGCTGATTTAATGAATAACCCGTTGTATTTTAACAAAAAACAGGCAACCTCGTAGAGATTGCCTGTTTTAAATATTATTTTGTACTCTGCTTATTAGTTGTTAACTGAAGCCATGTGAGCGATCAGGTCAAGAACCTTGTTAGAGTAACCGATTTCGTTGTCATACCAAGATACAACTTTTACGAAAGTATCAGTCAAAGCGATACCAGCTTTAGCATCGAAGATAGAAGTACGAGTGTCACCCAAGAAGTCAGAAGAAACAACTGCATCTTCAGTGTAACCCAGGATACCTTTCAATTCGCCTTCAGAAGCTTCTTTCATTGCAGCGCAGATTTCAGCGTAAGTAGCCGGTTTAGCCAAGTTAACTGTCAAGTCAACTACAGATACATCCAAAGTCGGAACACGCATAGACATACCAGTCAGTTTGCCGTTCAATGCCGGGATAACTTTACCTACAGCCTTAGCAGCACCGGTAGAAGACGGGATAATGTTGCCAGAAGCAGCACGACCACCTCTCCAGTCTTTCATAGAAGGACCGTCAACTGTCTTCTGAGTAGCAGTTGTAGAGTGAACAGTAGTCATCAAACCGTCAGTGATACCCCATTTGTCGTTCAATACCTTAGCGATAGGAGCCAAGCAGTTGGTAGTACAAGAAGCGTTAGATACGAATTGAGTACCCTTAACGTAAGTCTTTTCGTTAACACCGCAAACGAACATCGGAGTGTCGTCCTTAGAAGGAGCAGACATTACAACATATTTTGCGCCAGCTTCGATGTGAGCTTGAGCTTTGTCCTTGCTCAGGAACAAGCCAGTAGACTCAACAACGTATTCAGCTTCTACTTCGTTCCATTTCAAGTCAGCCGGGTTTCTTTCTGCAGTGATGCGGATAGCCTGACCGTTAACGATCAATTTGCTGTTTTCAACATCAGCTTCGATAGTACCGTCGAACTGGCCGTGCATAGTGTCATACTTCAGCATGTAAGCCAAGTAATCTACCGGGCAAAGGTCGTTGATACCTACGATCTGAATATCGTTTCTCTTCATTGCAGCGCGGAATACGAAACGTCCGATACGTCCGAATCCATTAATACCTACTTTAATCATTTTGTTTAAACTTTTAAGGGTTTTATAATGTTTAAAAATAAACTTTCGCCTATAAATTGCATTTCTTTATCGAATTGCGGTGCAAAAGTAAGAAAATGTTTTTATATTCGTAGCCAAAATCATAATTAAATAATTGAAAAGATGGGAAAAAGTTCATTTTTACAGGAATTTAAGGCTTTTGCCATGAAAGGCAACGTGATAGACATGGCTGTCGGTGTGATTATCGGCGGTGCGTTTGGAAAAATTGTCTCTTCCATCGTGGCAGATGTGATTATGCCTCCTATCGGGCTACTGGTGGGCGGTGTCAACTTTACAGACTTGAAGTGGGTGCTGAAACCTGCCGAAATGGTGGACGGAAAAGAAATTGCTGCCGTGACCCTGAATTACGGTAATTTCTTGCAGGTCACCTTCGACTTCCTGATTATAGCATTCTCTATCTTCATGTTCATAAAGTTGTTGACCAAGCTGACTGAAAAGAAGAAAGAAGAGGCGCCTGCCGCTCCTCCGGCTCCCCCTACCCCGAGCAAGGAAGAGGTGCTGCTGACCGAAATCCGTGATTTGCTGAAAGAAAAGTAATATCGAAGCGGAACTTCATAGGGGATGTCAAAACCCTCTTGACGCTTTTTTTAGGCGCGGATTACGTGGATTTCACGGATTTATTTTACTGAATCCGCGTTATTCCGCGTAATCGCGCCTAATATTATAACATGATGAAAGCGTTTCATGGCTTTTGATACATCCCCTAATGCATTTAACTCTCCCCGGTACCGCCGGAAACTGTCCCTTTTTATACTAAGCAGTAATCTTACCACAGCTGTGGTAAGAAAATAACATTGCTGTGGTAAGCAAGTTGCATAGCTGTGGTAAGAAAACAGCACGGTTGTGGTAAGAATAGCTTTTAGTATCCTTGTGGATAGTTCTAGCCTGAATTTAAAGCTGTTTTTTGAAAAAAAACGTTTTTCTGTCACATTATCCCTGATAATTCCTTTACTTTTTCTACTTTTGCAAATCATTTATTAAAGTCTATACGGATTTATATGCAAGAGAAGATTATTATTCTTGATTTCGGTTCGCAAACCACGCAGCTCATCGGCCGCCGGCTGCGCGAACTGAATGTCTATTGCGAGATTGTACCTTACAACAAATTTCCACACGGAGATGAGAGTGTAAAAGGAGTTATCCTTTCGGGTAGCCCCTTTTCTGTTTATGATAAGAGTGCATTCAAGGTAGATTTGAGCGGGATTCGTGGAAAATACCCCATTCTGTATCTGCTACGGTGCGCAGTTTATCTCCTACAGCAACGGTGGACGGGTGGAACCCGCCGGTACCCGCGAGTACGGACGTGCCCATCTCGGTTCCTTCGATTCGGAGAACGTCCTTTTCAAGGGGGTAAGGGAAAATAGCCAGGTGTGGATGAGCCACGGAGACACGATTACCGCCATTCCCGATAACTTCAAGACTATAGCTTCTACGGACAAGGTGGCGATTGCCGCTTACCAGGTGACGGGTGAGAAGATGTGGGGTGTGCAGTTCCATCCGGAAGTGTTCCACAGCGAGGACGGTACGCAGATGCTGCGCAACTTCGTGGTAGACGTTTGCGGTTGCAGCCAGAGCTGGAGCGCCGCATCGTTTGTAGATACTACTGTGGCCGAACTGAAGGAGCAGCTTGGCAACGACCGCGTTATCCTGGGACTGAGTGGCGGTGTGGATTCTTCGGTAGCCGCCGTGCTGCTGCATCGTGCCATTGGCAAGAACCTGACCTGTATCTTTGTGGACCACGGGCTGCTTCGTAAGAATGAGTTCAGGAATGTGATGCACGACTACGAGTGTCTGGGGCTGAACGTGATTGGCGTGGATGCCAGCGAGAAGTTCTTCAAGGATTTGGAGGGAGTGACCGAGCCTGAGCAAAAGCGTAAAATCATCGGCCGCGATTTTATCGAGGTCTTCGATGCCGAAGCGCACAAGATAACCGATGCCCGTTGGTTGGCACAAGGCACCATTTATCCCGACCGCATCGAGAGCCTGAACATTACGGGCAAGACCATCAAGAGCCATCACAACGTGGGCGGTCTGCCCGAGGAGATGAACCTCCGTCTGTGCGAACCGTTGCAGTGGCTGTTCAAGGACGAAGTACGCCGCGTGGGACGCGAATTGGGAATGCCCGAACATTTGATTACCCGTCATCCTTTCCCCGGTCCGGGACTGGCTGTCCGCATCCTGGGGGATATAACACGGGAGAAGTACAGACCCTGCAGGAAGCCGACGATATTTTCATTCAGGGCTTGCGTGACTGGAAAGTGCAGGATGCCGACGGCAACGAGACATCGCTCTACCATCAGGTCTGGCAGGCGGGCGTCATTCTTCTGCCCGTACAGAGTGTGGGCGTGATGGGTGACGAACGCACCTATGAACGTGCAGTGGCCTTGCGTGCCGTTACTTCCACCGATGCCATGACAGCCGACTGGGCGCATCTGCCCTACGAATTCCTGGGTAAGGTGTCCAACGACATTATAAATAAGGTGAAAGGTGTGAACCGCGTGACCTATGACATCTCTTCAAAACCACCCAGCACAATAGAATGGGAATAAGACCGACTGAAATTATTAACTTAAAAACAATATAGAAGAATGAAGCAGGATATGATTGTGATTCTGGATTTGGGAAGCCATGAGAACACAGTGCTTGCCCGGGCGATTCGTGCGTTGGGAGTATATAGCGAAATCTACCCGCACGACATTACTGCCGCCGAACTGAAGGCCTTGCCGAATGTGAAAGGCATCATCATCAACGGCGGCCCCAACAATGTGGTTGACGGGGTGTCCATCGACGTGTTGCCCGAGATTTACGAAGCGGGATTCCCCGTAATGGCTGCCGGACACGACAAGGCGCTGTGCGAAGTGAAGCTGCCGCAGTTTACGGATGATGTGGAAGCCATCAAGGAGGCTGTGAAATCTTTCGTATTCGATACTTGCAAGGCTGAGGCGAATTGGAACATGACGAATTTCGTCAACGACCAGGTGGAGTTGATACGTCGTCAGGTGGGCGACCGTAAGGTGCTGCTGGCACTGTCCGGTGGTGTGGATAGCTCCGTGGTGGCCGCTTTGCTGCTGAAAGCCATCGGAGACAAGCTGGTTTGCGTACACGTGAACCACGGACTGATGCGTAAGGGCGAATCGGAAGCCGTGGTGGAAATCTTTGGCAAGGAGCTGAAAGCTAACTTGATATACGTGGATGCTACAGACCGTTTCCTCTCCAAGCTGGAAAACGTGGCTGACCCGGAAGAAAAGCGCAAGATTATCGGCGGAGAGTTTATCCGTGTCTTTGAGGAAGAAGCCCGCAAGCTGGACGGTATCGACTTCCTGGGACAAGGTACCATCTATCCCGATATTGTAGAGAGTGGCACAAAAACAGCCAAGATGGTGAAGTCTCATCACAACGTAGGCGGTCTGCCCGAGGATTTGCAGTTTGAATTGGTGGAGCCGTTGCGCCAGCTGTTCAAGGACGAAGTACGTGCATGCGGTGTAGAGCTTGGATTGCCGTACGAGATGGTTTACCGTCAGCCGTTCCCCGGTCCCGGATTGGGAGTACGTTGTCTGGGAGCCATTACCCGCGACCGCTTGGAGGCTGTACGCGAGTCGGATGCCATTCTGCGTGAGGAATTCCAACTGGCAGGCCTGGATAAGAAGGTATGGCAGTATTTCACTGTGGTGCCCGATTTCAAATCTGTGGGTGTACGCGACAATGCACGTTCGTTCGACTGGCCCGTCATTATCCGTGCCGTCAACACAGTGGATGCCATGACCGCTACCATTGAGCCGGTGGACTGGCCCATCCTAATGAAGATTACCGACCGTATCTCAAGGAAGTGAAAACCGTCAATCGCGTTTGTTATGATATGTCTCCGAAACCCAATGCGACTATCGAGTGGGAGTGAGATTGACCAATGATAATGATAGCCTCACCTTAAAAACGGTGGGGCTGTTTTTTTATAACAAAACAACAAAGAATAGAACAATGAAAACTTTTATGTATGATTGCTGTCTTTTTGTGCATCCCCTGGGTAGCCTCTGACGCACAGAAGCAGGACTGGGGAAATTTGAAACGCTATGCAGAGGCAAACAAGGAACTGGTACGGAAGGGAAAACAGAAGGACCGGGTGGTTTTTATGGGCAACTCCATCACGGAAGGATGGGTGGCAAACGATGCCGCTTTCTTTGAAGACAACGGTTATGTGGGCCGTGGTATAGGCGGGCAGACTTCTTCCCATTTCCTGCTCCGTTTTCGCGAAGATGTCATCAAGCTTGCTCCGGCGCTGGTCGTGATAAATGCAGGTACCAATGACATTGCGGAAAATGCAGGCGCTTATAATGAAGAATACACTTTTGGAAATATAGTGTCTATGGTAGAGCTGGCACGGGCCAATAAGATAAAGGTGATTTTGACGTCTGTGTTGCCTGCCGCTGCCTTTGGCTGGAATCCTTCGGTGAAGGATGCTCCGCAAAAGATAATGCAGCTGAATGCCAGAATCCGGAAGTATGCCCAGGAAAACAAGATTCCTTATGTCGACTATTACAGTGAGATGGTGGAAGGCGACAATAAGGCTCTGAACTCCTCGTATACCCGGGATGGGGTACACCCCACTCTAGAAGGGTATAAAGTGATGGAAGCCTTGATAAAGAAAGCGATAGACAAGGTGTTGTAGGAAATCCCGGTTCAGGTGGCCTATAAGAGCTTTTCTGCGTCGGGAATCATCATCTCGCCTCTGTGCAGTTCGAGCAGGCCTTTCTCCTGCATGCTGTTCAACGCTCTTGATACTCCCATACGGGTATCATTGACCACCTGAGCCAATTCTTCCATTTTTATTTTCAGTATTTTCCTGCCTGACGGACGTTCGATATGTGTCAGGATAAAGTTGCCGATACGTTTCTCAAGTTGTCGGTGCTTTCTGCCCAAAGACGGCTGTTTAGGCTTTGGGCGCGGTTGCTGATGATATTCATGTAATTCAGGCGGAATATGTCATATTTGAACAATTCGCTCATGACGAAAGCCTTGCTGATGCTCACTGTGTGGGTCTCGGTTTGGGCGGTATAGGCCGAGACGTAGGAGGTGCTCATCCCGAACAGAGATTGTGGCTCGATGACATAAGGTGCCTGAAAATATTCCGTGGAGCTGTATGATGTATTCGCAGATGAAGTACATGAGGAGATTTCACCTTTCAATACGAATATCAGTTGACTGCATGTGTCACCGGCTTTCACGATAACTTCGCCGGCTTTATGCTTTGTAAAGCTCAGCTTGACTTTCCCCAGGATATTGGTAAAGTCTTCTTGTGCGAGTCCTTGAAAGAGTGGCAGTTGCAGTAATGTATCAAACATTGTATTCATAATGCTTTTTCTTCTTGTTTTGAAACAAAAGTAGATATTATCAAGGTGTACTGTAAACTCTTTGCCCCTCTTTTTGTTTTTTTTATTGTTTCTTAAACGTGCTATTCAATCCTTGTAGACGAATCCTCATCCTTCTCCTCTTCCTTCTTATCGTCCTCATCCTCATTGTTTTCCTCATCTTCGTCTTCCTCTTCGTCTTCCTCTCCGGCAAACGGATCGGGCCGTTGGGGACCGTATTCCATAAAGCCTATGGCGCATAGCGTGCCTGCTATGGCTCCGCTAAGGTGTCCTTCCCAGGAAGTGGTGGCTTTGGCAAATTGTGGGAACATATTCCATACCAGGCCGCCATATAGGAACGTTATCAACAGTGAAATGGCGATAAGCGGTACATGTTTGCGCAGAATGCCGCTGAAGAACAGAAAAAAAGCCAGTCCGTATATGATGCCGCTGGCTCCGATATGCCATCCCGGTTTCCCTATAAGAAAGGTAAGCGCACCGCATCCTATCCAAATGGCAAAGAAGATGTAGGGGGCTATATGCCGGTAGAAATAGAACAGACACCACATCAGGAAAAAGAGTGGAATCGTATTGGCGAACAGATGCTTGAAACTGCTGTGTACCAGTGGATGTGCGAAAATTCCGAACACGCCCCGCTGTTCCATCGGATATACTCCCAGTCGTGTGAAGTTCCAATCCATGCCTGTCTCCAAAAACTTTAAAATGTATAAAATGAATAGCAGGAATAGGGGTATAACCGCCGCCAATGCCATTCTGCGTATATCATGCTTCATATTTCGTACAGTGATTGCTATTTTTGTACAATACTACGGAATATTTGACGAAAACCGAAAAAAAACTGACTTTTTATTTTGCCTATAAGCTTTAATTCGTATTTTTGGGCATCGCTACATGGCTTGTAGCGCATATACCGAAATAATTAACCTTTAAATAATGCACAACTATGAGTTATTTACGATTTGACAAGACCCTGATGATTAATCTGCAAGAATCTTTGCCAAGGGAGATATTGCGGACGAATAGGTCGGGAGCCTATCATTGTACAACAATTGTAGATTGTAACACACGCAAATATCACGGTCTGTTGGTGATACCGGTCCCCAACCTCGATGATGAAACCATGTGCTGCTGTCTTCTTTGGATGAAACTGTAATTCAGCACGGTGCGGAGTTCAACCTGGGGTTGCATAAGTATCAAGGAAACCACTTCAGTCCTAACGGGCACAAGTATATCCGAGAGTTTGACTGTGAAAATATCCCCACAACTACCTATCGTGTAGGAGGCGTCATCCTTCGTAAGGAAAAGATTTTCGTACACCATGAAAATCGGATTCTGATTCGTTATACCTTGGTCGATGCCCATTCGGCAACCACACTTCGTTTCCGCCCTTTCCTGGCATTCCGCAGTGTGCGCGAGTACACGCACGAAAATGCGCAGGCAAGCCGCGACTACCAGTTGGTAGAGAATGGCATTAAAACCTGCATGTATCCCGGTTATCCGGAGTTGTTCATGCAGCTCAACAAAAAGAATGAGTTCCACTTCCAGCCTGACTGGTATCGTGGTATCGAGTATCCCAAAGAACAGGAACGCGGATATGACTTCAACGAAGACCTTTATGTGCCGGGATATTTTGAAGTGGATATAAAGAAAGGGGAAAGCGTTGTCTTCTCCGCCGGTATCTCCGAGATTTCTCCCCGCAAGCTGAAGCAGACTTTTGAGTCCGAGGTAGCCGACCGCACTCCGCGTGACAGTTTCTACCACTGTCTGAAAAACTCGGCGCACCAGTTCCACAACAAGCAGGGCGAGGAGCATTATGTGCTTGCAGGCTATCCCTGGTTCAAGTGTCGTGCCCGTGACTTGTTCATCTCCCTGCCGGGTCTTACTTTGGCCTTAGGCGAGCAAGATGAATTTGAAGAGTGATGAAAACAGCCGAAAAGGCTATCCGTGAGTTTATCAATGGAGAGCCTTCCTCTTATAAGATATACGAGATGGAGCATCCGGATGTGCTGCTGTGGGCTGTCTGGGCTTTACAGCAGTATGCCAAGGAGACCTCGCGTGAAAATTGCCGGCAGATGTACGGTAATCTTCTCGAGGAGATTGTTGGCTATATCCGTGAACGCAGGCATGACAATCTCTTCCTGCACGAAAACGGACTGTTGTATACCAATGGCACCGAGAAAGCGGTTACCTGGATGAACTCTACCGCCAATGGCCGCCCGGTTATTCCGCGTACGGGCTACATTGTGGAAGTGAATGCGCTGTGGTACAATACCCTGCGTTTTGTAGCCGATATGGTTCGGGAGGGAGGCAATGAAATTCTTGCCGATACACTGGACGCTCAGGCAGAAATCACCGGAAAGTCTTTTGTAGACGTCTTCCGCAATGAGTATGGCTATCTGTTCGACTATGTGGATGGTTATATGATGGACTGGAGCGTACGTCCCAACATGATATTTACCGTTGCCTTTGACTATTCTCCGTTGGATAGGGCCCAAAAGAAACAGGTACTCGATATTGTGACGAAAGAACTGTTGACTCCGAAGGGCTTGCGTACACTGAGCCCCAAGAGTGGCGGATACAATCCGAATTATGTCGGCCCTCAGATACAGAGAGACTATGCCTACCATCAGGGAACAGCGTGGCCATGGCTGCTGGGCTTCTACATGGAAGCATATCTGCGTATCTATAAAGTGAGTGGCGTGTCGTTTGTAGAGAGAATACCTCATCGGTATGGAAT
>ENA-OQCX01001602-OQCX01001602.1-human-gut-metagenome-genome-assembly--contig:-NODE-1602-length-10071-cov-3.107804_pt1 | contig 10071 bp, 11 predicted proteins | sample MGYA00242762_ERZ504587 | MGnify/ENA primary metagenome ERZ504587 (study PRJEB26092, sample SAMD00036337) | human gut metagenome | host: Homo sapiens | study: EMG produced TPA metagenomics assembly of...
TGGCATAAAAAGAAAGAACTGGCATTATCAGAACGGACATACCTGTGCGAATGTGGAAACCGGATGGACCGGGATGTGAATGCGGCGGTCAATATTCTGAAAGAAGGAAAAAGAATATATAAAAAATGTGCATAATAGCACAGAAAAGATCCGTAACCGGATAAAAAAAGAACCGCGGGACACGCGGGGATAGCCTGTTTTAGCTTTGCCCTGAAGGGCAATCGAGCAGGAAGCTCCCACTTCAAAATCTGTAAGATTTAAGTGGCGAGAGCATGTCACCAAGTTTCAGATTTGTCTGTGACTGGCCATGAAATAAAATTTTGAAAAAAGTTATTTTCTTAACACAGATTTTATTTCTCAGATGCTATAATGTGTGCATATCAATAAAACGATGCCTGTTATGCGGGGACAAAATCCAAATCTGCGGACAGACATAAGGAATTAACCAATTAAACTGTGAAGCAGTTATTTGGTTAGGAGCAGGTAGAGAAGTGTATGTTTTTATCGGCTTGGCTTAAAAGTAATATAAAAATCATAACAGTAAAAAATGAAGGGAGCTTACTTATAATGAAAAACAGAAGAATGAGATTAATGGCGATTTTTGCAGCAGGTGTATTAAGTGTGACATCTATGGGAGGTATTGTAACTGCACATGCAGAGGAAACTCTTTCAGTGCCTGCAGAGGAAGCGGTGCAGGTGCGGTTCAGATGGATGGAAAGGATGCTCAGGCAGCAGAAGATGGCAGTGTGGCAGCTTCCGAGGGCTTGATCGCAGGATCTTTCAAACCGTCAGAGATTGCTCAGCCGGCACAGGATACTTATGAATATCCATTCCTTGGAATGAAATTAGGGATTTCCAAAGATCTGAAAGAGCAGATGGAGAAGAAGAACATTTCCATGTTTACAGATGAGAGATGGAATGACAATGCAGATGCAGTCACATATGCCACAGCAAGCTGGTGCACCCTGACAGATGAGCAGAAGGATGCAGAGGTGGACAAGATGGGTACCGGATATGACGACTGGCTGAAAAGTCTCAGCAGAGTAGGTGTGATCGGAATGTATGATGAGGAATCCCAGAAAGATCTGGATACGATTACCGGCTGTACAGAGCATAAAGAACTGGGTACCAGCAGTGACGGTAAATATAAATATTATCTCAGCACAAACAAGGATGCAGATGCAGACCTGTTAAAGGATGTGGAGGGGATTGAGGTAACACTTACAGAAATGACTCCTTTCCAGATGCTCTCTGCATTTGACCAGCCACAGGATACTTCTGACAGTACAGAGGCGACTGAAGGAACAAATGTAGGTAAATTTGAAACAACAGGAGTTGATGGAAAAACTTACACACAGGATATCTTCAGCAAATATGATCTGACTATGGTAAATATTTTCACCACCTGGTGTTCTCCATGTGTCAATGAGATTCCTGATCTGGAGAAACTTTATCAGGAGATGAAGGATAAAGGTGTGGGAGTAGTAGGCGTGACACTGGATACAGTAGCAGTGGTGGAAAGCAGGATGAGGAAGCAGTGAAAAAGGCTCAGGTACTTCAGAAGAAAACAAAGGCATCTTATCCATTCCTGATCCCGGATTCCGGAATGATGAACGGACGTCTCAATGGAATCTCTGCTTTCCCGGAAACCTTCTTTGTTGACAAAAACGGAAATATTGTAGGTGAGACCTACTCCGGAAGCCACAGTCTGGACGAGTGGAAAGAGATCGATGGAAAAAGAGCTGGAGAATGTCACAGAGGGAAAATAAATGAAATAAATTAAAAAAACAGCAAAATATGGAACAGTAAATGGCCGGCTGTGATTCTTATGCTTGTGGGAGCCTGCTTTATGGGATATGGGATTTCCCGCGGAGAGTTGGCAGTGGTGTTTACAAAAGCCATTAATATCTGTATGGAATGTGTGGGAATTGGATGATTTAACAGAATCAGGTAAGTTCCCCTGCGGAGGTTGCAAATATCCGTCTGACTGAAACATTGTCATAAGATAAGTCTGTGGATAAGATATGAATAGAAAGAAAATAAATTATCATGAGTAATAAAAAGAACAGCGATAACAAAAGTAATAAGAAAAAAAACACAAAAAATATGAAGATCAATGAGTGGCCCCGCCACGGAATCCAGGCACTGTGGGCGTTCATTACAAACAGTCATGTTACCGGCTTTGTCACAGGCAAAATTTACACAGGCAAATTGAAAAATGCCTGTGTTCCGGGCCTGAACTGTTATTCTTGCCCCGGTGCTGTCGGCGCCTGTCCTATCGGTTCTCTTCAGGCTGTGATAGGGAGCTGGAATTTCAAGATGGCTTATTATGTGGTGGGATTTCTTATCTTCATTGGAGCTATGGTGGGAAGACTGATCTGCGGTTTTCTCTGTCCCTTCGGATTGATTCAGGATCTGCTGAATAAGATTCCATTTCCTAAGAAAATCCGCACATTCAAAGGCGACAAGTTGCTTCGTAAGCTGAAATATGTGATTTTTGCAGTATTTGTGATCCTGCTTCCATTGTTTCTGGTGGATATTATGGGACAGGGTGCACCGTACTTCTGTAAGCTTATCTGCCCGGCAGGAACACTGGAGGGCGGACTGCCACTGGTACTTCTGAATAAATCCATGCGTAGTGCACTGGGCTGGCTGTACATATGGAAGAATGTGATCCTTGTCATAACAATCATTCTTTCCATTTTAATCTACCGTCCGTTTTGTAAATATATCTGTCCCTTGGGAGACTTTATTCCGTATTTAATCCTGTGTCCCTGTATAAATACAGAGTGGATAAGGATAAGTGTATAAAATGCGGAAAATGTGCAAAAGCATGCCAGATGATCGTAGACCCTGTGGAAAACTCCAACAGTCCGGAATGTATCCGCTGTGGAAGATGCCGCAAAGTCTGTCCGACAGATGCAATCCAGTGTGGAATCAGAAGAAAATAAAGTGATACTAGAGGTATGTATAGAACTGCTATCAGTCAAAATTATTCGGGTTCAGCCATGAGCCTGTGAATAAAAAGATTGATAATAACAGATATGGAAAAGGGATACCTGACAGACTATAAAAAGTAGTCTGCCAGGTATTTTTGTATGTTTTTATTGAAAAATGTACAAAAATATCGAAAAATATATAAAAAACTGGTAAAATCATATTATGAAAATACAGAACAGAAGATGAGGTGACTGTATGGCAAAGAAGAGAAAAAAACCGAAGATGGAATTCCGCTATTACCAGATGCCTGCCGGAAGTCCGATCCTGGCTCTTCTGGGACAGAAGTGGGTTCAGAATTATGGAAATGATGTGGATTATCTTCATTTTCATAATTATCTGGAGATTGGTTTCTGTTACGAAGGGGATGGAGTTATGGCGTTTGGTGAGGCTAAAATGCGGTTTTCGGGAAGAGAATTTACGGTGATTCCACCAATTATGCTCATACGACTAACAGTGATCTGGGTACGGTCAGTAAATGGGAGTATCTTTTCATAGATGTGGAAGGTTTCATGAAAAAATTTCTGAACAATCCGGTAAAGGCTGAAAAAATGATTCAGAGAATATATTCTAAGGCTTTATTTCTGAAAGAGAATGAGTCCCCCTCTATAGCTGCAAAATTCTTAAGATCATGAATATCATGCGTGAGGGAGAAGAATTTTATATTGAAGAATCCAGTGGAGTTCTTGCGGCATTACTAGTAGAAATTGCCAGACTGAACCGGGTTTCACCGGAAGACAGGGTGGAAGAGGAAACAGGGAAACTTACAAATATGATCACCCGCGTACTGGATTTTGTTTCTTATCACTATATGGAGGATATCCGGATAGAGGATCTGGCGAAGATCTGCCATATCAGTGAAACTCATTTCAGAAGAGTGTTTACATCGCATATGAAGGTAAGTCCTCTGGAGTATATTAATTCTGTGCGGATTCATACTGCCTGTGAATTTCTGCAGAAAACAGATATACCGGTGGCAGATATTGCGCACAAATGTGGTTTCACGACCAATTCAACGTTTAACCGGAACTTCAGACAGATAATGGGAGTGACTCCGGTTGAATGGAGAAAACGGCCGGAGAATTATGAACAGCAGCTTTTGGATTTCGATATTCATTCAGAGGAAGGATGGTAAAAAAGTTATGAACTATAAGATTGTGGAGCAGGTATCAAGAAAGAAAAAGAGTATGTCCGGAGTCCTGTGTGTGGTAATGATTATTTTTGCAGTGCTTTTTGTGGTTATGGGAATCACGATTTCCCAGGCATTTATGCTTCCGGGATTTCTGCTTGCGGGGCTGTATTTTGTCTTTGATATATTCAGTCAGAAGGATTATGAATACATGATGGAAAACGGTCAGTTTGAAATAGATGTGATCTATGGCAAGAAGTATCGCAAAACAGCTCATATACTGGAACTGGGTAATCTGGAGACAGTGGCACCGCACTGGCATGAAAGTGTTGCAAGGTACAAAAAGAATGGTGGAACGGAGAAGCTGAAAAAATACGATTATACCTCTTATGATGAAGATACTCCTTATTATACAATGATCATCCGGGAAGACGGGCACAAAATAAAACTGCTTCTTGATCTTAATGAGGAACTGCTTCATGCGATGAAAACACAATATCCTGAAAAAGTCTATTTTGCATAAAATGAATTAAAAACTGTAAAATATGTACAAAAATTGAACGGAAAATTTATGAAATAATAACAAAGGTCATTTTTAAAGACAAAAATATATATTTTTTTGTCCATGAAAGTGGCCTTTGTTATTAAAATTACATAGTAAAAACATAGTAAATGAGAAAGTGAACAAAAAATATATTTTTAAATATTTTTAATAGTGCAAAATACATAAAATGGTCGAAATTGCACATTATGTGTGCGGTTATGCAAACTATACCTGAAAATCGGATGCTATAATCAACTTACAAGCGATTCGGAAGAAAGAATAAGCTTAATAAAGGAGGATATAAATATGAGAAAAAAATTACTCGCAGTATTAATGACCGGTGCTATGGTAGCATCCTTTGCAGGATCAGCTACAGCTGTTTTTGCGAAATCTGATGATGACAACAAGTTAACTGTATGGGCGTGGATCAGAACTTCAACATCAAATCCATGCAGATTGCAGCAGATCAGTATGCAAAAGATCATGAGGGATTTTCTGTAGATATCGTAGAGACATCTTCTGATGACTGCCAGACTAAACTGACAACAGCAGCAAATGCAGGCGATTACAGCACACTTCCTGATATCGTTCTTATGCAGGACAACAGCTATCAGAAATATCTGAAGAGCTATCCGGATGCATTCACAGATCTGAAAGATATCAACATTAACTGGGATGATTTTGGTAAACTGAAACAGTCCTATTCCATGGTAGATGATACACACTATGGTGTTCCGTTTGATAATGGTGCTGTTATTGCATGCTATCGTACAGATATCCTTGACGAGGCAGGATATACTATTGATGATCTGACAGATATCACATGGTCCAAGTTCATGGAAATCGGTAAAGATGTTCATGAAAAAACCGGAAAATATCTTCTTACAAGTGAAGCTACAGGTGGCGATACTCTGATGATGATGATGCAGTCCTGCGGAGCTAACTTCGTAAACGAAGATGGCGAAGCTACATCGTAGGCAATGAAGTTGCAGAGAAATGCATCAATCTTTATGTAGATCTGGTTAAGAATGACGTTGTTAAACTTGTAAATAACTGGGATGAATATATCGCTACTATTACAGGCGGTGAGGCAGCAGGTATTGTAAATGGTAACTGGATCACAGCTACTCTGATGTCTACAGAAGATCAGAAGGGTCTGTGGCAGATCACAACAATGCCTAAAGTAGACGATGTTGATACAGCTACAAACTATGCAAACAATGGTGGATCTTCCTGGTATGTTACATCCAACTGCCAGAATGTAGAACTTGCAGAAGATTTCCTTGCAAGTACATTTGGTTCCAGCACAGAGTTCTATGATACAATCCTTCCGGAAGCAGGTGCAATCTCCTGTTATCTGCCGGCAGGTGAATCTAAGGTTTACAACGAGCCAAATGAATTCTTTGGTGGACAGCCAATCTTCTCCACAATTGTAGAATACTCTTCTCATATTCCGGAGTTCACAAAAACACCGTATCATTATGAATCAAGAGAATGCGTCAACACAGCAGTTGTAAATATCGTAAACGGCACACCTGTAGAAGATGCCCTTCAGGAAGCTCAGGATACTCTGGCATTCAAGATGACTGAATAAATTCTGATCGCAGGATCAGATGATGTCAGGATTGCGGGAACAGTGAAACTGTGAAGCAATCTGTAGACAGTGATTAAGTGAATGAAAACAGGTAAGTGCGGGGGACTACCAGCAGTCCCCATCTTACTGCAAAGAGTTGGTAATTGTCCGGCAAAATGCTGAACAGTTACAGAGTTTTTGAAAGGAGGAGTTTCACGTGAATTCTAAGAAAAAAGGTATGTCTCTGCTTGGCAAGCAGAGGGCAGCAGGATGGACGTTCCTGGCTCCTGCAACTATCATGATCGCGATCATGAGCTTTTATCCAATGATACGTGCATTTATCATTTCCCTGCAGACCGGAGCCGGAGCAAATATGAGATTTGCAGATCCGATCTTCAGCAACTATAAACGTATTCTGGCAGACAAGGTATTTCAGCAGTCTATTGCAAATACATTCCTGTATCTGATCATTCAGGTGCCGATCATGCTGATACTGGCAATTCTTCTGGCACAGCTTCTGAATAACAAAGATTTGAAATTTAAGGGATTTTTCCGTACTTGTGTATTTCTTCCATGTGCGACATCCCTGGTATCCTATTCATTGATCTTCCGTTCCATGTTTGCTACAGATGGTCTGATCAACAGTATTCTGATCAAACTTGGAATCTTATCTACCGGCTATAATTTCCTGGGGAATTCCGCCAGTGCCAAGATTGTAATTATCCTTGCGCTGATCTGGAGATGGACAGGATATAATATGGTATTCTATCTGGCAGGACTTCAGAATATTGAATATTCTGTATATGAAGCAGCCAAAATCGATGGTGCCAATGGCTGGAAGACTTTCTGGAAGATTACAGTTCCGCTTCTGAAACCGACAATTATCATGACATTCATCATGTCAATTAATGGTACACTGCAGTTGTTCGATGAGTCTGTCAACCTGACAAAGGGTGGACCGGCAAACTCAACAATCACAATGTCCCACTATATTTACAATACATGTTTTATTAACGTACCAAACTTTGGATATGCAGCAGCAATGTCATTTATCATATTCATTATGGTAGCTGTACTTGCATTTATTAATTTGAAAGTAGGTGATACACGTGACTAAGAAAAACAAATCAGCCATTCAGAGAAGATTGATTCCAACCTATATTTTTCTGATCATCGTGTCATTTATTTCAGTATTCCCGTTATACTGGATGATTTCAGCTGCAACTAATACATCCACAGATGTATCACGTGGACGAATTATTCCGGGAAGCCATTTTATGGAAAACTTCCGTAATCTTACATCCCAGCAGCCACTGTGGAGAGCACTTGGAAACTCTTTCTTTTATGCAATCCTTACTACAGTGATCTGTCTTCTGATCTGCTCTATCGCAGGTTACGGATTTGAAGTTTACCATGATAAGTGGAAAGACAGAGTATTTTCAATCCTGCTTCTGGCTATGATGGTTCCGCAGGTTGCAACTATGGTTCCGTTATTCAAAATGTTCTCCAAGGCAGGACTTTTGAATACAGCAGTAGGTTTTATCCTTCCGATTATTTCCACGCCGTTTATGATCATGATGTTCCGTCAGAATGCCAGATCATTCCCGGTTGATATTATTGAAGCTGCACGTATTGACGGACTCAGCGAAGTAAGGATTTTCTTCCAGATGTTCATTCCTACAATGAAATCTACATATGCGGCAGCTGCTGTTATTACCTTTATGAATGCATGGAACTCTTATCTGTGGCCAAAGGTAATCATGACAGACAACAAGGCAATGACCATGCCAATGCTGATCGCCAACCTGATCACAGGTTATGTGACAGATTATGGTATGCTGATGTGCGGTGTATTGTTCTGTTCTATTCCTACAATGATCGTATTCTTTGTATTACAGAAACAGTTTGCAGAAGGTATTACCGGAGCAGTCAAATAAAAAACTGAAAAAGAAAAATATAACTTCGACCGTCTGGAAGACATTATCAATAATCTATACAGAGAGGGCGAAAGAGAACACCCGGCAGATTATGAAAAGTAATTTTGCCGGGTGTTTTTGATGCCTGTTTGGAAATTTATAGCAAGCCTCTTAATTAATATGCATTACTGCAACTATACAGAACCATATGGTTCCGAAAAGGTAGCATTATTTTATGGAATCGATATAGTATTAATAAATTTGTGGTGGGCATAACGGAAAAAGTACGGTAAAATAGTTAGAATGCAGAAAGTATTTTTCCAAAATAAAACAAAAGGGGGAGGGCCATGTCTGAAGTAAAGAATAAGAAAAAGAAATCAAGTATTATTCAGGTCAGGTATTGGTGTTCTGGCAGTTATTCTGGCTATCCTTATTATCATAATGATGGGAATTGTCTCAGATATTCAGGGAACGGCCCGTATTGTAAATTATACCGGTTTAGTCAGGGGAGAGACACAGAGACTCATAAAACTGGAGCTTTCCACGCAGCAGGAAAATGAGATGATCCATGAGATAAAAACTTTTATTGACGGTTTGCGAAATGGAAATGATGAATTAAATCTTGTACGTCTCAATGATGTTGATTTTCAGAATAAAATGCAGGAACTGGATGATAAATTCTCTGACCTGTATAAGAAAATTTATCTTGTGAGGTTCAAAGGAGCCAGAAACACAGATATTATTCCGGAAAGTGAGGAGTTTTTTGTGATCTGCGATGAAGCAACAGGCCTGGCTGAAAAATATTCGCAGAAAAAAGCCACATCCTTATCATTGCTTGAGAAATATATCACAGCAGATATTGTTGTATTGATGCTGCTGATCGGATATGAATTCATCAAAGCAATACAATATGCTGCAATGAATCGTTTACTGCAGCGAAAGGTATATCTGGATGATGCGACGGGACTTCCGAACAAAAATAAATGTGAAGAATTACTGAGTGAGGAAGAACCGGATGCAGATACCGGTGTCTGCAGTTTTGATCTTAATAATCTCCGGCGTATTAATGACAGCAGAGGTCATGAAGCTGGTGATGCCTATATCCGTAGATTTGCCATCTGCCTGCGGGCTTCCATGCCGGCAGAGCAGTTTGTGGGAAGAGCAGGTGGAGATGAGTTTCTTGCAGTTACCCATGGACTGGACAGGGAACAGATGACACAGTGCCTTGAAAAGGTGCGCAGAGATATGAGAGAGGAATCCAAAGTGTATCCGGATACTCCCCTGAGCTATGCAGCAGGCTTTGCACTGGCCGGCGATTTTCCCAGAAGTACAATGAGAGAACTGTTTAACTGCGCAGACAAAAACATGTATATCAATAAGAATCATGTAAAAAGGGAAGAAGCTGCTGCAGAAAAGCATCAGGGATATCAGCTGTTAAAGCTGCTTAATCAGCATGGCAGTAATTTCTCGGATTGTCTGTACTGTGATGCCAGGATGGATACTTATCGGGCAATCCGTTCCAGTGAAAATTTTTTCCTGGCCTCTGATGGCGCATATTCCGGAGCAGTGGAACAGATCATAGAGGAACAGGTTGAAAAATCCAGTCAGGCAGATATCCGCGAAGGACTGCAGATTCGGAACTTCAAAAGAAGATGCATACGAAGAAAGATGTTCTGGAATATGAGTATAATATCGGAAAACAGGGGGCATATAACCGCTTGACACTGATTCCGGTGGACTGGGATGAGGACAAAAAGCTGCATCATTTCTTCTGGCATTTGAAACCATCCGAAAGACTTCTGAAGGTCAGACAGGTGCGAAAGAGCAGCTGCAGCTCTATTATGAACAGCTGAAACAGTCTATACCTGGAAAATGCAGCTATGTGGATGCGCTTCTGGAATTGTCAGATGTG
>ENA-OQCX01001603-OQCX01001603.1-human-gut-metagenome-genome-assembly--contig:-NODE-1603-length-10068-cov-2.269792_pt1 | contig 10068 bp, 17 predicted proteins | sample MGYA00242762_ERZ504587 | MGnify/ENA primary metagenome ERZ504587 (study PRJEB26092, sample SAMD00036337) | human gut metagenome | host: Homo sapiens | study: EMG produced TPA metagenomics assembly of...
CCTTCATGCCCATCATGTACTTGGCAAGGTGGCGGAAGGCCGAATCAATCAGACTGTGAATGGGAATGCCCTTTTCACAGTTGCGTTCCCCGTACTTTAGCGCCCCTTCTTCACAATGCTTGGAAACTTCCACAAGGGCTTCCCACGGCAATAAATCCATGCGGCCTTTTCCGGTGTGCATATCACCGAACCGCCCCGGTTTCAAACTCGGTGCGCTGTCCACTATCCTTGATCTCCATATCGTTCAACTCCCGTTCAAATCTGTTCACCCCCTGTTTTTGTGCTATAATGAGAAGGCAGAAAGGGGGTGAATTCGCATGGCTTCTAAAAACCAACAAGAGTTGCTGAAATTTCTTGGCCCCGAATATTCCATGAAGGAAATTGATTTGGAACTTTGCATATACAGAAAGATCAATTCTCGCTATGATATTGAAATTTCTGGTACACATCGGAAAAATCATCCTATCAGCGTTTATGTTTGGGATATTTCCAACGGTGACGGGATTTCAGCAACTATGGTTGAAAAACACTTTGATATTTCCAACTGGACAGACCTAAAAACATTGCTGGACAATCTCACCATGAAATATCAGGATTTAGCTTGATCGTTTCCAAAATCAGCTTCAAATCCTCACGGGACAGACTTTTTTCCTCCATTAAGGATTTAAGTCTGTCCATTTCTTCAGGTGTCCCAATAGGAATAAAGCGGCGGTAAATACTATCGTTCATGTGTAACCATCCTTTCAGTTGAACCATTTAATCACCGGATCACCGGTGAATCCTTTTTCCCATACATACCACGCATAAGCTATGGCGCTTTCGGGCTTAACGCTCATATCTCCGTTCTTATAGCAGGCCAAACGGGAACGGGATATGTAAACTATACGGGGGGGGGGTATTCTTAAAGAAGGCCCCCCGCTTCTGTCCTTCCAAAAATTGAACCTTCAGGAACATTGCCACTTTCCCACCGGGGCGCACGCTTTCAAGCGCCCGTTGAACAAATTCAAGCCCAACGGAATACGGCGGATTTGTAATAATATCCCCTTCAAAACCATCCAAGGTTTCTTTTAGGAAGTCCAGCGTTTCAGGATCACCAAACCCACGATAAACAAGATCGGTGCTGATCACCTCATAGCCGTGGGCCTGAAGAACCTTTGAAATGTGGCCTTCACCACAGGCCGGTTCCCAAATCACCGGGGCAAACTGTTCCAGTTCCAACAACATTTCCACGGCTTTTGGATCGGTGGCGTAATAATCAAAGGCTTCCCGATTTTCAAGCGCATGGTTTGAACTTCCAAGGGTTGTGAACACTTTTTTAGAACCGGCCATTATGAATCACCATCCTTTCCAGACACAAATACACGGCATTTTCCAAGGCGGCTGATCCACTTATCAACGATGATAAACCCACAGCGTTTGGTGATTTGCCGTGAAAATTCAATGTTGGAAAGGGCTTGGAAGTTATTAGAAATGCAGTATTCCTTATACTTCCGGTAAACTGTTTTTGTGGGTTCATTCTCAATACCTTCAAGCCCAACTTCTTTGATGAAGCCAATGATGGGGTTGTTGTTCTGTTCATATTCGTCAAGCTGTCCCTGAACTTTGCTGGAAGTGGTGAAACTTGGCATTCATCAGAAACCCGGCGCAAGGCTTTCAGGCCCAACAAAATCAGATATTCCATTGAACTTTGTTCACACAGTGCATCTTTAATGAATGGGTGGAAATCTGCATCATTGGGGGTAAACTTGGCATCGAAGGGGACAATCACCAAGCGCCTTTGAACGGCTCCGGTCTTGTCCTTCATCCGGGGGATTACATTGGCACTAAACAGGAATTTGGAATAATTATTGAATTCAAAGGGATCTTGGCCTTTCCGTTCCACATTCACCCGTTCGCCTGTTACCAATTTGCGGAATACAGACGCATTAGCAATGAATTCATCCCAATATCATCACCGATGTTCGCCAGCTTACCGAAGAGTTCAGCGGTCTTGAACTTGTCCCCAAGTTCTTTCAGGTCAAGTGAAGCAATGTTCCGATCCCCCAACATATTTTTGACCACATGAAGGAAGGTAGATTTGCCGTTGCTCTTATCACCAATCAGGATGAAGGCTTTACCAAGTTCGTTACGCCGGTACAGACAGTAGCCCACCATTTCTTCCAGCAAGGCCCGGACTTCAGGATCATTGCAAGCCAGCCGGTTTAATGTATAATTCAGAAGTTCATTGTGGGCGGCGGGATTATACGCCCACGGTATTTTATTGGTGATCACAATTTCAGGGGTAAAGTCCATGAAAGAACCATCCCGCATATTGTAAAGACCATTGCTGAAGGCAATGATATTGGGGTTAGTGGCTCTGGTTTCTCCCTCTGTCTGAAACATCACTTCCAGATAGGCCAAGACTTCTGACCGGTGCGCCCGTTTCAGGTTGGGAATGTGCTTGATCATCTGCGCTTCAATCTCCCTAGCGCCGGGAACATAAATACCATCCCGGTAAATATGAATCTGGTTGTTGATCTTCACAATATGGTTGTTGTTCTTCAGGTACACCGCAAACTTATTAAACAGAAAAGTTTTACCCTTGAAGAAGATAGGCTTTTTGAAGGCATCATCCGAAGGATGGTTTCAAGTTCCCGGTCAGAAAGGGGATCTTCCAGCACATACCGGTTGATCATGCGGATAGTTTCACGGGCTTCTTCTTTGGTGAAGTCCTCGCTTTGAAGTGTCAGAATATAGTTGAACAGGGCTTGGTTCCGTCCGTCCCCGGCTCTCATATCCAAGAACTTCATGCTGGTTTTTACCGGGGTAAGCCACTTGGGAAGGTCTTGAATATCATCTTCCGGGCAATCCAGAAGAACTTCCCGATCCACCCCATTGAAGCGCATAATGGCATAACTGTTGTTCCGGCCAACCTTGGCATCTGTTTCAATACCAAGCGCCAAGGTTTGCTTTGTCCAGCTTTTTTCCACATACCCTTCCGGGTTTCTGAAATAGAAGTGCTTTCCCCGTGTGGTCTTATACACCCGGCATTTCAGGCCCAAATCCCGAACAATCTGGAAAAGAAGATCACTGGTTTCCGCATCGTCCACATCAATCAGAATTGTTTCTTCTCCAAGAATCCCGGCGTATTCTTCAAGGTCTTGAACTTCAGAACGGGTTTTCAGTTTTTCAACGCCTTTGAACTTTTCAAGGCATTGTTTGTTTCTGGTCGGAACATAGCCACGAAAAAGTGGTGATTTCATTTGATCACCTTCCTTTGGTTGTGCCGCTGTTCTTTCATCGTTGCCCATCGGCAGTTATCAGGGGAATAACCTTTGTTATTGTCTATCCTGTCAATGGTCAGTTCATCGGAATACCCATGTGACATAGCCCAATCATGGAAGGCTTGGACGTTATGTAACCATTCATCACAGACGGTAATTCCACGGGAACCATAGTTCTTCCAATCATTTGTGTTTGGGTTCGTGCATCTGGTTTTCATAGCTTTCCAAATGCGATAAAGCCGGGTTCCTTTCCCACTATGTTTTTTCACATGGTTAATTTTTCGCAAACAACCACAGCTTTTTGTGTTTCCGCTTATCAACGCTTGTCCTCTCACGACAAGCATATTTCCACATTCACATTGACATAGATAGGCCGGGTGATTATTCAAGTTTTCATCCCGTCTTATCACCTTCAATTTCCCAAATGTCAATCCGGTCAAGTCCTTCAGTTGCATGGTTCAAATCCCCCCCTTTCCCGGTCAACTCCATAATCTTTTAGGCGCTTCCACGCCAAATCAATGTAATATTGCCTGTCCAGTTCATCAGGAACGGGAATATTTGTAACATCATCATTGCTAATGAAGCAATGTTCCGGGGTGTTCCCGAATTTTTCAGGGTTTTTCTTGCGGCCCCTTATAACCTTACCAGACACTTTGAACAATCCGCCTTTGCTTCGGTCAGTAGAAGCGAACACACGGAATGTTTTATCAGTCTGAACTTCACCTCCACTGAACCTTTTCACAGTTTTTGAACGGCCCTTTTCATCCCTGATTTTCTCCATAGTGATAACAGGGGAATAAAGCGCACATTCATATTTGCTGGAAACTTTTACAACCTTTTGGAAATCTCGCAAATCCCCACACCCCATAATGGTTTCTTCTGGTGTAGTCTTGTGGGCAAAGTATTCACTGATGGCCCGGTTGACAATAGGAAGGTCATAGTCCAGATCAGACAGTTTTTTTACATAAGCGCCCTTGGCTTTGACCGCCCCGGTTTCTCGGTCAACCAAAAAATAGTTGTTTACATCTTTTTGGTAAATGTCACCCATGAAGTATCAAAGTCCATCTTCATTCCGGTTCTTTGCTCCCATTCCCAAACCACATCATCAATCTTTTCAAAATCCCGGTCATAATCCGCAAGCTGGACAATGATACCATCCGTGTTGTTCTGAACAAGTTTGCAATAGGTTCAAGGTGTTCAACCAAATCCAGAAGTAGAAGTTGGCCGTTGATACAAATGGTGTTGTTACTCATAGGATCATAAAGCGCCGATTGCGGTTGCTTCATCTGCCCTGAAATAGCGTTGTCCATGATTTTGAAGGGCTGACGGGCCTTTTTATCCCCCTTGCGCTTGAAAGCAATATTGCTGTCATGGATGAACTCAAAGTTTTCAGGGTTATCCATCACCCGATACCCAATTTTGAATTGCTTTTGCAAAGATGGATAGTAGGCAGTAACATCAATCACCAAGAAAATACCGTGGGCGTGATATTTCGGAATAGCCCATGCCCACGCCCCAAGCAAGGTATGCGGAACACCAGCAACGGTTATATTTTCTTGCGCTTTGCCATAGTTGTGATTGACCGGGTTCTTGTACCAGTCGGCCACAAACCGATATTTCTTCAGCCGCAAGCAATCCAGAATCGGGAAATCAAATTCATCATCAAAGGTTTTCCCTTTACCGTTTCCACCCAAAATTTCTGCCGCAAGCTGGGCTTTGGTTTTCCCAATAGAATTACTTCCAAGATGAAAGTGATTTACAAAGAACATTGTGGTGTTAAACTCCGCAATATTGCGAACCCATACTTCCACGGTTTCTTCCACATCATGGCGGCAATATTTGACTGTTTCGGCCAGCTCCGCTTCTGTCAAGGGGCGGTCAATATCGAAGGGAACCGTGGTTTCTTTGATGGAATGGCCCATGAAGCTTCCAGCGCCTTCAGGCTGATGGGCGGATTGGGCATCACATCATAGTTGATCACCGGAAAATTCCTGAACAGGCTGGAAAATCTGTAACCGGGCTTATCCTCAACAATGATCCAGTCATTCACCTTCTTTGGGTTGAAGCCGCACAAGATACCTTTCAAAATGAATTGGTCATAATGGCGGCTATTATACCCAGCCCAAATGGTTTCCTTGTGGCTCTCATAGAAGCCCTTTAGTTTGTCAGGGTCATTGATGATCACGGTTTCCTGTTTGGCGTTCAAGTCGATCAGGACAACCAGCCAATCATAAGCGAAAACCTCAAAATCATAGAAGATCATCTTGTCACCCACTTTTTGAATATACTTGGTGAATCAGTGAAAACAGCCCCGCCACGGGAAGGCTTCACCTTGGGGCCAACCGGGGCAAGCGCCCCGGCCTTTTTGAAAGTTAAGGTTCAAAAGCACTATTTGTGCTCGAATTGGGTATAAAACCCCGGTTTTCAATCCTCAACTTCAAAAACTTCATTAATGATGATGGAGTTGAAGCGGGTATCATCGTAATCCACGGCATACTCCAACTTCCCATCAATGGCTTCCGCAATATCAAGGACAAGCTGGGCAAACTGCTTGTAGGTGGAGAAGCTGACGGGGATCCCGGAATCCAGTTTCTTCAAGAATCCCACAGCGGAAGCGATCATATTTTTATCGTTCTTGGTGCCGTACAGAACCCGGTTCATGAAAAGGCGCTGGTTCTTGTAATCACCGTGCAGAATCTTAAAAGACACCGCCAGCATAGGGCGGTTAGGGTCGGCCTTGGTGCCTTTGATCTCCATGGTTTCCAACTTCACTTCATAATTGTCAGCGGGGATGGCGGGGAAATCACCGCCGCCGTGCTTCATGGCATCCTCCACATCGGCCTGAAGGCCCTTCAGATCAACGGAACGATCAATCTTATCAAAATCAATAGCCATAGTTTTTTACCTCCAAAGATGTTGTTTTTATAGTTGGTTGGAAAGGATTTTTCCAATTTCCCTGACTGCATGGGCAATCTTCTCACGGTTTATCCGCTTTTCATGAAGAACACCCGTAATAACTGCGGCTTCCGCCTAAATGTCCTGAAAGGCTCTGTAGTTGCTTTCAAGGTCAGCTTCATAGGAAGCAAGGTCTGTGTTTTCACCAGCTTGGCCGCTCTGACTTCTTCATCAGCTTTTTCAGCGTATTCCCGGAAATACTTGGCCGCTTCATAGCCCATGTGTTTTTCAACCAGATATTCAAAATCACGGGCCGTGAAGATGGTTTCAGGCTTCCCGGCAATCATCAGCGTTTCAGCCAATAGAATCATCCCTTTCACAGATACCCATGATTGCTTTTCTTCCCCTTGATGTTATCAAGTTTCCGCACAGGCACGGGCTTTTTTACTACTTATCATTCTTCACGCTTCTTCCGGGTGCGCCGGGGCGGGTTCACATCCATCTTGGGTGCGGGTTCCTCGACATCTTCAGAAGGGCAATTCGCATCCGATGACAACGGCGCATTGTCCGCATTTTCGGTCACAGGCTCCGGGGCATCCACAGGGGTTTCCGTAGGGTTTTCGGCCTTGGCCTTTCTGCCCCTTCTGCTGGGCGCTGTGGTGGCCGTGTCGGTGGTTTCGGGTGCGGGGTAGCCGGGGTATTGCCGCCGTGCTTCATGGCTCCTACGGCCTTCTGGTTGGCTTCCTCATAGACTTTGCCGAAGGCTCCATAATCCAGCGGGATTTCCTTATTGTGGACGGTCAAACGGCCACCGCCGAAGATCACTTCAGAAGTCTTGAAAGACAGAACCCGTTCATTGTCATCGGCCACGATACGGGCCACCAGATCAACCATACCGGCAACCTTGTTGGCAACCTTTTCCCGAAGGTTGGGGCGGATAGAACTGATCTTGTCACCGCCCTTGCGGGTAAGATCACGGCTTCTGTCCTCATGGCTGATCAGGATGATGTTTTCATAGTCCATGTTCACAAGGCGCTTCATGGTGTTCAAAAACTCACTTGTGACCATATCCCACGCCCGGAAGGAATCATCAGATTCATGCTTCCAGCCCTGACGATCACAGATATACACCCGGCAAGCCTCATAGGTATCTTCCAACAGGTCAACCACAATGGTTTTGAAGTCGTTCTGTTTCTTTTCCAGTTCGGTGACGGCATCGGAAAAGACTTCCCACGCCAGTTGGCGCTTGGTGATCCGTCCTTCAACGGTCACGGTATCACGAATGGCGATATAGGGGGCATCCACAAACTTGATGTTGCCATCCGTGTTCAACATCAGCGGATCAGGAAACTGGTTGGCAAAGAAGGTCTTGCCGCTGAAGGGTGCGCCGTAAAGCCACACAACCTTCTTTTTGGTGGCGTTCAGGCACGGCGTTCATTCTTGGGAAGTAACATATAATCCCATCCTTTCTGACAATATTCTTCATACTCACACCATCCGCAAAAATGGTTTGGGTTCTTGGGAAAGTCTGTGGCTTCAACCATGTGCTTCACATCGGTCAGGAAGTCCACAATCTTCATGGGGTCATACTGAACCGGCAATAGCGTTGGTTCAGCATCTTTCAAGGCTTCTTGTAGCCTATCCCGAAATTGCATTAGGGTTTCCGTTTTCTTCTGCCTGATCTTCACCTTGGGGACAATCAGGAAATACATATTCCTGATCCGTTGGCCGGGGTGGGTCAGTTCATACCAATACTTGTATTCATGAAGTTGACCGGAAACGGCATAGCTTTTGGCGTTATTGGAATACTTGAAATCGTATAGATCAAAAACCTGAACATCTTCACCCAAATGTTATAAGGGGATTTTTTATCCATCCACCCATGGGAACCAGATAATCCATGAACAATGAAATCAGCGTTTCCAATGGGAAGTTCAAACTTGACCGCCCGGTGGTAACATGGCTTTAGCTTTGGGGATCATGGCTTCCAGCTTGATCATTTCGTTGATATGATCATCTGTCAGAACCGGGAAGCTGTTTTGGTAGAAGTCAAGAGCCTGTTCAACCCCTTCTTCAATTCCCGTGTGAAGGGCGGTGCCAAGAATCAGGGCATTATCAGGATCAGTGTTGGGGATGGTGCCTATACCGGCCACATATCGCATTTGGTATTTGAAAGGGCATCGGTTAAAGGCTTCAACTCTGCTGTGTGACACTCGCACGATTTCACCCCCTTTATGATTTTTTTGAAGTTTTCAAACCCTTCCGGGTAAAGCACAAAGCCGAAACACCCGGAATGATTGATTTGGGCAATGTTGCGCTTCTGAAGTTCTGAAGGGTGCCGTTGGTAGCCTTCAGTTCAACTTCAAGGGTGATCCCCTTCACCACAATCTTCATATCAGGAAGGCCGCTTTTCACATACCTTCCGCCACCCCAACGCTTTTCCCAATACCCACAGGGCGGGGTTCCCATCCGGTCAACTGGTTCACCCAAGGGATAAATCCCTTCACTTTCCAGCCATTTTTTCAGGCGGGTTTCAAAGTTCTTTTCACCGGCCATCAGTACACCCCTTCTTTGTGAAGCGCTCCGGCCCGTTCAAAGTGATCAAACACCAGCTTTTCACCGTCCAGCGTATAAACTGGGGCGCTTTCATTGGAAGTGCAAAGGCGCAACGCAGTTAAATCAAGCCACATTTCCTTCCCGTTGCGCTCCAATCGGCAATACTGGTGGCGGCGCTTACCTTTCGGTGGGTACATAAATCTAATTTCATCTTGCATAGGCTCACCCCTCCAATATCTTGATCAGGTTGTGAATTCCACGGGTCTGAAGGCCCTGAATCTTGCCGGTGCCAGCGTAAAACTGGAATAGTTTATCATCAGACTTCCGCCAGCAATGGAAGTGGCCGGTTTGTGGGTTCTTTAACTGATATTCAATCCCGTGGGCTTCAAATTGCTGGATAGCATAAGCGATCCGGTCAGGGTTCTTGGAAACCCGTTCTTGGTGGTTCCGGTGGGCGTGTTCTTTCAGGGCATCCCAAAATTCATCTCTTGGCATCGGCCCCACCGTCCATTTCATAATGTTCAAAAGTTGCCACACTCGCCATAGTCGAAAACAGATCAGAAAAATACTCAACAGCGGAATCACGGTCAATATTGTGCTTATCAGCCGCCACAAGTAGTTCATGAATAGTGCCGCAAACAATACGGCTCATTTCACTTGCCCAAGCGTTAGCTTCTTTTAGGGGCAATCCTTCCATTATTGCCCACCACCCTTCAGAGTGATCTTCACATAACCGGCCTTGGGATTAGGTTTGGAGCATTCCGCCGCAATAGCGGGATATTTTTTCTTCAGCTTGGCTGAATCAATAGTGGTGGAATTGCTTGGTGCAACCAAGGTCAGGTTCAGCACATCACTTTCAAACTTCTTCACGCCAAACTTCATCATGGCATCATACAAGGCCGCTTTCATGGTCTTTTCCTGTTCTTCAATGGCCTTTTTGTGAGAAGTCAGGGACGCAATAGCGTTCAGGGTGGCAAGCTGGGATTGCTGGAAGGCTTGAAGCCCTGCTTCTTCATCAAAGGTGGAAGAACCACAGGTGTTGGGATCTTCCTGACAGGAATCAGGACAAGTGTGGAAATCCGGGCATTTGTGGCAACACCCATCGAACTTTCCACGGGGGCAAGCGTTTTCACATTTGATCATTTTTCTGGTTCTCCTTTCAGATAAACATTCAACTGCTTCAGCCAAAGGCGGAAGCGGCTTCATGGTTGTCAAAATAAATGTCGATCTGGTTTTCACCGTATTTATCAATCACCCATTGGGCGGGGCGTCTTGAACGATGTATTCACCCAAGCCTTCCACTTCCACCACGGTTCCCAAGGGAAGCGGGGAAGCACAGGAAACACCGGCTTCA